>Ga0325411_1003346_pt1 | contig 18048 bp, 8 predicted proteins | sample PopdelMetagenome_13_FD_206181 | JGI IMG/M metagenome (GOLD analysis project Ga0325411, IMG submission 206181) | Populus deltoides microbial communities from Bellville, Georgia, United States - Xylem-PdIQD-R4 | ecosystem: Host-associated > Plants > Phyllosphere > Stem > Wood/Secondary xylem...
TTGTTGAATATATGTGATTGCAGGGATGATCAAGGCTTTTGTAGCATAGAGTGCAGAAATAGGCAGATGGTTTTGGATGAACTGAGAGAACTTGAAGCGTCTAGCAATGAAAGATTAAAATCTTATGCGCACTGCAGTACCACTGCTAAATTACATAACTTTTTCATATTCCTAATTTTCCTCCTTTGTACAAACTTTGTGCTAAACAGATAATTCAATGGAAAGGGATAATGTAATATAGCAGAACGCAAGTTACTAATGGGATTTTTAAATATTATTTGTCATATAAAACAACAGATAGAGACGATTAACAACAACAACACTGTATTTGCCAGAGATGCTGGCGTGATGTTTTACAAATGATAGGAGTCATATGACCATTAACAACAACAACACTGTATACAGCCAGAAAAAAGACATGCCCTCTTCTGCATAATAAAACATGACAGAAAAGATGAGAATCTAACAAGCAAACCTGGTTATATATTTGCGCTGCTGATGAGTGGAGAGTCGAGACTTGAGATTCTACGCTCCTGAATGTGCTGAATGCTGATATTAATTTGTTAGGGCTGACACTTGAGATTTTGAGAAATTGAGATTTGGGGAAACCAGGAAAGGGGAAAGGGGAAAGGGGAAAGGAGAAAAGGGTGGGTGGAGTGTCGGTGTCGGGCGAAATGAAATCAGGAGATGGAGTGGAGTCAGCAGGGAGCAGTCAGAGGACTTTTAATTTTTTTAAGCAAACTCGTGCAATCGGTCCGGTTTTACAGATTTTAACGAGTTGGACCAATTTTGTACAAGTTTAACCAAACTTGATTTGATTTTACTGATTTTCAGGTTTTTAACCTAATTTCACATATTTTATATGTTTTGACTCGTAAAATTATATGATTTTATGAGTTAAAACACGTTTTTAATAACCTTGGGTAGAACTAAGAATTTTAGGGGTATTGTTTTTTATACATAAAAAAATTATAAAAGTGAATTAATTACTTTCACATTTTCAAACCCTAAAAAATTTAATTTACTAACACCCATCTAAACCCCAACACAAAAAAAATTATAAGATACACGATGAATAAGAAATATCTTAAGTTATTGTTTGGTTATGTACTTACATATAATAACAGCTTTTCTTTAAGGTTGTCAAAAACGCTTTGTTGACACGACACAAAACATACAATATAAACTCAACTCATAAACTTGAATCGTAAAATTACAAGTAAAATTTTTTAACTAAAAATCATAAAATTACAAGTAAAATATTTTAACTAAAATCATAAAATCGCAAGTTCTATCTACCAATATTTCCTGATATATTGAATTGCTTCATATTAGAAATTACAATTCATGCATATGCAACAAAAGCAGCTTCAAACGCAGTTTTTCACTCCCAAGAATTTTGCTAACATAACCAATTTTAGAAGTATCACAACTTAAGACAACAACTTTGAAGTTTAAATGCAATAATAGCTATGTGTTCTATGCAAGATTTATAAAATTATGTGTCCCACTTCATCGTGCAAGTTTCATTACAATAATGATGGAAGGGTATATAATAAAATTAAATGTTAAGTAAAGTGCCAAAAAAACATGAAGCTTCACAATTTGAAATCTAGCTATTGCATATACCACAAATATGACACTTAACATGACAAGATTCACAATTTATATTAAGCATAATTTGAATCACAAAGCACTGTATTTTATTTTATATTAAGCATAGATGCATAGATTTAACAAAAAAAAAATGTTATCTTATCAACACAGAAAACTGGTATTTTATTCTATATTAAGCATATTGCTAAATTAATGGGGAAACGAAAGCACCAGCAGCGATGGTTACCCGAACACAACCGACCCTTAAGAATGAGTATGTGCCATAACTCTTCCCATCTGTACAAGTCTTCCCTCTTTTCCACACCTATTCTTAATTCAAGCTCCATTCTCGTTTTCAAATATTATTCCATTCACACCTTTTTTTGGTTTTAATTCACAGTTCAAGAACTATCAAGTGAAATATGGTTATATGTTTATATTCATTCAACATAAGCACTCTTAAAAATAGAGATTGTTAATTCAAAACAATGATAATTTAGTTATAACTTCTCTTTCATTTCCAGCTCTTATGTTTTTTAACTTGATCGATGCATAGTAAAAAAAATTAATTAAGAAAAAAGAACTGAAATAAAATAATAAAATTATAACTTAATATAATTTTTCTAAATACTAATCGAAAAATAGAAGCAGGAAAAAAATATAAAAGCAGAAAAACAGAAACAAAACAAGAAAAAATGATGTAAAGTATAAAGGCTCCACTCCAGTTTCGATAAGAAAAAATTAAAGATAACGCATAGTAATCGACAGAAATTAAACACAAAAAAAACTAAAATAAACATGATATTTTAAAAATATACCTGATAAAATCGATTGGGTAAGAAATCATGAAAATTAAAGTCGATGAAATGAAGAGAAAGGACTGAGCCACTGAGGAGATGAATTTGGAGAGAGCGGAATCGATAGTACTATAGGAGGTCTTTCGATCGGGAGAAAGAGCGTTTCAAAAGGATAGAAGAATGGAAGAAAGAGACTGTTGTGCTGAGTCAGAGGACTGAGGGCATTTTAAAATTTTGCATTTGTTTAAAATTTTGGTTAACTCATGAAAACGTTACGTTTTTAATGTTTTTTCAAGTTGACCTGTTTTTAAACAAGTTTGACCGAGTTTAATTAATTTTATTAGTTTTTGAGTTTTAACTTTAATTTTATATATTTTATGTATTTTGAGTTATAAAATTAAATAATTTTACAGGTTAAAATGTATTTTTAACAACCATGCTTTTCTCCTTTGCGTGGTACTATATAAAAAATTAAAGCGCTAACTAACATATAGCTGGAGAGATACTCGCAGGGGGGGAAAATATCATCCAGTAATTTGTTTTCCTTTTGTAATGGTCAAGAAAATTTTGGGGTAAGCTTGCATTTCTAGTTTTTTTTTTTTTTGGGATTTCTCATTTTATACATTTCAACCACGCTTGAATTTTTGCATTTAGAGGACGTTTTCTCGTATTTTTTTTGGATTCAAATCAAATTAATAACTCAAGAAACCAAATGCAATTAACTCTAAAACTTTTTTTAAGTACGATATAATAGCATTCAAATCTTGCAATTGCTAGCTCAATTTATTTGTTTGAAATGTTATGACCAAAATATGACTCAAATTTCAGACTAGCTATTGAATTTGTTTCCAAAAAAAAAAAATCAAATCAATTGTAAAATTAAATAAAAAATTAAAATATCTTATTTATTTTTGTAATATATATTTATTCATTATGAGTTTAATATCATTTTAATATTTATCTAGATAATAAACTAGTGGTATTCAATTATATTATTATCATCTCAATGAATTATAAAAGAGTTTATAATGATAAAAAAAATTTAATTAATAATCTCGTATTTTTTCGAGTAATATAGATTATCAATCTTCATATATTAAAAAGTTAATTTAAAAAATATTATTATGAAAGTATGATAATTATTATTTTAAAGTATTTTTAAAAAATATACTTATTTTGAAATAACATTAAATTAACTCCTTTTTCTTTATGCCGTCAGCGGTGGTAATAAACAGAAAGATTGATTATCTGTTTCCACTTTTACCTACGCCATTCAAGAAATAAAACCCCAAAAGGTTCAAATCTTCTACATATTTTAAGCAAAGATGCCATCTGGCCTAAATCATCTCTGAATCTACAAGAAAAGTTGGAAAGATTGAGCTTCACCTAGCAAGTACCTGAAATTGTAATTGTTTTTCGCTTTCTAGGTCTTCCTGTAAGTGATTTTCCTTCTTCCTTTTTTTTGCGATGTGTTATACTTCGATGTTATGAGAACTGAGTTTTGCTTCTTTTGTGGTGATTTTCTTAAGTGGGCTAGGATTTAAATGCCTGATATTTGGTTTAATTTCGATTTTCTTATTGTTTGTGCACTGTTTCCTAGAAAATGTTGTCTGGAAACTGTTCAGTGAGATAATCATGGGATTTTATTTTCTCAACTGAAAATGAACTGTAATATGCAATTGAATGCAGGGAAAACATCAACTCTGCTGAAATAAGTAAATTATTTGATAAAGTAGTTGTTAGATGGGATGGAAAAAAATTAAGTGAAGGGAGGGGGAAAGCAATTGGGAAATTGATCTTCGATGGTCAAAGAATATGTTAGAGAACGATTTGCTATTATTGTATAATTTGTATTAGCAGATCCCACTCGAATTCTTTGTTTCTCCACATTGAATAGCACTTGGATTTGTAATTTTTGACAAAACCAGTGATGAGCTGCCATTGGCCTTTGACAAGATGCATGGATTCTCCACGGTCGATGGCTTTGTGGAGATAACTGAAAGCTTGGCTGAGATGATTAAGTACGTGGCAAATGAACCCTCAGTAGGGCTCTTCTATGTTCAGCAGCATGCTCAAAATGCAATTCCGAATGTCATTAGGCTCAAGAATAATGTTGTGGAGAAGTCACGTGCAACAAATCTGCACACTGAAGACTTGGAGGATTGTATCACCATGGTGAAGTCAATGAAAGAATGTGGTTTCCCTGTTGCTGATGAGATGATTAGAGACATCAGGAAATCTTTAGCAACAATGTCAGCTAAACAACCAAGAAGAGGATTAATTAATAGCCCAGTTTCAGGTTTTCAGATGGGAAGAACCAGCTCACGGGGACCAGGCACTTGGGGTCGTAATGGAGATGATGCCGAGAAGGATGGCAAAAGGACGAGCAATTACTTTTCAACTGTATTTAAGACTGCCAAAGAAAAGGCAAGCAATTTCAAGTGGCCACCACTTGATTCCAAAGAATCAACCACAAACCAGGCAGAAAAACTACTGTCTTGTCCTACTTCACAATCGGTCACCAGCACTGGCTCGTCTCTGCCTGATGTGGAAGCTGATGAATTGCCCTTGTCAAGTCCTACTGCTGGTGGACAACAATTAGATGAAGAAGAGGATCAATCTGGTGTGAACTTGCCACGTCATAATATATTGTTGTTAACGGAGAACTTCGATGACTTCAAGGCTGATAAGGAAGCCAAGCTAGAGGAGTGGTTGGGAGGGACTGCTGACAACCTAGATAAACTGCAGGAGGGCAAATGACGCGGGCGGATTTTCCTTTTTTTTTTTTTCCCTTCGTCTTCTTCTAACATGATGTTCGGTGCCATTGCTTCCCAAAAAATCTGTTGCTTTTGCTCTACTGATCTCTGAAATGATCTTATGCAGTAGGTTGATCTTGGTAAAAATTTTCTGATATTTTGTTGGTTTCGCATAGCTTTTGCGTTTCTGGTTCCAGCAACCCATGGCACAAACTAACATTTCCAAAATTGTAAATATTTTGGACATTAGCCCGTAGATACTCTCCAGCTCTCATTTATTCCAAATAGGATCTTGGTCATTGATCGAGCCTAGCAGTCATGACAGCACCCTTGAGATGTTGATGTTCAGCATTGATGTCCAGATTTGGCGCTTCAGTTGTGTGGCTTTACAAGTGTCAGGCCTGAGTCATAAGTTTGCAAATTTCAAGTTTTTAGAACAAATATTTCATGCAAAACTGGAGCTGCTTGTCATTTGGCAAAAGGAGGGGGGTGGGGGAATCTTGAGAGGTTCTTCCCATTTGTTCTATACACTTGAATCAACACTTTTCTCCCATTTTACCTGATCTTGAAAGCAAGACCATGAGAATAACCAGCCAGCTCTACTCGATATAAATAGATTGCTAAACCATCTCTAAATATGCTATTATAAACAAATTAACAGTGGAGGTTGATCATGTCAATGGCTATATTCTTTTTTACTCAACTTAGATTAGATTTCATATCATAGATTTCCCAAGTCGATCCACTAAGCAAAACAATGCTTATATTGTGCTATCTGAAATCATTATCATCCAAAGATTGAAATGGGATACTAAAATCAAAATTATTAAAAATATTATGGTTATCATCCTCTCGAGTTAGGATTAATCAATACATCATTCATCTGATTCAATGCCTAAACAGTTCATTTATTTAATTAAAAAAATTTAAGATAAATAATTGCATGCGTTTTGTTTCCTTCCACTGTTTTTTTTAGAACATGCTATAAGGAAGCTCAATAAATAAATAAAAAAACAATAGTCTTTTCATCGCCATTCATGTTTTTTTTTTCAACTGGAATACATTCAACAGATGTTATGTTGTTATCCATTTTTGGATTTCCCAAAAAAAAATGAGAATATACAAAAAAAATATATAAAAAATATTCGGAAGAAATTCAAAAAATAATAGGAGTAAGAAAAGGATACTGGAATGCCAAAAAAAAAGTCAAAAATTGGTTGAAGAGGTTCAAAAATGCAAAAGGTTGAAATTATGCATTATATTTTTGACTAGTAAGAGCCCTGTTGACAAAAAAAATTTCATTTGAGGAGGAAAGGTCCAAAATCAGATGTTTATGGTCTCAAATAAATTTTATCTAAGGTTTAATTGAATTTATGAAGGATTTAATTGCAAAAAAAATTGATTTTTTTTCAATTTAGGCTTTTATTGGAAGAAATTAAAGTTCTGGGGTTCAATTATAATTTTAAAAAGTTGATTTGGTTAAATCAGGGGCTTAATTGCATAATTATTGAAGTTTGATGGCTAATTAGGGACTTAATTGAAACAATCCGAAACCAAGGACCAAACAAGAAAAGACGGTAAAATAAAGGGATCCGATTACAATTCATCCGGGGGGCTTGATTACAAATTGTCAAAACAGCCAAGGACCGAATCGAAAACATTCATTTTGAAATTTGGAAACGGCGTCGTTTCCTTAAAGAGCACTATTCATTGTCTCCTTCAAAGAAAGTCGTTTCAGCAGTAAAACAGAGATACGTTTTGCAGCAAATTGCTCCAATTATGGGGCACGTTTTATGGCTGCTATCCCGGCGACCATTACCACCGCAGGGCTTTCCTTGGCCTATAAAGCCAGAGAAAGACAGTGAAAAAGAGGGGAGGAACGAGACAACGAGGGGAGAAAACGGAAAAGGCAACGAGACAGAAGAAAAAAAAACAGAGAGAAGAGAGTGCAAAGAAGAGAAAAGAAAGATAGGAGAGCAGAACAGAGGGGAGACAAGACAGAGAAGGGGAAAGAAAACAGGGGAGAGTGGAATAGAAGGAGCCAGAAAAAGGTGACGGGTATGAGAAAGAAGAGAGAAGGAGAGAATCAGACGCAGAGAGAGGAGAAGAGACGGACACGAGGAGAAGACAGAACGGAAAGGAAGCCAGATGCAGGGAGTGGCATCATAGCTTCTTCCCAGAATCCCAGCGACAAGCTCAGGAGGGATTATTTCAAAAGAATCCCAGTGACCTGGTTAGGCCTGCTGGGTCCAGCCCAGCCACATGGGCTGAGCTGGACCCAGCCCAAAAAACTTCCAAAAATCTTTTCAAAAAAATATGATTTTTTCGTATATTTTTTACTGCATTTTAATCGATATTAGTTTGTATTTTTATACTGTAAAGATACAAATCCGGTATTAAAATACCTGGTTTTCATTAAAAAAATAAAAAATGTTTTGTTTTCATGCATACGGCCAAGTCTCTTAAAAATTAAAAAAAATCATATTGTATTTTCATACAACAAAGAAAATTTCAAAAAATATGTATTAGCATGCATTTGGCTTTAATAACTAGTTTATTAAAGTCACGAGAACTAGGCCAATATTTCAAAAAAATTTTAAAAATTATTTTGTTTTCTTTTAATATATAAGGTTGCGACCTTATACGTAAGACGTATTTCGGATATTAAATTATTTTGTTGACGTCAGAACAGTTAGGTTTTACCCGATAAAATAAGAATCTCCTTACCGATAAGGACTTTTCTTAAACAATAGATGGACCAACAATTAGAAAACATGACAAGACATTAGGTTTTATCAGACAATAAAACAATGCAGCCTACCTTAGGTAGGGCGTATTTGGGGTGCTAATATCTTCCCTTTACGCAACCAGTTCTCGTACCCGATCTCTGAAACCAGTTAGGGTTTCTAGTGACTAAAATACTAGGTGGCAACTCCCATTCTAATTTTTCACTAATAAAAGACAAGAATTCCTTGTCTCCCCACATTTGCCGCATTAGATAAAATTTTGAGGGTGGATGTTTTCACAGCGACGCCACACACGTACGACAACAACCAACATTTTTCTTCACTTTATCTCCTCTATTCCTTCCAAAATTTGATCAGACCTCCTAGTAGTCAATCATCAATCGTGGAGAATTAACCTCCCCTGATCATTTTAAACACTTAAAATTAAACAATCACTAGTATATAAATATATGATTTTATTAAATATATAAACGAATACAATCTCTATTTAAAATATTTCTTCAAAAAAATAAGACAATCATCTGATTCTTTCCTTGGATTTGAAGTATGGTACAATCTCTATCTAAAATATTATTTCAAAAGAATAAGATTTGTGTTTTGCAAGAATACGAATTTGAGCATGTATTGCGAAGCGAGATTTAGTGATTTGATACTTTGAAAAGTAGATTTGATTTGTCTTTAAAGTGTTGTTGAGGAACTCTTATGAGGGCTTCATCCAACATAGCTTCATTCTTTGTAGACTCCAAACATAGATGAAGAAAGCTTGTGTTTTTACACGATGATATCCACTAAATTCATTTCAACTTCATAATATTATATTAAGTGCACCGAGTCTAGACATTTGAAACTTTTTTCATAAACTATATATTATTTTTCCAGTATTTAATTTGTGTCAAAGCATGTGAACTCATATTATGTTTATATTATAACTATATACTTGTCAACGCTTTGCCATAAGTCAAATTTAAAAAAAAAAAACAAAAAACTATATGCACGAGTTTTTTCATTGTGTTTTTGTAGTTAAAAAAATTTAGTAAAACTAAAAACATTTATGTGTATATGTAATCAAATAAATTAAGAACTATATGTGTTAATAAATAAATAAAAAATCACAAATGATAACTAAAAATAAAACTGAACAAAATTAAAAGACATGTATAGATCAAGATATTTAATCTTGCAAGAAGGGGCTTTCACCTTATTGTATTTACTAAATTTTTTTATTAAAATAATTTTTGTATTCAATCAAGCGATAATAGAAATAGAGATACAAATTAAAATGATTGAATAAAATAAAAGAAAAAATATTATTCAAAACTGCATATATTAGAAATATTATCTGAAAAGAAATTTTTTTATTTCCAAAAATAAAGTTCATTTATACAAAAGATAAAAAAAAAAATTTTATATGAATAAGAAAAACTCTTTAAAATTTAAATGCATAACAAAAAAAAATCATTTAAAGAAGGCTTTTTAAATAAAATGAAAGAGAGAATGAGTATTAATCTACATATAAATAAAAAAACTGAGAGAAAAAAACAATATATAAAATAGCGTTAATTTTAAAAAAATTAGAAATACTAATTTAGACAAAAATATTTAATCTCACAAGAACAACACATTTACTCTGTTGTGTTTACTAAATTGTTTTATTAAAATAATTTTTTATTCAATCAAACAATTATAGAAATATAGACACAAATTAAATTAATTAAATAAAATAAAATGAGAAAAAAACATTATTCAAGGTTGCACATATTAGAAATATTATCTGAAATAATATTTTTTTTTTATTTTCAAAAGTAAAGTTCATATATACAAAACAATAAAAAAATATAGATGAATCAGAAAAATTCTTTAAAATTTAAATGCATGACCAAAAAAATATGCTTCATCTAAAAAAGGCTCTCTAAAAAAATTAAAGAGAAAATGAGTATTAGTTAGGGCCCGGGCAAATGGAAAAAAACAATTTTGAGAAAAAAACAATATAAAAATAACTTTAATTTAAAAAAATAAAAAAAAGCAAAGGTTACACAATATTGGGCCTAGAAAGCCAAGTTGACCTGCCTGACCCATTTCGTTAGGGCTCGAGCAAATGGGCTCCTTTTTGTATTTGGGGCGGACAACATGTAGTCCACCCCAATTTGTTTTGAAAAAGAAAACCCAACGACGCGTCGTTTTTTACCAAGATTTTGGCTAATGTGGTGGCTGAAAAATCGAGGCTTAAATTTTTTGATCTAAAAATCTGTTTTTCAACTTATTTTTTTAATCAAAAAGACATTAGAAACCTTGGTGAACCTATCTATGATCTCAAAAAAACCACCACAAAAACCGAAACCAACCTCAAATAAAAAATCTACCTGAGCTCAAATTTGTTTTTTCATGAACTTTCAAGGTAAACAAAAACATCTAATACGAACTCTCATTATCAAATCAAACAATTTGATACAAATATTAACCGTTTTGGTGGCTTACAACGACGTTTCTCTTTGCATAGCTGGAATCTAGCGATTTCTCTCTTTCCTCCCTCAACCAATAATAAAAAAATAACAAAAATAAATTTTTATATCATAATCGAATTAGAAAACAATTAAGGTACTGGAATTTCAAATTTTGCGTAATTTTTAAAGTTAGAGAACCAAAATGTATCTTTCATGAAATTTTAAAATGCCACTCATGTTTGTTTTCTTTTTCATTGTAGTCTCTTTTTTTATTTTATAATTGACAAAAAAATTAGAAATAAGTGGCCTTTAATTAAAATCAAATAGCATAAAATAAAACTTTGAAAACCAAAATAAAATTGCAAAAAATACACAATCTCGTCCAAAATATTTTTGTGTGTGGGTGAATAGTTATGCCTTCTACAGTAAAATGACAACTTGATTTAGATTTTTAGTTAATTAATTAATTTGATAGGCTTAGTTTTTTTCAATTTTTTTATTAATATAAATATTCAAGTTAATTTACATATATTTTAATTAATTTTATATACTTTAAAATTAACAATTATATAATTCCTGCAGGTGGGAGTCGAAATCATTGATTGAGGAGGAAATACAAAGCTGAAAAAGTTTTTTTTACATGAACATGGCCTTCGCCGAATAATGTTGTCAGAAAGAATCGAATCTTTGTTATTCTCCTTGTACTGATCCAATCTTTTTAATGATTCGATATTTCATTCACCAAGTGTTGCTTAACAGCTAGTTAATCACCAATAGACAACAGCAAGATACGATGGCCAAGCAAAGTCTCTATACAAAGGCAAGATATGGACTTCAATTTCTCCCAACTTCGCCATGGCTGCACCAGAGATTTCTTATTACCTTCCCTTCTTTCTTGGGTTAATCACAGCCGTTCGCTCCTTCGTCAGAACATTCTTTAAATACCGTAGCCAGATCGAAGCCCCGCCGAGTCCACCATCTCTACCTCTTATTGGCCACCTACACCTACTTGGCCCCGTCCTACCAAAACCTAGCCAACCGTTATGGTCCATTCATGCAGATACGTTTAGGGACATACGTGTGTTATTGCTTCTAATGCTGCTGTGGCAAAAGAAATATTCAAGACCCATGGGAGCTAAATTTCATCTCTCTACCTCAATTTGGCTGCTCTGAATATTTTATTTATAGAGGATCGAGGTTTGTGACTGCCCAATATGGTGATTATTGGAGGTTCATGAAGAAACTGTGCATGGCTAGAGTCCTTTCGATCTGTCCCACAACTTGATAAGTTCAGTACTGATATACGAGAGGAGGAGAGGGTGAAGTTATTCGAATCGGTGACGACAATTGTGCTAGAGAAGGGAGGTTGTGTGACTTGAATAGAGCGTTCACACTTCACAGCTTTCACAGACAATATTATCTGTAGGATGGCAATGAGCACAGGTGTTCTGGTAGTGATAATGATGCCGAAAAGATTAAGAAGATGTGTGAGACTAGTACGAGGCTGGCTGGGAAGCTTGTTATAGGGGATATCTTGGGTCCTTTCAAAAAAATTTATTCCTCTAGCAGTGGGAGGAAGCTAGTTGGGGTACTAAAATATTATGATTGTTTGGTGGAAAGGATAATCAAGGAGCATGAAGAGAAGGCAAAGGAAGGTTTTGAAAGGGGGGATAGGAAGGATTTGACGGGCATATTGTTGGAGATATTTAAAGATCCAGCTGCTGAAGTTAGGTTATCAAAAAATGACATCAAGTCTTTCTTGCTTGTAAGTTCTATTTAGCCTTCTAGATATTAATATCTTGCATCATACGAGAAAAATCACAAATAACTATGTTAAGAGGATAACTGAGATTGACACTCCAACTCGAATTCTCACCTCTTGTTTTCAAGAATACCAATGAACTTCTCGTTAATTATTTGCATTGCTAATATCTGCTATTTATGTATCTCAGGACATGTTCTTTGCTGTTACCGACACAACATCAGTGGCCTTGGAATGGGCAATGGCAGAGCTAATCAACAACCCAGAGATCTTCAAGAAGCTTAGAGATGAGATCAGTGCAGTTGTTGGGCCCAACAGGCTAGTCAAAGAATCTGACGTCCCAAATCTCCCTTACCTTAGGGCAATCATCAAGGAAACCTCAAGACTTCACCCTCCAGCACCGCACCCTTGATCATGAGAGAATGTACAGAAGATTGCAGGGTCAACAGTTGTGTTATAAAGGCCAAGACAAGAGTTGTTACTAATGTCTACGCTATCATGAAGGATCCGAATTCATGGGCTAATCCGAATGAATTCATGCCTGAAGGATTCATGGGGAGTTAAGGGGAAAAAATTGGCGAGCACCAGATGGAATTTAAGGCTCAAAATTTTCGTTACCTTCCATTTGGAAATGGAAGAAGGGGATGTCCTGGTGCATCATTTGCAATGCTGGTGACACATGCAACATTAGGGGCTTTGGTTCAGTGCTGTGGTTGGAAAATCAAGGATTGGGAGAAGATTGATTCAAGCCCAGGACCAGGTTTTTCAGCAGAAATGGCTCGCTCACTTGTGTGTAACCCTATTAAACACATGAAATGATTTTAAAAGATACCATTTAATTTCTTACAAGTTAAAGATCAAATTGTTCTTTAGGTCTATTACAAGTCTGTCAGGAGCTCATGGAATTTGGTATGAACTTGCATGCTATCCTTTGAAATTGAATGCATCGAGCCTTTTGCTCCAAGTTCCAATATCATTACATACACTGAATACTTTGATATAGTATACCAAGTCCCAGTGGAACCAAGATGAAACAAGAATCACTAAAACCTCTAGGAACAAGTCGTTCATTGTCTTGAGCATTTACAAGCACAATTGCAATCAGTACTTTTTTTCTTTCTTTTTTCCTTTATTTTTGTTTGCCACCAAGTTGTCCAGCCTCTGTCACAAACAGCAGACTTAAATCATTGTTTTCTTTATTTTTACAAATCATTACATGCCGGTCTTCCACGATCAGCAAGATGCAGTCTCATTTTGGGTTTTGACCTTTGTTAGGTTTGACATCTATGATCATTCATACCTTGTGCTTCCATAATATAGGAGATCGAAACCAGATTCCACCCTGACCAGCGCTAACATCATCACATCTTCTTTCCATCATGGCACCATACAGTTGTGCTGTTTCATAAATCCTCCTCTGTGAGGACCCTTTCTCCACACCACAGTCAACTTGGGGACAAGCTTTGTGGTTGATGGTTCAGGGGCATTACCTCTCCATTATGCTGCCCGAGGAAGGACTGAGGTGATGAAGAATAAGGAGTCAATTATGACATGCAGTTTCATTAGATACAGCAATTTTCAATTCTCATTGTAGACACCATGCATCATTCCTGGAGCTTTTGTGCATGGAACATGTATCTTCAACAGTCAGTAATAGCACGGACAGAGTTCTCCAACCGGCCCTTCTTACTAGTTCAGAAGGAGGAAAAAATTCTGCCACACCAGAGAGAAGCATTCACAATGGAGTGTGAGTTCTCCACTAGACAGGGATAGAAATATCAAATCACCAGATAAAATATTCATACACATTTCATTTGTATCATAAAAAAAGAGAGCAAGTAGCATCGATCAAATAAAATTCAGAAACTTGTCGCTAAAATGCATTCAAAATGCTAACCATCAAGAAAATGTGTGCTCATTTGCCATGCACCAAGTGGTGCGATGAAAAACAATATCAGAAACCATATAGTCAATTTGCACATGAAATTATCAACATAACCTTGGCATCAAAGATAGTTTACCATTCTCACCATTCATCAGGAGGGTGCTGTCTGTTCATTCTTCAACATGTCCACTTGAATTTGTCCTAACAAAATTGAACCATTTATTTCAGATTTTTATGACAAGAATAGTTAAGGAAAGCAGCAGTAATGAATGATTATGCACAACAGAAAAAAAAAAAAAAGCATCGTTTTATATCCCTATCAATGGAGTTTAAAAAGGTGGATCATTATATATACTTCTATGGTTCTTGAGAACGCACATCATTTCTCTCTATGGAAGCACAAGAAATAAAGTCACCGTGATGTAACTATGAAATGATAGAAGGGCATTTATTAACTTACTAAATTTACATAACAAGAGAAGGAGAGGTTCAGTATCCATGTTGAGAGTAAAAAGAACAGGAACGATTCACTTCCACCTTACATCCAAATGCAGCAAAAATAATAGATTTATTATGAGACTAAAGGCCTTCAATATTTACCTGTACTATTCCTTTCAGGAGGTGCCTGATTTGTTGTCCGAATTTCTTCTAACACCTTAACATTTACCATGTTCAAATTCGGAGGAGGCACATACTTATTGCTGCTGCGCACTATTTTAGCTCTCCTGGGAGATTATAGCAAGAGTTAGCAGTGAAAATTTCCAGTCAAATGGTAGAAGAAAAAATTTAGAAGATCAGGAGAAACAATAATAGCAAAATCATCTTTCATCAACACCAACCTGACCAGTTTTCGCTTCAAAGTGACCTTTTGTAGTTTGGACATCCCTTTCCAAAAAAAGAAGTAAAATGTTATTTCAACTTCCTCGTAACAGACTAACCCAATACTTTGGAGAAAAAAAGAAGGATATAAATAAGGCTCCAATCACTCTCACCTGATTTTAGACCCAAAGAAGTAGCAGGGGTTTTGTGCCCACCTCTCTCAGCTTTAATAGATGCAATGAGTGAATCAGCTGTAGGCCCCAAACCCTTTCTCCCAATCAATTTCACTCCTAGCTTCTCACAGAGATAATTCATCCTCGTTTCATCACCCCCTCTCACCTCTCTCAACTCAAGCGCCTGTTGTTTGGACAATAAAGTGTACACATGAAGTGGTTGTTGCTGATTGAAATGCGACTGAAGCTGCTGAAAAAGTAACTTATTGGAATGCCGTTGATCTGGCTTAGAACCTTCCTGGCTCTTCTTTCGAGGTTCACTAAAGGTCACCCTTAAAATTGCTGTTGACTTCGGGTCAGGATTCTTTCTGCCAAAAATAACAGAAAAACTCCCAAACTCTATATCTGGCTCCCTAAATAAATCTGCAAGAAGGGAAGCACAAGTGTGAGCATTCTTTGATGGGGTCCGATTAACCTTCATCCTTGAGGGTCGAGTGCCAGCATAGTGAATCATGTTTGCAGCTTCTCTTAACCCACTGAGAAAAGCTCCATGCATAGTTGCAGGATATCGCCTATTTGTGGCCTCCCCTGCAAAGAAAAGTCTTCCATCTCCCACACTTTCTGCTAATATATCATAGTCATCTCCTGATGCACCTACCGCAACATTAGAGTAAGAACCAAGGGTAAATGGATCACTGCCCCATCTTGTGCAGACAGTTTGGATAGGCTCTGGGACAGTGATTCCTTGAGGTTCATAAATACCTGCTTGCATTCAAACCGAGTCACATATAAATACTGATTAATCATCTACTCAATATTTAGACTCGCATCTCATCTTAAAACAAGCACAAGTACAGTGTGAAATTCAAATGAACAAGGAAGCAAAGCCAATTTAAATGACCATGCATGGTGATAACTACTCCAAAAGTTTGCAACTAAAACACAAATCTGGTATTCTAGTAATTGCATAAATTTATGAGAAAGAAGATGAGATAGCAACATAAACAATATTTTCAATAAAAGGTTGAATTGATTACCCTTGAGGATTTGAATAACCTTCGTCACTGCATCCGTAGGTGGCATACTCTCAAATTTATGAGCAGCTTCCCCTGCTACCAAAGCAATCAAGATTGGACCACCAGCAACAGTTGCATAGCTATAAAACAAGAAGAACTCCCCTCGAGAACTCGTATCGTCAGTCAAATGTCCAAACGTGTCCAGGTCAGTTTCCCAAAACATGCAAGGAAAAAGCATCGCAACCTTATTCAGCAGTCCATATCCCAACCTTTTTATCCCATCAAGCTTCCTCTGTGGCAACTCAGGAATAAACTTGATCGACCCGCTCTTCAACACTCCAAGAGGAACCGTACACAACACCATATCCCCATCGAAGACTTGGCTGCCCGCAATAACCTGCACCCCATCACTCCCATACCTAATAGTATGCACAGTCTTCTCATACAAAATTGGTACATTCTCAGCTAAAGCCTGAACCAACCTCCCATTCCCTCCAGGCAAAAAACAATGATCCCCTCCCATGTCATACGGGTCATCCTGGTCCCAAAATGCCAATGATAACTTCGACAACAAACCTGCATTGGCATACTCCAAATTAGCACAATGCCAATTAAACAAATTGATCTCCTCCTTATTCACAGCATCCTCATAAACCTGCCTAAACGTTTCCAACGCAGCCCCCAATGACACATCCACTGAGACATCCCCCATCAACTGCCTAAGTCTACTTGCTTTATCCAACAACCTATTAAATGCTGTCTCAACCTTCATATCCATATCCAAATCAACTGGTCTCCCACCCACACTATAAAGTGGACACTTATCCCTCACCTTATGCATCAAAAACCCCAACTGCCTTGCTAAAATCCCCAACGGATTCCCCAATGTCCCCGTCAAAACACTCCCTCCTAAATCCACCGATGCACTCACCCTATTCCCCGCTCCCCCTTCCATTCTCATAGTATAAACTCTCCCACCCGCACGCTTCCTCCCTTCTAAAACTGTAACCTTAAATCCCAACCTCGTTAACTGCCTCGCCGCACTCAACCCCGCCAATCCTGCCCCAACAACAATCACATTCGACTTCGTATACTCATTGGGGAATCTTTCTTTTATCGACTGCGAAACCCCAAAATTAATATACCCGTGCGAAACTAGATAATCATAAGCAGAATCTAACAACCCATGACAATGTATCGGCACGGAATTAAGAAACATTTCTTTAGTCACCCAAACATTAACATTCTCGCGCCATTTCGCAATTATATGATTCCTAATTAAAATGTAATTAACCTGTTCGATTCCGCCGATATTCGTGACCACACGGGCATCTATTTCTTCGTCAGTTAAGGAATCAGCAGGGAATCCAGCAGAGAGACCAGTTAAGGCTTCGTTTGTTGATTCTTTGTTGATTACTATGATTTCTTCTGAAATATCAGGGCCTAGTTTTTTTTGTTGTTGGTTTTGTGCAGCTTTGGGTGGAAAAAATTGCGGGAAGTGAAAGGAGGTTTGGGTTTTTTGGGGACGGCCACGGCGGCGTTTCTTGGGAATGGGAAATGAGGGGAATGCAGCGTTCGGATTTGGAAGCGCGAATGCGGGTGCGGGTGGGGTTTGTATGGGAGTAGGGGTGGTTTGTGGAGGTAGAGGAGGGTAGGGGACGAATTCGAGAGGAAGAGACGAGAATTCGTCGGGGGTTGGTGATGGTGGATTCATGATTGTTATTTAGTTGGTGGTGGCTGTAGAGGAGGAGAGGGAGGTTAGTGTGGTAATGGAGGTAGTGGTGGTGGTGGTGGTGGTTAAGCTGTTGATGGTTTGGAGGTGTAATAGTTGATTTCTTGAAACGAACTTGAATGCTCTGTAAACGACGTTTCGTTGAGAGTAATTTTTGACGAATAGTTAGTGTGGTGGCAAGCGACGTGTTGTTGGCACGACTCGTGGAACTTTACTGGGCTATGACTTGGTTTCGTTTTCAGCTGGTTAAAAATATTATAAAAATAATAATATTTATAACATAAATAATAATATTTTTAATATTAATACTTTTAATTATAATAA
>Ga0325411_1003350_pt1 | contig 18042 bp, 11 predicted proteins | sample PopdelMetagenome_13_FD_206181 | JGI IMG/M metagenome (GOLD analysis project Ga0325411, IMG submission 206181) | Populus deltoides microbial communities from Bellville, Georgia, United States - Xylem-PdIQD-R4 | ecosystem: Host-associated > Plants > Phyllosphere > Stem > Wood/Secondary xylem...
ATCAACTTACAGGTAACCTAAAGACTTTATTCACCTTTAACTATATTATTTGACAATACTACTATTAATGGCCCATTAAACATTTATGCAATGACTAGAGTGGGTACTCTGTTAATGCCTAAGGAGGGAAAAAGAAAGCTCCTCGGAAGCCTAAAGGCGCTCGATTGGCTGAAGAGATATTACAGACAGCGTGCTCAACAATAACAATAGTAAGTCTAAATCAAGCCTGTTAATTTGCGGTATGTTTTAACAAATGGTTCTGACCAATAATGTAAGCACTTACAGGTTGAACCTGAGAAGCAGACTTACACAAACTCACCATCACATAAACTGAGATGGTAATAGCACACAAATATGGAGCTATGGTGGTAATAGCACACAAATATGGAGCTATGGTGGTAATAGCACACATAATATGGAGCTATGGTGGTAATAGCACACATAATATGGCACCTTTTTTATGTTAATAACATTGAATTAACCACAAGTCATCAATTGCATCCACCTGTTGCTAGGTGACTACCTCTTGTTACTGCCGCATCACTTTGATGCATGTTTACCATACTCGATAAAATAAATATTCCTCAATATTATGTTAGCATAAGGAAAAGATTGTGTCTAGGAATTTTCCCATGACATGTGCCCAAATATCAAAGGTCAAACAATACGATCATCTTTGGAGGTGGGTGTTTTGATATCCAGCAGGCATCATAAACAATTTAAAGCTGAAATTATACCATAATGACACAACAAAGGAAACTGCCTCTTGGGACACGACTCTTCAACATAATTGTTCTTGGAAACAGGTTGATTTCATTTGGCAGGTCACCTGAGCAGCTTACAATTGACAGAATATTATTTCACCGTTACTAATTTCATATCTAACTGTGAAATAACTGAAGACAGACACACATTATTGAAGAGTGTGATTTAAGTGCCGATAAGGAAATTATACCGAAGTGACTAAGCACCATCAAGAATAAATAAGAACGATTCACAAAATACCTAACACAATGAAAAGATAAATTTCGAGTCAAATTCTAACAGAGCTAAAGATATGTCCAAATGGTTATTCTCAAATAAAACACACAACTCTTAAATCATTTTTTTATTAGAAAAAAAAAAGGGAAAAGGACTCGTACAACTGTAAACAAACAAAATAAAAGGAACCCAAAATCAATAATAAAAATAAAAACATGAGAGAAAATATTTTCAAAATGAACCCAACATCCATCATCAGCATATAAGCAGTAAAATCCAGCAAAAATGAAATCTTTAATTCAAATGAAGCATAAAATGCAAGGATAAGAAAAACCCAGATGAAAAAAAATCTAAAATTTAGACAAAAAAAAGAAAAGAAAGGAAATCAAGTAAAGGAAGGGAAACCCAAATGATGATCTGATCTAAGCTAAATCTACAGCAGTACACAAGAAGTAAAAAGAAAGGGAAGGGAATAATACAGTGGGGCCATGAATATGATCTGAAGCAATGAATTCTTGAACATCAGAATCAGACCAAGAAGGGATTGGTTTATCACGCCTGAGGAATCTTGCATAGTTTTCAAGAAACGAAAATCTATCTCCCCAAAATTCTGTAAACCCTTCCCAGTGTTTCTTGAAAAATGATTGCTGATGTTGTAGGTCTGATGGTTCTCCCATTTCCTTTCTCTGTATCTTTGTGGTTATGATGATTAGCAGTGAAAATAGTGGGAGAGATGTTAGAAAAGAAAAGCGCAGCCAACCTTACCTCTTTTTCCTTAATTAAATAAAAAAACTGCGGGGCAGGGCACACTCTCCAGTAAAGCCTATGATTTATTGGTTGTCTGAGAAGGTAGGATACTCTACTACGACACCAACCCGAACCAACTTTAATAGATAGAAAAGTTTTCAATTTTATCGGGTTCGGTTTTGTAAAGCCCAAAGTTAAAAAATTCAGGTTGAGGTCGGCTACTTGTCCAACCTGAAAAAATAACTAACCTCAAAAAAAAAAATATATATATATATATATATAATTAAATAATTCTAAATTATAGTATTTAGATTCAAGTTATGAATATCCAATAGGTAATTAAAACCCATCTAGTCAGTTTTAAATATAAAAAGTCTATAACTATTTATGTTTATGTTTTTCAAATTTGGATAATATATATGAATATCCTTTACCTTCCTTGCACTATTACCTCATTTTTTATTATAGTATTTAGATCCAGGTTAAAGATATCGAATGAGTATTTAAAACTTGATTAGATTAGGTATAAATAAAAAAAATTCATATGCATTTAGATTTGTGTTAAGTTTGATAATTATTTTAATTTTAAATTCAAGTTAGAATAATATAAAATACTATATGCATTACCTTTCCATCTCTGTTACCTCGTTTATCATACGCCACTCACAACTCATCATGCATAATTTACAAAATAAAATTCGAGAATACATCATATGAAGAATTGTTGAGTATACCAAAAATTATACTTCTCTTGAGATATATATATATATATATATATATATATATATATATAGCATGAATGTTTTTTATTATATTAAAAAAATTAATCCAACTCATAGCATATATAAACTAGTGATATATTAAAAAAATTAATCCAACTCATAGTGATATATATATCACTAGTTTATATATGCTATGAGTTGGATTAATTTTTTTTAATATAATAAAAAATATTCATGCTATAAAAAAAATATTTGGTAATTTTATTAAACTTAGTCTAAAGGATGAATCTCAAAACCTCCTGATACAACTCTTTACCTCACTACTAGAAAATTGACAAATACAAACGAAAACACTAACAAAATATTTCTGTAGGCAAATTGCAGTGAATTTTACCGACAAAAATATTTCATCGGTATATACCGAGGGAATTATAGTGGGAAAAGAAAGAATTAAAACAAAGTCAAAAGGTACAATGACGTGTCATTTATACTAACAATATTAATACTGTCGGTAAATTTCATCTGCAAACTCGTTGGTAAACTGTTTACTTCTCTCTAACATTGTTCATCATATCAATTACAAAAGGAATCATCGACAAATTAATTCCATCGATATTTTTCAGAGAGCTTTAGAACTGTTTATTACTCAATTGTACTATTAATTATTGTTCTTTACAGATGAAATCATTGACGGATTGAAAAGTCATTGGTGTTATCTAATTTTTTTTATTAAATTGAAATTTTAAATTAAATATTACAAGTAGAATCATCAATGGATTGAAAAGTCATAAATGATATTTGACAGTTTCTGAAAATTTCTGATTAAATTAAAAAAAAATTGAATTAAATATTATAAACAGAATCATCGACGGAATGATTAAAAATATTAATATTTAATTCTTCATCCGTAAAACCGTCAGTAAAATGCTTCAACAAAAAGACTAGAATATCTCATTTCACAACAGATGCACATCTTCTTCTTCTTCTTCTTCCTCTTATTTAAAAAACACCAACATCCTTTTGGTTTTTTTTCTCTTCTCTTCTCTCCTCAATTCCTTTTCTTCTCCTCCACGCTCAGGTATGTCTTCTTTTCTTTTCTTTCGTTCTCTTAGTTTTTTTTAATTAACATATTTTATGAATTTGTGATGCAACCATATTATTTGATAGTTTCACCCACATTTAACTAGTATTTTGCCTATGTTTTATATATATATATATATATATATATATATATATATATATATATATAATGCCTTGATATTCTTTGTTTTATGCTTTGAAGACACTTTTGGATGAAAGATGCAAAAAGGAGTAAATTAGAGGTAATTGACAGATTAGACCTTAAGTTGATGTTTTGTATAGAGCGTGAGCTCTAGAGGTCAAAATAAAGTGATTTTAGTGGCATTAAAAATCTAACATCCATACCTTTTTGTACATCTAAGGCAAGAAAATAAAATAAGGAAGAGCATGGAAATTGCAGCCTTCAAAGGCAAATCTCGCAATCTACCAATGTTGACCTTCGACCATTCTGACTTGAATATCTTGAGCTAAAGAAGTCCATTGGATGCAAACTCAATTTTTTTAGATTTTTTACTCAAATACCTATCAACGCTCCAAAATTCAGCAAAAAAAGATGTCATATGAGGGAGATATGATTTTTCAAAGATGACAACTGAATTTTGCCAGCAAACAGGTTTCGGAAAGAAACGGGTCCAAATTACGTTCCGAAACATCTAAATCGACATGCAAGTTTTTATTTTAGCAATTTAGTTCCTCTAAGTCAAAGCTTGAAGATGCAAGGCTATTTGTAAATCCCTAGAAAATCAAGGCTGGATTAAATTAAAAAAAAAAACTAAACTAAAAAGAAGTGGGGGCAAAACGAATACACTTAAAGAAAATAGAGCCTAAATGCAAATAAGAATAATTATAGAGCATAAATACTCCTCTTCTCACCAAAAACAAATCTGCAGCTATTGTGAAGAAAGAAAAAAGAGAGTTTTTGTATCCATTTTTACAGATCAAGAGAGAAACACTAAAATTTCAAGAACTCGTCCAAGATTAAGGGTTATAGGTAGAATAAACACTGGTGGCCAAGTGATTAACAAGAAAAATTGAATAAGAAGAGAAGAGGGGAGGGCTGACTGTCATTAGAAAAAAAAATGGAGGGATCGAAACCTTGATTCGTACCGGGTAAGGTGTTCTAAACATGATCTTATAAGTCATTTCAAATTCGATAATGAATTGATGTCTTGATGTGAATTATAGATTAGGGTTCTTAGACTTGAATTGGGGGAAAAGTATTTATTGTTAAAATTAAGTTAATTCATATGTGGTATGTGATTGGGGACGTGAAACCATGATAATTTACCTAGAAAAGGTAGTTTGTGAAAGTTATGTGTGAAGGGAAAGGGGTGACGAATCTGGACAAACTCGTCTCCTAACTTTCGGTAAGATTTCAGATAGGAGGATAAGGGAATTAGAACCAAGTTCCCACATAGAAATTGTAGTTTTGGATGTTAGCTAACTAAGGAAATTGGTCTTGCTCAATTTGGAGCTGTAGAACTCCAGTTGTGGGTTATCAACCGAGACTGGGTCATGATAGACCCTGTAGGGCAGTAAGTCTGATTTGTTGATGAGCAATTATGACTATCTTAGGGGCAGAACTGGGTTCACCTTCATTCAGAGGACTTGTAGCCCCATGTCTTAGCTTTCCAACGAGACTAATCTCGCTTAAATTGGAGTTCTATAACTCTAGATATAGTTAAAAATCTGAGAGGTCAAACAGTAATAGTTCAAAAACGAGACAGTAACAGTTGAACAGTAACAGTCCAAATATTTATTGATGAACAATTTTGACTGTCTTAGAGGCAGAACTGAGTTCTCCTTCCTTCAAAGAACTTGTAGCCTCATGTCTTAGCTTTCCAACGAGACTAATTTCGCTTGAAACGAAGTTCTATAATTCTAGATATAGTTAAAACTCTGAGGAGAGGTCGAACAGTAACAATTCAATATCTAGACAGTAACGGTTGGACAATAACAGTTCAATGCCTAGACAGTAACGATTCAAGACAGTAACAGTTCAATATCTAGACAGTAACAGTTCAAAATAGTAACATTTCAAGACAATAACAGTTCAATGCCTAGACAGTAACAGTTGGACAGTAACAGTTCAATGTTTAGACAATAATAGTTCAATATCTAGACAGTAACAGTCCAAATGTTTGTTGATATGCAATTTTAACTATCTTAGAGGCAGAACTGGGTTCTCCTTCCTTCAGAGAACTTGTAGCCTCATGTCTTAGCTTTCCAATGAGACTAATCTTGCTTGAATCAGAGTTCTATAACTTCAGATATAGTTAAAAATCTGAGGAGAGGTCAAACAGTAACAGTCCAAATGTTTGTTGATGAGCAATTTTAACTGTCTTAAAGGCAGAACTGGGTTCTCCTTCCTTCAGAGAACTTGTAGCCTCATGTCTTAGCTTTTCAACGAGATCAATCTCGCTTGAAATAGAGTTCTATAACTCTAGATATAGTTAAAAATCTAAGGAGAGATCGGACAGTAACATTTTAATGTCTAGACAGTGACAATTCAGGATTTAAACAGAAACAGTTCAAATATAAAGAAAGGAATGATAACTGTGGTTGGACAAAGAACAACAATATTAATGAGTGAATTGAGAAAAATATAAAATATTAAGAAATGACTAAAAGAAAGACTTATTGGTTGTTGATATGGTTATTATAAAACATATCCTTGAGTGAGGAAAATTTATGAGATAAACATGTGATTTGCAGGAGGGACCACAGGCGTGGTGCAACAACAGCAGCAGGGGAGCACGAGTAGAGCTTTTATTGCAGGTAGGTGAATCACACCTATACCTTCTAGTTAAATTCCATGATTTAATATATATTACCGATGTGAAATGTGAATTACTGAATGTATGTGTATTCAAGGGGAAAGGTTGTTGTGTGAGTTGCCAAGTGATGAAATTATCACTGGAAAATGAAATATAAAAGTGTGTTTTGAGGCGTAAACTAGCATACATTTAATGTATGTTTGGATCCCGGGTAAGGGGATCGCCACGTTTGGACTAACATACATTTAGTGTATGTTAGGATCCCGAATAAGGGGATCAAGCATGTATGTTTGGACTAACATACATTTAATGTATGTTAGGATCCCGATAAGGGGATCACCATGTATTGGCTAGAATACATTTAGTGTATGTTAGGATTTCACGTAAGGGGATCACCTTGCATCAACTCCTATGGGGTGATGATGATGATACAAGTGAAATTGGTATCGGTAATGTGTTAAACAAAAATAATCATGTTTGACCTTATAAAGTCTAGAATGAAGGTTAATAGTGGAAGAGGGAACAGTTATTAATAGTTGAATAAGGAAGAGATTCTCATGAAAACCAGAAGGGAGAAGTGAACAAAATATGAATGCATGTTACCATGTTGAAATTGTTAGATATTCGTGTTGTTATATTTATTGTGATATTCACCTTTCAATAATATGTATTTTATTTCAGGATCATCGCATACACCATAGGAGTAGATCCTAACTTATGTTCCCTTCTTATAATTTAGGTTCTAGGAAGTATATCCTTATATTTTGTAAACATGAAAATATTTGTATAACTTAATTTGTATAATTAATGTTTAAACTTGATTGAATGAACCTAATTCTGTAGTTCATATAACCATATTTCATGTTTATGTATTTATATATTTTTTTATCCATCCATTATGATATTTTGTTATATAATGTATACCATAAATATTGTGGTTGATAGGTGTGAGAATATTTGTGGAATTGAAACCTAGGATGATTGGGTTGGGATTAAATTATGAGATGCGAGTTATTATAATTGTAAACAGGTTACATGTCGATAACTTAGGACCTTCCGGTATAGGGGGGACTTTGTTGAAATTTCGGTAGATTTTAATACGAAAACCATGAATATATATATATATATATATATATATATATTACTCTATTTTTCAGTTGACATGAGATTGTTGTTTCTATCCCAGAATGGGGGATGTTACACCATTTCTCTTTTTTTTAGGAAAGTAGTTATTAAAGTACTTAAATGTAAAATGTCTATTTAAGGGATGACTATTTTGTAAAATAAAGACTAGGGTTTTCTAGGATATAAAAAGAATGAGAGAACAAAAGGGAGGAGAAGCCAATCAAGAGAGAGAAAAATGCTCCTTCTCCTTCAGAAACCTGAAATCATGTTTTCTTCTTTCTTTTTGATTAGTTATTCAACAAATATGCAAGGCTAAACTCTTTTTCTTGGTTACAAGGATACAGAAACCTTTGGATTTCAAGAATTGTGAGATTTATTCTACCTTTTCTTTTCAGATTATATGGTGAATGAATATGTTTGCTCTCCTATGCTGATTTCCTATAATTGTTTATTTTAATTGTTAGAGCGGACTCTAAGTTATTATTGTGAACAATCTATTGCTAAGTTTGCTATCAAAACCGGAGTTATGATATATGAACTTGCAAAGCAATTGAGTTTAATAATTGTGGTAGATCTACGTTATTAATTTTAGAGAGAACATTCAATCAAATCAAACATAGACTGTGGACAATTATGTTTTCTTGATTAATCAACTTATCTAGTTCTTAAGGCTGCAATTGAATTAAATTTCTTGTGCGAACACTGTGGTTGTTTGATGGTTAAAGTTAGTTATATGACGGATCCGTTAACTAACCAATGTAAAGAAGAGATAAATATTCAGAATATAAATTGATGTTTCGTTTCCATGATCAGTTCTGATTTCTGTAGGTGGACGTTTACTTGTGACCAATGTTTGTTCTCTTAATAATTTTCTGATTTTATTTAATTTCGCTTGATAGTTTTCCGTTTTCTTTTGCTTTAGCCTAGATAACGTCCAAACCCCCCCCAAATTGCATGTCATCTAGCATAAAAATCTATCTTGTGTGTTGTGTTTTAAGTTAGGGTAATTAATTTGTGCGACCGCGACATCGTAACAAATTTTGACGTCATTGCCGGGGAAGTAATTTTAGTTGATTATTGTGCTGTTATTTTTATTTGCTATGATTGTTATTTATTTTTATGAAAAAAAAGAGAAACCAAATTTTTGCTTGCTATGGTATTGTTCATTTACGACAGCGGTACTATTCATAACAGATTTTTTTATGGAATTAGGTATCGACCTTTTGTTTCCTGAAGGGAAACGATGTTCTGAACAGAATTAGTAGCCTTTGGCCGCTAACCCTACCCTATCGAACCAAATTCTGCTGTTTTCTAGGGTTTTTAGGCACTTTTAGTTTTCTAGTGTAGGATTTTCGTTCAAATTACATTGTTTTCAATCTCGTGTGTGGCTGATTTCTTTTGAGTTTTCTTGACAATTTATGCTTGTAACCCGTTCTACGAATCAAAGTCAAGTGCAGGTGGATCTCGAAACAGAAAATACTTTACGCAAGTTACGAAAGGAAGCTCGCGTCAACACCATGGTTGTTGCACGACAACAGACACTCAAGGAGCTCGCTACTCCTAACGTGGAGAACCAACCATTGTGCGTAAGCATTGACAATAATGTCAATTTCGAGCTCAAGTCTGGTTTAATACACTTGCTCCCAACATTCAATGGACTTGCCGAAGAAGATCCTCATACTCATCTCAAGAAGTTTCACATGGTTTGCGTTGGCATGAAACCGAACGGAGTTGACGAAGAATAGGTTAAGTTGAAAGCTTTCCCTTTCTCTTCAAAGGCATGACTTTTCTCTATTAACCTGGAATGGCATGAAGAATATTTTCCTTGAAAAGTATTTCCTACCATCTCGAGTTGCAACATAAGAAAAGAAATATGTGAGATTCAACAATCTTATGGGGAGACACTCTCCTAGTATTGGGAAAGATTTGAGCAACTGTGCATTCAATGCCCTCATCACCACATACTCGATCAACTGCTCATTTAATATTTCTATGAAGGACTGATGCCTACTGACCGCAGTATCATTGATGTGGCATGTGGAGGGGCATTGGTGGATAAGACACCAGTGGCTGCACGCCAAATGATCTCAAATATGACAGCTAACTCGAAACAATTTGGCACCCGTGGAGACTTCACAAACAAACGAGTAAATGAGGTAAGTATTTCTAACCTTGAAAATAAAGTTAATGATCTTACTTCTCTTGTGCATTTTTTGGCTTGTGGAAATGTACAACAGGTGAAAGTCTATAGGATATGCTCCTTACAAGGACATACCACAGATATGTGCCCAACAATGCAAAAAGATTACATTGAACATGCTCATGCAGTTGATGGAGGATTCAACGGACAGCCCTAGTGTAAAAATAATCCCTTTTCCAACACGTACAATCCCAGATGGAGAGATCATCCCAACTTACGTTATGGGAACCAGCCTCAACAAGGCAATCAAGGCCAACAGTTCCATCCCCATGGATTTCAATCCCAATAGAATTATCAATCAAGACAACCCCCTCCATTCACAAACTCCAATGTTATGGGGTCATAATGCAATGATGATCTTCGTGAGATGATGAAAACTTTAGCTTCTAACATTGTGACCTTGCAACAAAATATCATGTCTTTTCAACAGGAAACAAGGTCAAGTATTCACAACTTGAAGAAGCAAATGTGGCAAATAGCTTCAAGTGTAGGGAAATTGGAAGCATAAATGAATGGAAAATTACCCTCCCAAGCATTGAATCCAAAAGAGAATGTTAGTGCGATCATGCTGCGAAGTGGGAAAGAAATTGAAGAGCAAAGGTCAAAAAAAATTGAGATGGAGGAAGATGAGGAGATAGAAACTGAATTGAGTATAAAGAAGAAACATCCTCCTCCTTCCTGAACTGAAACAACGACCATTACTCAGAAGGTAAGTCCTCACTCAATAAATTCTAATTTTAAAACAATTCCACCCTTTCTTGTGAGTTCTTCTAGGTCATAGAAAAAGAGATTTTAGAGGTTTTCAAGAAAGTGAAACTCAACATTCATTTGATTGATGCTATCAAGCAAATTTCCAAGTATGCCAAATTCTTGAAGGAGTTGTGTATTACCAAGAGAGCCTACAAGCTAAAAGCCATGAAATGGTAAGTATGGGTGAAGTTGTATCTGCTGTTGTTCAAAAGAATATGCCTTTGAAGCAAAAAGACTCAGGTTCCTTTATTATCCCATGTGTTATTGGTAATGCTAGTTTTAAAAGGGCTTTGTGTGATTTAGGTGCATCCATTAGTGTTATGCCTAAACATATTTATGATTCTCTTAGTCTGGAGCCTTTGAATAAAACTAGTATTGTAATACGGATTGTAGTTTGGTTATTCTATACGACTTTTATATTCTTGATATGGAACATGACTCTTGTGATTCATCAAACAACACTCCTATATTGTTTGGTAGACCATTCTTGAAAATTGCCAATACAAAGATTGATTGGGGTAAGGATACTTCGTCTATGGAGGCAGGAGATGAAAAAATTGAATTTAATTTTCATGATGCAATGAAATATCCTTACAGCAATGTTTATTCTATCACATGCTATGACCAAGTTGATAAGTGTGTGCAACAAGTTTTTGATTTTGATTGTGAGAACGGATTAAGTGTGGCTTTGAGTTATGACTATGATTTTACCAAGATAGAAGATATGGAGAGGTATATATGCCCCAAAACCCGCACGAATCAACATTGGCTTTGCAAGCTTTGCAAACTATCCTCCATGATGCAGGGGTCAGTTACTCATCACGGACAGTAAATGGGTGGCGCTTATCCTTTTGGTACCCAAAAAGACTGGAATCACATTGGAAGAGATGCAAAATGATGCTTATGAGAATGCAAAGATTTACAAAGAAAAGATTAAAAGTCTTCATGACCGAATGATTGCAAGAAAAGAGTTTAATGTTGGAGACAAAGTCCTTTTTTATCATTCATGTTTGAAACTTTTTCCTGAAAAGTTGCGCTCTTGTTGGATTGGACCCTTTGTTGTGTCTAATGTGTTTCCTTATGGTGCAGTTGAAATTACAAGTTTAGAAACAAACAAAGTGCTCAAGGTCAATGGGCATTGTTTGAAACCTTTTTATGAAGGTCGGGACGACAAAACTCACCGCTTCTATTGAGTTAGCTGAACCAATCTATAAAGAATGAGCATGCCACATGTCGAGCCAAAGACATTAAACAAAAATGCTTACTGGGAGGCAACTCAACAAAAAAAAAGATTTGCTTTCTTTTTCCCTTATCTTTTATTTTTTGTATTTTACTTTATTTTTGCCATTCTCTTATATTCCTTTTCTTTTATTTCAACATTGAGGACAATGTTGTATTTAAAGTGTGAGGGTATTGAGAGAATTTTGATTTTCTTTGTTGCGTAAAAAAAAATAAACCTTAACTTTTCTTCAGTGAGCCCATTTTGAGCTTGTTTATTTTTTCTTTGCTTTACTCATGTATAAGCCTTAACTTTTTATATGTTTTCCTTTTTCCCTGGCCAAGGATTATTTAGAGCATACACTTGTGATATCTCATGGAATTATGTGAAAAGAAAGAAGAAGTGATGCTTGATGAAAAGATGAGCAAAGTTGCCAAAGGTGAAAAAAAAAGAAAAAAAAGAAAAAATATTTTCTTTATGTTCTTAAGATTTTATGTTGAAAGAGCTTGAAATCAAAAGAAGTTACGCATTGATGATTAAAGATGGAAAATTTATGTGCTTTGATGGGATATCTTATTTCAAAAAAAAAAATCAATCTTGTTTAGAATGCTCTCCTTCCTTTGGTTTTAACCTTTTCTTTTTCTTTCTTTTACATCACTTTAACCTTAGCCCCATTACAACCAAAAAGTAAGATCTTTTGATTCATGCATTGCTTGTAATATGTTAGTAATGAATATGAGATTGAAGAGCAAGTTTATGGTAGAATATATTCATTGATTGAATTTGAGAGATTTAAACACAAAAGCCCTAAATACGTGAGTGTTGGAGTGTATATCAATGAGATGACCTATCACTTTGGCATTGCATATATTTCATTTAAATCTCAACAATCAATTGAGTTTTGAAGTTTGCATGTAAATGAATTCATGAAAATATGTACTCTTTATCCTTCTTGATTGTATTCTTGTTTATAATGCATATATTCTTGGACATTGATGGGAGATTAGAAGATTAATCATAGTGATTTAATTTAATTTATTTTCAATTTGATTTTATCTATCCTTTCTCGAGGACGAGCAAGAGATAACTGTAGTGGTATTTGATGCAACTATATTATTCAATAGTTTCACCCATATTTAACTAGTATTTTTCCTATGCTTTATATATAAAATGCCTTGATATTCTTTGTTTTATGTTTCGAAGGCACTTTTGGATGGAAGATGCAAAAAGAAGTAAATTGGAGGTAATTGGCAGATTAGACCTTCAGTCGATGTTTTGTGTAGAGCGTGAGCTCTGGACGTCGAAATAAAGTGATTCTAGTGGTATTAAAAATCTAACATCCATACCTTTTTGTACATATAAGGCAAGAAAATAAAATAAGAAAGAACATGGAAATTGCAGCCTTCAAAGTCAAATCTCGCAATCTGCCAGTGTTGATCTTCGGCCATTCTGACTTGAATATTTTGACCTAAAGAAGTTAATTAAATGCAAACTTAATTTTGTTAGATTCCTGACTCAAATACCTATCAACGCTCCAAATTTCAGCCAAAAAAGATGTCATATGAGGGAGATATTATCCATAAACCCGAAATCATGTTTTCTTCTTTCTTTTTGATTAGTTGTTCATCAAACATGTAAGGCTAAACTCTTTTTCTTGGTTTCAAGAACTGTGAGATTTATTCTACCTTTTCTTTTCAGTTTATATGGTGAATGAATATGTTTACTCTCTTATGCTTATTTCCTATGATTGTTTATTTTAATTGCTAGAGCGGACTCTAAGTTATTATTGTGAACAATTTATTGCTAAGTTTGCTATCAAAACCGGAATCGTGGTATATGAACTTGCGAAGCAACTGAATTTAATAATTGTGGCGGATCTACGTTATTAATTTTGGGGAGAACATTCAATCAAATCAAACATAGACTGTGGACAGTTATGTTTTCTTGATTAATCAACTTTTCTAGTTCTTAAGGCTGCCATTGAATTAAATTACTTGTGCGGACACTGTGGTTGTTTGATGGTTAGGGTTAGTTATATGGCGGATCCGTTAACTAACCAATGTAAAGAAGAGATAAATATTCAGAATATAACTTTATGCTTCATTTCCATGATCAGTTCTGATTTTTGTAGGTGGACGTTTACTTGTAACCAAGATTTGTTCTCTTGATAATTTTCTGATTTTATTTAATTTTGCTTGATAGTTTTCTGTTTTCTTTTGCTTTAGCCTAGATAACGTCCAAAATCCCCCCAAATTACTTATCATCTAGCATAAAAATTTGGCTTGAACCTTCCTCGTGGGATCGACCCCTTACTTGCTCCATACTATTTTGTGTGTTGTGTTTTAAGTTAGGGTAATTAATTTGTTCGACCACGACATCGCAACAATTTATTTTTTCATTTCTCTTCTTAGCTTCACTCGCAACTACATTAAGGTAAGATTTTTTCTTCTTCTTTTTTGTTTTTGCATTATATTTTTTTTTATTTGATTTTTTTATTTTTTTTGTTCTTAATAATTGTATGAATGTTGTTGTAGGATTTTGTTTTGATATGAGATCAATTTTGTTGGATTTTATTTTTTATTTTTTAATTTTGTTGTTCAATTTCAATTAAATTATTTTATTTGTTGCTAGATTATGGGTTTTGAAATAGGTCTTCTTAGGTATTTATTTTTTTGTGTTATTTATTTGTTGCAAATTTGTTTGAGTTGATTTTTCTTCCAAGCAACTCAGTTCCTGAGTATTATGAAGTGTTGATTTATATTAATTTAATTATTTTCTAGTTCTATTAAATAGATTTTTTAAAAATATTTTTAAATAATCATCGATGGAATTGCATACGGTATTTTTATCAGTTATATGACAAGCTTCCCAAGGGAAATACAAACGAAATGAAGTGGATAATTTTTTTGGCACGCTTTTCCAATCAGTAAATTCATCGATAATAATATTTTTTTATTACCGATGAACTCACCAATAAACCAAAAATTACCGACAAGAGTTTTATCAATGGAGCATTTCCGTTTATGATTCCATCGGTAAATTAATTGCTGATGGAATAATAGTACAAATACCGACAAAAAATTTCATCGGTTAAAATAAGAATTCTACTAGTGCCTAACCTAGCTTTAAAATTAAACCGTGTGAGAGTTACTTCGACATAACTTGGTTGACTTAGTCAGTTCAAAGGAAACTTGACTTGCCGATGGAAGCAAATTTGAGATAAAATTGAGGGAAAAAAAGATGAAATTGACATAAAAAATCTCTCGACTCAACTTCTTGCCTAACATGGGTTTAAATTAAACCATGTAAAAATTATCTTAATACAACCTAGTCAACTTGGTCGGTCCAAAAGCAACCCTATCCGACTAACAAAAAAATCTAAGCACAAAATTGAGAAAAAATGATAAATTTGACAAAAAAAAATTCCCTTTTGATCCAACTCTTTACCTAGCTGGAGTTTAAAATTAAATCATGTGAAAGTTGCTCTTAACGCGATTCAATCTACTTCTTAAGTTCAAATATAACCTAGGCGACTATTAAAAACAAATCTGATAATGAAATTGAAAGAACAAAACATAGTTTTACTGTGTAGTAGGTCTACATAAAGAATATTAGTTTTTTAGTATAGAAGAGTAATATTTTTACAAAGAAAAGAATATAAATTATAATATATTTAATAATTTCTCACTTGACCATATTTTGTGTATATTTAACGTTTTTTTTCTTCTTCACATTATTATACTTTTTTACGTTCTTGAATATATCTAGAGATTCCATAGTAATCAAAATTTAAGGTATGAATGAGTTTATCTAATGAGTAAATTCTTACAATGATTAATGTTACAAGTCAATCATTGATATAGAAAATATTCTTTGCCTAGACTAATAAAACAAAGAAACATTACATGCAAAATAATACAAATATTTTCACTTAAAACTCAAAATTTATAAAATACTCTTTGCCTAGACTAATAAAACAAAGAAACATTACATGATAAATAATACAAATATTTTCATTTAAGACTCAAAATTTATTCTCTCCCTTCCATGGTGTTTATATCTTTTGAAATAAGTATTGGTAGTGCATGTGATACAGTCTATCAATTGAAAATATTAGTTGTGACAGAATCAACTTGTACTCACCATCAGCTAGTACTAGGTCAGCCAAAACGCTAGTTTGTCCATCTTGCTACCTCTTCAGTGATGTAAAAATAGGAAGAGAACTACAAAGAGTTTGGCAACTCCACCAACCAAATGACAAAGAGATCATGCACTACTTAAGTGCGCATTTGGCGCTGCGGTTGCAAGCAAACATGGTTTACAAGTGTTTGGTTAAATATTAACCACACTTTTATTATATATGGGTCCCACCCAAAACTAAGGATGGACCTTAGTTTGTGAAAAGCAATTTCCAATTGCTTTTCTCATATGGCCGTGTTCTCCTCTCTCTCACCTACAGTGCAGAATAATTAACATTGCAAAACTTTCCCAAAACAACTCGAGCTCGTCTCCATTGATCTGGAAAAATCCTGCCATTTCCCAAATTTTCATCATTGTTCCCTTATGTTCCCTTCTCTCATCTCTTGCCCAAAGACAACAAAACCATTGCAAAAATTTTCCAACACAATTCGAGAGGGTCCATTATTCAGATCTGGAAAAATCCTGCCTTTATTTCCTAAAATTTTCATCCTTGTTCCCCTTTGTTCCCTTCTCTTGTCTCCTTTTAAAAGAAAATGAAGATGGTGCCTACTTCTTTCACATTTGCCATGTTCCCCTCTGTCCCTTCTTTTTTCACATGAAGATCTGTCACCTTTACCGATATAAATTATGTCGAGAGGTCTTCATTGTTTTGGTTTACAGAAAAAAGCAGCAGATTCGTGCTTAGGAAACTCACATGAGAGAGAGAACCGTAAGTTCCTGCCTTATCTCCATCTTCAAATTTATTTTAATTAGCTCTAAATTTATTTGTGTGCTGCTTCATGAATTCTGTTTATTGTGATTAATTATATGTTGTTCTGCAATGAAATCGGTTTCCTAATTGGTCGTCTAATAGTTCATACTTCTGCTTCTTGATTTTTCTTTTGTTTATAGGAAACATTGTGATTCATCTTTACTGATTATTGTTGAATCTGACACTAAAAATGGTAGAGTTCTTTACAAGCTTTTTTTTTTTTGATAAATTGTTGTAATCACATTAGTGGTTCGATTAACCGAGGGGAAAAGTAATTTGATGTGTGCTTTGCTTGATTCTTTTACGTTAACAAGCAAATTAGTTTTTGTCATCCTCTGTTTTTCGCTAAAATTCTCATGTAATGCTGAACTTTAGATTTACAATAACACTTTTTACAACCATTTTCATATTATAGTTATTGACACGATCAAAAGATTGATGTCTTATTCCAAGTGTAGGAGTGTCGAAGTAATAAAGAAACCCGGCAAGACCGGGGTCGAACCACAGGGAGGTGAACTATATAAAATTATAAACAACAAATGAAAAGGAGTTGAAAAGAACTTCTAAAATGTGATATTGATGTGAGTATTAATCAAAGATAAAAACAATTGTCAAGGTTAGATGATCCACTAATAGTATTAGAAATAAGTATAGTATAAACTATTTTTATTAATTAACAGGAAACCACACTCAAAGGAGGTTCCAATCGGATGATTTATTCTTAATAGTTAATTATAAATTTTTAACATGATCATATTAATTATCTTATTTTAGTAACATCATATTTTTAAATATTGTAAGGAATTCATGATGTTAACTTATGTTAACAACAAATCAAGTTCCTTTCATAGCACATGTGTCGGCTATACCATACAATGGTAGGCTATGAAAATGCCAAGTATTTGTTGTACCAATGGTTGTACAACACAAATTTAGATTAATCATTTAACAAGCAAGGTATTAAGAATTAGTAAGATAAAAAGATAAGACATGTTAATAACAAACTTTCTTGGATATAAACATTGAAGTCCATGTTAAGTTTATATTATACCTATTCTAACACCATTAGTGAAACCTTTTCACCTTGACATAATAAACTTAGCTAAACATTATGAATAAGAGAAACATAAATAAACTAGACAAGAACATAGTTATGATAAAGTTAACTAAGTATAGTAAAGGAAATGAAAAGTATAAACAAGAGATTAATATAACATAAAATAAAACTTGAACATTACAAAATACAAAGAAAGAGAGTGATCTTGATCTGAACACCAAGATGTCTAAATGTATGGCAAATGACTCCTTTTATAGGCTAAAAATTAAAACTATTGATTTGATGACTAATTATTGAGTGGGTGGCTGTTGCGATGTCGCGGTCGCACAAATTAATTACCCTAGCTTAAAACACACAAGATAGTATAGAGCAAGCAAGGGGTCGATCCCACGAGGAAGGTTTAGTTCATATTTTTATGCTATATGTTATGCAA
>Ga0325411_1003351_pt1 | contig 18040 bp, 9 predicted proteins | sample PopdelMetagenome_13_FD_206181 | JGI IMG/M metagenome (GOLD analysis project Ga0325411, IMG submission 206181) | Populus deltoides microbial communities from Bellville, Georgia, United States - Xylem-PdIQD-R4 | ecosystem: Host-associated > Plants > Phyllosphere > Stem > Wood/Secondary xylem...
ATGTCAATCAAATAAAAAAAGGTGGGAATGGTGGGGGTGAGTGAAATTAAAGAGAATGAAAGAAAAACTGGTGATAATTATTCAAGAAGTGAGAAAGCCTACTCAATTGGCTAAAGTAAGTTTCCAAATAATAGCAAGTTATACTCAATTGATTGAAATCTAAAATACAAGGGCTTATTTGACCAAATAGATAATAGAAGGGCTCTTCTGATGAATTTGTGAAAACAAAGAGTGCAAATTGTGAGTTTAGGCAATCTTTAAAACATCAATGTAATTGTTTCTCGTAAAACGTGCAGGTGGATGCTGTGAAGCATGACATTGATGACTTAGAGACGATGGTTGAACCTGTAATAGAAAAGCTTGTGCAGCAAAACTCTCAAGGAAAGTGAAACAGTGAAGAAATCATCAATTGCCTTTGTAACTGCAGTACTACTAATAAGTACTAACACAAGCAAAGTATATGTTTCTTTTCAATCAAGAAATGAATCTACACATGGAACATGGATGTTCTCTGTAATTATGAAATCATTCATATTTGAGAATGGTTATCAGATAATGTTCATTTTCAGAATAAAAGCTAACGGTAGAATTGTCTAAACTTGTAAGCAACTGCAGATAATTATAAAATCAAAACCCCAGATCTGAAACAAAGAAAAAAGAAAAAAAGAGTCCCAGTGTAGAGAATTATCTCTTCAAGATAGGGAATGGTATTATATTAACCAGAGTAATGTTTTCTTCTAGCACTTGTAGCCTCCAAGAAATGATATTCAAATCTAATGGGTGATTAACCAAGGTGGTCAATAAATAGCAGAATGTACTGAAACTGATTGTTTTCAGCCACCAGACAAACAAATATGCTGCAGTATCGAAGTAGGATTGGCTTTGTCAACCACTCACTTCAGGGTTTCTTTTTTGTTATACAGGGAATAAACTGAATCTTGAAACAGTAAAGTGTTAGATTCGTAGGAAAGAAGGTTGATGCAAGTATAAAAAACATCAGGAAAGGAACAACTGCTGTGTATGTCCTACCTAAAACATTAAAAGAAAAAATATGTGATGCTTTTTTCTTCTTTTTTTTGCTTTTCGGAATTTATTTTTTTTCAATGTAACATTCTCTACAATTACAGTAAAAGTACTAAATCAAAGGATTCGAAACTAAACTTTAAAACAGAACAATAAGTCTAATCCAAAATTTTTGTTGAAGTTTATTTTGATTTATAAGTTCTTTTATTTTTTTAGATCCCTCTAAGAAAGACCTACCTGAAAACAACAATAGAGAAGGAAAATAATTAGTTATCATGATTCTAGCCACAAAAATGATCAAATGGTGGTGGTTATTGGCATTTAAATTGCCAGAAGAGTAAATCAAGTCTTAAATCGAGGCTTGGGAAAATTTAGGGTCTCGGATTGATTTTTTGTTTTTTGAACGACACAAGTGGGTTTGTTGAGTTGTGTATGTTGTTTTTCAGGTGTTTTCAATTGAAAATAGGTTTTTTTTGGTCTAAAAAACAAAAGACAAGTTTCTGCCCAGTTTCCAACCAAGCACGACTGGCAGAATTTGTGCCCACAAGCCTGAAGCTGGTAACAGTCCTCAAACTCACACAGGCAAATAGGGCAGGCAATGTTATCACCTTCATATCGATTGACAGATCTATTAACACTGACAGACCGTGCATAGTTATGAATCATCTCCTCCACTCTAAGTCTCAGATCCTTTTTTCCAGTCAAAGAGATAACATGTCGCCTTGTATTAAGCATAAGTTCAGCCTCAGGGAGCTTCTCTTTGAGCCCAAGCAATTCAGGACCAAACTTCTCCACCACCTTCTTCACAAGATCATTCGGCATGGCTCCACCTCAAAGACGGATATCTGTTTGCTGCTTATCACGGAATGCAAGTTCCCATTTGTTGCTGCACTGACTTCATGAGCATGATGCCATCTCTGGAGGAAAGAAGCTGCAGAACAATTGGGGTGAGGCTACCATGATTTACTGTCTTTCCATTCATCAGCTGCTCCAGGAGCCTTTCAACTCTGCTACAGTCTTTGTTGCATTAGCAGGTATCTGCACTCTATAAAAGCCATTCTCATTACTTTCTAAATTGCAGCGGACACCTGCATAGTCAAATTTGTTTGCACAAGATTATTAGGTTCAGGAAATAATAAATAATTGGCATTTCTTGTATTAAATCATAGGGTTAGGTTAAACAATATGAAAAAAGAAAAGAACAAGGACTAGTGTATCCCAAAAGAAAGATGCTTAAGATCCACAATCCTAGGACCAAAGTGAGTGTCATCCATCCAAAGGATATTTGTAGAGTTTCCCTATTTCCCTGAAGCTCAACGTTTTGTCCCATGCATATGCTTGAAATTCCAAATCAGTTCTGACATGAACCAGCCATAATTAACGATACTTATTCACAGAAAATTTGATTGTCAATCTCAAGATCCTTTTGTTACCAGGAAAAAAATTAATAAATAACAGCTTTTAGAGAAGATGATTTCAAAATGATTACCAGAACAGATTCAGTATAAATTATTAGATCATTAAGTCAAGAAAACAATTCACATAACCTCAATACAGAATATCAGATCATAATAAACTAGATATGTATTCAAAGAACACTTAATTGTCAAAGCTTTCAGAAAAGATTATTTAAAATTTAGCAGGTTAGATCTGTGCAAAGAATTTATCCATTCAGTTAAAAAAGAACAAGAAAACAATTCAGCTTTAGATATTTCTACCAATTGTTCAGTGCTTTTACAACCCAATACCAACTGGAACCCGCTAACATCCACATTTCATAGTAGCCAAACGAAGAAGCTAAAAGTATTAAAGATACGCAACACTTTCAACCATTTACTTAGGTGAAAAGCCATCCTAAACTCTAAGGTACAATCACCAAAAAATCACCAGCATAAAAAGGCTCTAAAAACCACATCAAATCATAATCACATATCGCATCCAAAAAAAATGATACAAGAATGTGCATAAGCACACTGAATAAGCTTAATGTCCAAAATCAAATCACAATACTCCTATAAAAGAAAAGATCTACAACTATGCTTGAAGTCTGAAATCGAATCAAATCAATCAATGCATATTCCTTTATCATAAAATCAAACATATACACACATTCATTGCCAAATACACTCATCATCATACCTGCTGTGAATGCAACATCTTCAAAATCTCACTCCTAAACCCGTAAATAGGCAACCCATTTTCGACCCTTCTACACTCTCTTGATAAAAATTGAATCCTACTCCAATAATAAAAAAAATTTGCATCTTTCTCCCATTACACTCATCATAAACCCTCATAACCCCCAAGTCACCAATCCCCTTCCCTTCAATACAATCCATCAAACACCTCATTCCCTTCCTAAACTCCTCTAACCTCTTCACAACCCCCTCCATTTCCACCCTTAACGCCTCCTTCTTCATCTTATTCTCATTACAAACCATAACCCCTCTCGGCCTCCTCGAAAAGCTCGCAAATTTATTAATTTCCACAGCCAAAGCTTCAATCTTTCTCTACAATTTCTTTACTACCTCCCCTTCTAACACCTTCTCTACATACAACTTAAACAGACCTCTAATCTTCTCATTCAACTCCCCTTCATTTAAACCAAAATCGGTCACCGGAGTATAGACATGGTCCCCGCCCATAGTGACACTACGGCGGTTGTAGCATCACTCTGGTTGTGGAAAATAGACGAGCGGTGACTGTGGAAGTGGGGTTTGTATAGAATTTGCAGGGTTTAGGGTTACATTGGGAAATAAGGGTTTCGAGTGGCGATTCCGAACGGTTATTACAACGGTAGTTTGACAGAAGTCTGACCATATAAAGGCTTTGTTTTTGGTTTTGGTAATTCCGGTGGTGTTGAAAATGAGGCGATTGACGATATTGGAATTGGTGATGGCGCGTGGAGCAGTGACGGTTGTTGATCATGGTGAAGTTTTCCTAACATAAGAAACTACTCAGCTGTAAAGAGTGTAGTGGCTCTGGGGCGGGTACCGTGTTGAAGGCTCCAAGCAAATACTTGACTGTTCTTGGGTTTGGCTCGAATGATAAGTGAATTTGTTTTTTATATTATTATTGTTATTATTAATCTCGTTTGAAATTGCGTTATAAATGGAGTTCAGTTAAAATTTAAAAAATATATATATTTTCAGAATTATTTTAATATGCTAATATTAAAAATAAATTTTAAAAAATAAAAAAATATATTATTTTAATGCATTATAAGCAAAAAAAAAAATATTACTATGAAAATCAACATAACACCTTCTTGAAATTAGATGAATTGCACCACAGGTCTTTTTATATAAAATATTAAGGTAATGTAAATATATTTTAAAAAAATTCTAATAATCCAAGTTATAGTCCTTTTTAATCAAATTATTTGAATAAAACAAACAAAAAAAACAATGGTTGCTAACGGGAAAAAAAAATCATTATAATAACTAAAAAAAATATTTATTCACAAAAACTTTAAAACATAAAAAGTAGGAAAAACCAAAAAAAAAAAGGCTCGGTATAAAACATTCTAAATTAACATGATAGATATTTAATTTAAAAATTAAGACGCGAGTCAGTTCAAGACTGGACCGCGTTTCTAAAAATTTTTAAAAATTATTTTTGCTTAAAATTAATATTTTTTATTGTTTTTAGATCGTTTTGATACGCTAATATAAAAAAATAATTTTTTAAAAATAAAAAAATATTATTTTGATACATTTATTAGTAAAAAATACTTTAAAAACAAGTGTAACTACACTCTCAAACACACCCAAATTTAAATCAACCCGTCGAACCAAAAATACAAAAACTAATAAACTTCTCTTTAGTCAAATAAACAAACAATAATAACAAGACAAGATTATAACCAAGTACCAATAACTTCAATATTATCATTGTAAAACAATTAAACACAAAAAAATCATACTTTTATTTTTATTGACGAAGCTAAAATCTGGATATAAAATATATAAGGTGTTAGCCTAAACCAATCATATAATGATACAAGTATCTTCAACAGCCATTGTCACTATTTTTTGTGTGAAATAATCCAATTCAATGAATAATTATGTTCATCAATGATTGATTGGCAAATATTGTATTTATTTTTATACAAATAATTAATTAGTTTCTTCCAATATTGACCTTAGTATTACATGAACAACGACAGAAAAAGATTATAATTACTGTAAACACGATATGAAATATATTAATATATTTAGATATGATTTCTAGATCTTTAGTTTCTAACTAAGATTTTAGAAAAACCCTATTTCGAGACCATGTGCTTGTATCAGATTGGCAATTTGAACCCTGTATTCATAATTTTGCGAGTTTATTCATTACTTTTAGAACTGATTTCAATTGTTAACAAAAATCTATGGAACACGTGTTTTTTACTAATACGCTCCATCAAAATCTTGACTCAATAGAGAGAATCACATCGTAATCATGTGAATTTCTCTTAAATAGCAATCTTGAAAAACAAAAAGGGAAAGAAAATAACTTATAAATATTTTGTTTATTTTAATTAATTTTAATTCTTTTAAAAATCAAAGCTAAATATTATATTATACTTTAAAAGGCGTGGGAAAAACACTATACATTTACTGAAAACATAAACTCATTACACTGTGGACCATGTTATAAATAGAAAGTGTGTAATGCAAACAACATTATAGCGTCATGGGGATGTTGCCTCTGTTTTTTTTAGCAAAAAAGTGTTGTTGGGAACATTCTTATTTTATGTTTTTTTTATGTAAAAAACTATTGGGTCTAACTGCCTAAATCGCTTCCAATAGATGTTGAGTCTGACTCGCAGCTAAATCCAAGGCTATTGGGCCGCCAAACTCATAAATGTTTAATTTTAGTTTTTTTGCCTTTGTAGATTTTTTTCTTTTCTCTTAGTGAATTTTTTTTTTCATACGGTAAAGACAAAATAAATTGATAAGATTTTTTTTATATTATACAAAAGTTGGGTGATGATAATGTTTTTTCATTTGAGGTTAGGTTACTTGAATTTCTTTTCCCTTAAAAGCGGAACACGCTGTTAGCAGGACCTAATAAATGTGGGCCTTACTGGCCAGCAAGACCTAATCGAGGTGGGCAACGCCCAATACACACCATGAATAGCGCATGACAGAACAGCGCTCAATACACCGACAACTAATTTTTTTTCCTTTAATTTTTTTTTCCTTTTAAGATATTTTCAATTTTATTTTTTTCCTTTTTTTTTTCTTTTCTCTGATTTAATTTTTTTTTCCATATTGTAAAAGAAAAATAAATTGATGGGGCTTTTTTTATATTGTACAAAAATTGGGTGATGATAATTTATTTTTCATTTGAGGTTAGGTTGAAATTTCTTATTAAACAATGTTTGTTTTTACTTTTAAAAAATGCTTTAAAAAAATTTGAAATTTTTTTCTTTACTTCAGATAAATATGTTGTGATATTTTTGTATTATTTTGATGTGATGATATAATAAATAGATTTTATAAAAAAATAATCTCAATATATTTTTTTTAAAAAAATATTTTAAGATATTTCCAATTTTATTTTTTTATGATATTGGATCTAGCTTCGCAGCCAAACCCAAACCCTTTGATCTGGTTGTGGAGCCAGTTGATGTTTTTGTATTATTTTTATGTGATGATATAAAAAATCAATTTTAAAAAATAAAAAAAATATCATTTCAATATTTTTTTTAAAAAAATATTTTTTTCAAATAATTGTTATGTAATAATATAATAACCAACATATTGGCTCGTGCTCCACAACGGGTCAATAACAATTTTTTTCAAGTACAAAAATGTTTGAAATATATTAAAAGCACCGAATGTATTTGCACCATCATCACCTTATTTTCTGCAGTAGCACTATAAATAGTATAGAGCATAACAACACCAAATACATCAGCAACTAATTTCTTGCCTTTAACTTATTTTTCTTTTAAGATATTTTTAATTTTAATTTTTCCCCCTCTTAATTTTTTTTCTCTTATGAATTTTTTTTATATTGTAGAGAAAAATAAATTGATGTGATTTTTTTATATTGTAAAAAAGTTGGATGGTCATGATTAGAACAATTTGATTATAGTGTCAAAAAAGCTTGCAAATAAAAAAAATTACATCATCTCATGCTAATTTACCAAATAATTTAATTAGAAAAATATATGAATAAAATAAGTATTGTTCATTAACAAATCAATGGTCGTAATTGGTTAGAAAAACCTAGAAATAAGATTTCAGGTTTTACCAAAAATAAAAGAGAAAAGATTCTAAATCTTAACATAAAAAAGGGTCGATCACACTGTGTGTTTTCAAAACTATAATTTAATTATATAAAAAATAAATTACAATCTTCAATTTGATTATTAATTTGGACTGATTTGATAATATCATTTATATCCTAACTATGATTGTACAGATTTGTGCCAATTATTATCATACGATTTTCACTAGAATTACAAAATCTATTCTTAAAAACAAATATTACTATAACAAAAAAAAAAAAATCTACACTGTCATTATTATTATTATTATTATTATTTCCTTGTGAAATAATCTCATTCTCGGGACCATCATTATCTGTTGACAACTATATTCCTTAGCAGTGTAATTTCCTACCCTAATTCCAGCACAAAAGAGTGTATTTTGCCTTACTACATGCTCTAATAAAAACATATTTTCCTCCTATAAATACACCTCTCTTGCAATTCTAACACAGAACACAACTCTCTTAAGTACAGTGTCTCTCTCTGAGTATCTGCCATGGCTTCCACAAGTGTTGTCTTGATGACCCTGATGGCGATTTTGCTTGTTGGGTCTGCTATGGCACGGTCTCCAAAATCTTCTCCTACACCTTCACCAGAAGCTCATGTTCCTGCTCATTCTCCTACACCTGCACCTGCTTCTGTTCCTACTCCTCCTTCACCATCACCATCAAAGGCACCACCGAAAGCTGCACCAACTCCAGCCCCTACTGTTGGCTCTCCTCCTTCGCCTCCTCCATCTTCTACTCCGGCTCCAGCCAACCCCACTGCCTCTTATTCACCAGCTGAAGCTCCTAAACCATCAGATGCTGTTTTGAAGAAAGTGTCCATTGGTGGAGTTTTGTCTGTGGGGCTTTTTGCTGCCGTTTTGGTTGCTTAGGGTTTGATGGATTTGTTCTTGGATTATGTTAGACTGGAGTGGATTTAAGAATTTTTCTTTTTTGTTTATTGAGTTAATTATTCTTGTTGTCCAAATAAATTATGATATATTTACATACAGATTTATTTCTTGATTCACTTCATTCTGTATTATCAATGGTTGCCATGGGTTCGTAGATAAAGATATAAATTGAAAAAACAAATCAATTAATTACAACCCTAAATTCAACAGATCAGACTATTTTTATTATCGAATATCTCTAAAAAAATCTAATAGTAGAGAATTAAACTACCTAAGTAATTAACTCTTGAAAATATTTTTACAAAAAAAAATCCATCTTTCTTATAACCACCACTTAAATTTTTATTTTTTTCCTGTATTGTGAGATGAATTCTCGAGCCAACTTCAAGTCAATTGAAACTAAGATTTAAAAAAAAAAAAACGATTTTAAAGATAAAATTTCAAAGGTGAATCCCTAATATTATTTCATACATTCAAAGTAAATAATTGGAAAAATACAAATTTCAAAATTAATTTTGAAAAATAAATAGAGGAAACACAATTTCTTAATTGACCAGCATTTCACCATGAGGTTTTGATTTGTTAGCATTAATTTGTATCACTGGTCAATTTGCATTAGACACAGCTAATTTTGAATGGTTCGGTTTCATTTTCCTTTTTCATCCCTATATTTTTATGTTGTTTTTTTAAGATTCATCTTTAACTGATTGAAGCCTTCCTAAAAAATTAAAAGTGAAAGCATCTAATCTTAACACTGATATTATTTTTTATTATATTGATTTAGGTTTTCTAAAAGACATCCTAGCAATTAAATTTAGGATTACTATCAAAAATTTTAATTTTACCGACGAAATTTTCTATCGATATTTATACTCATAGTCCATTGGCACAAAACTTGCCGACATGATCACAAAAGAAAATAATCCATCGAAAAAACTCTCGTTGATGATTTATGTATGTTGGTGAGTTTGTCAGTAATACTTTTATAGATGGATTTACTGATGGACAAAGCATGCCAAGAAAAAACCTTTTGTGCTTCATTCTATCGGTACTTTTATCACTGAATATAACATATCACTGATAGAAAAATCGTAAGTCATTTCATCAGTGATTTTTTTCATTCATCAGTATGTCCGTCGATGAATTTGACATATAACCGTCAAACAGACCATCTTTTATTTCGTTAGTGAGTAAATAGTGGCAGTGACATCTGCAATAATTCTTTTCCAACTCTCTAAAATATACCAAAGAACATAGTCTGTTGGTAACCCTGTAAGTAATAATTTAAAAATATATTTTCTAAAAAAATCTATTAAACAGAAATAAAAAATAATTAAAAAAATTAAATTAATATAAAATTAAATATTTAGTACAAATTTAAACATTTATAAGTTCAAATACAAATAATCTAGAATAGAGGCGCTGCGAGCATCCAACAATTGAAACACAATGAGCTGTCCACAAGAACTCGATCGTAGTGTTAAAGAGACCGTACACCCGATTTCTATCAGGTCTACCAAACGATCTTTCCTCCAATGAAAAATCTGGATTGAGATCCGGATGGGTCAAAGGATCGTCACTTTATCTCTTCTTCAACCCGGTGTTATATGTAACCTAAAAAAACAGCAAATTTAAAAAAAAATAATAACTTAAGAAAAAATGATTGAAAACAACATACCATAAAGTGCAGAGCTCGAGTATCAACGAGTTGTTACACCCTTTTTTGACAATCATCAATCGACACGTGCATTTCCATAAAAAGCTTCATCGGGCTTAGTTCACGTCCAAGAACCATAGCCTGCAAGAAAAAATTATTGTTAGTTGAATATATATTTATAAAAAACAACAAATAAAAAAATGGATGTAATTAAAAAACAAATCTTACCATCTGTTTCGCATGCGAAAAGAACAGAATGAAGCCATCAATGTGTGTGGTAACGGAATCCTGAACACGCCGGTTCCAGTTCTCCGCACTAGAGTGTGATCGTCGCACAAAACTATAGGACGCATCAGAGTGTTATTGTCATTACATTAAAGTTAATTTCATCTAGAAATATCATATTATAGTTTATGGCATTACACATTCGTGTTGTGCAAATCAATCAGAATTGTCTTCTTCTTTAATTTCATCATTGTCATATCCATCATAATCTTCTATGTTGATTTCATCGCTATCATCATCTTCATTGACTTGTGTATGTTCGTTGGTTCTCAAAGTATCATTTAAATCCTCAATGTCAACATCAACAAAAATATTCTCTATTATGTGAAAATTTGAATTTTCTTATAGGTCATTAAACGAAGCAACTTGATATTGATTAACTGATTCATCAGGTTGAAAGACATCATCTCCTAATTTATTATCGTCATCTTGAAAAACCTAGACACGACCCCTAGGTTTTGTTTTCACTACGAATAACCAATCAAGTCTTAAACGACCCTTTCTAAAAAAAGAGTATATATGTAATAAACTTGTTGTCATTACTTGGCAAAAACAAAGATATCATCAACATTGTGGAGTCTAGCCTTTGTTTTAATTTTGACTAAACCATGATAGGGATCTACTTTGATTCCCGTGTCAGTGGTATCATACCAATAACATTTGAATAATAGTATGGACATGCGAGTTTTTCATGCGTGATCCAACTAGAAATCATTCCATACACAAGAAAATCATTGATTGTCCACATTAAACCTGTTTTCATCTAAAAATTTTGTTTTCTTAATACACCATATGTCAAAGCCTCGGATGATCATTAATCAACAAACGAAGATAAACATCTATATTTCAACTTAGACTATTAAGATCGAGTATGACCGTAGATAAAAACATAAACTTCGATCTCATACACATTCCCGATGACAAGTTGTATACCATGAGTATCATCGACCAACAAGAATAAGAAGCATTAAATGACCCGAACAGATTGAATCTGTTTGTACATAACCTAAGACACATGTTCTTTGATTCCACTAAAAATTGATGATACACCGTATTAAAATGTTATATACCATGAGTATCATCGACCAACAAGAATAAGAAGCATTAAATAATCCGAACAGATTGAATCTGTTTGTACATTACCTAAGACACATGTTCTTTGATTCCACTGAAAATTGATGATACACCCTATTAAAATGTTTCTAGCCTTCACCATCGAAAGGGTGTGCTATCACTCCATCCACTGCATCATATGAATGATTTCATGTCATGTGCTCAACAGTCTTTGGTAATATAAATAACCTTTGCAGTCCAGGTGTGATTGAGAAGTATCTAAGTTTTCTATATGCGATAAAAGTTCTTCCCCTATCAGTTATGAGTTTATAACAAGCAAGCCCACATATTCTGCACTCAATCAACTCTCTATTTTTAAGGTAGTACAACATGAAGAAATTTGGACATATGTCAATTTTTTGATATCCTAGTCCAAGGGGTTTCATTATAGATTTAGCAACATAAAAGTTTTCTTTCAGCCTATTCCCTTCAGGTAAAATGCTTTTTGTCTATTTGACAATGATGTCGTAATTGACCTCATTCAACCCATGATCTTACTTAATGTTGAACACATATGTAACAACCGATAATTTACTGTGATTTTTGCACCCATCCCTTAATACTTCGTTAGAGTCTTTCAAAAGATAAAAAAAAACTTGATCATACCTGCATTAGGTTATTCATCTATTATTAGACATTGATCGACATAACCCCGATTCATTCTCATTGCATCCATAACTATATTCTTATAAGGATTACCATTGTCATCTACAACTTTATGCACATTACTCGAACTAAAAGTTGACCCAATCATCCTTTCTACCATGGTCTCGTGAGAAATATATGGTTCTTTATATGCAAACCAACATAGGTATCTCTCTATGAACTCTTTTTATAGAAGATGCATCGTTACAACTTTTGGATCGAGAAACTTTTTATTTTTACACCTCTTACATAAACATCTAATACCTCCTCGACTAATATTTCTCGGATTAGATAGTGTATAATTAATAAAACCCTGAACCCCATTATAATAATCCATCCTACATAACCTTTCGGGTGAATATCGATACATCTATGAATGACCATACATTAGTTATGTCAAACCTATATAGAATATTGATGATAACATTAACATATATTAATTAATTATGTAAACTAAATAAACAACAGAACATTGGTTTAACTCAAATATATTCAAACTATTTTAATATTATAACTAATTCATTATCAATTATCTATATAAATTCAAATTTCTATTCATTTACCAAAAATTTCAACTCAACAATAAAATTGATAAAATATAAAACGCACTCGTTAAATAAACCATTATTTATTTCATCACAAAACACCTGAGTCAAAAATTCAAATTACATTTCATCAATTTACCAACAAATATAATTTTATAAAATTTCAAACAAACCCTAACATGAACAAATCATACATTCATACAACAAATTTCTATGAAAAAAAAACTATAAAACAAGTAAACACCCAAACAAAAAAAACATATACTATAAAAATATACAATAAAAAGTAACAATTTAAAATTGAGTTCCAATAAAAAAACAGGTGGTTTTGCTTACTTGAAGCAAAGAATTATTAATAAAATTTGAATCAAAACAGAGATGCTGACAAATTGAGTGTTGGGGTGGTTGGATTTGCAAAGTGATAGGTTGATTTGTGATAAAATTAGGAGGGGTTTTGTGGTGTTTGTTGCAGAGAAAAATGGAGGAAGAAGAAAAATAAGAGAGAAAGAGAGGATGATCGCTCGTCAGGTCATAAATTAAATATTTTTTTTCTTAAAATGGATTTAAATCCGTCGATAATTTTGTCTATAAAAATGACACATCATCATTCCGTCGATGGCTACTACGATGGCATATCCAGTCAGAAAAATTCACTATAATTTACCAATGAAATATTTTCATTGATGTGTCCATTTGTATTTCCTAATTTTCTGGTAATGAGTTTCCATAAAAATGTTGAGATCAAGAATGAATTAGAGAAAAAATCTTTCTTTGTATAACCCAAATTTTATTTGTGCATATTGCATATGGGCAGTCGAAGTGAGATCTTGATATTGGTAAAAGATTGTCATATATTCAAAGTATTTTTATTTTTTTCAAATGATTTTTTTACTTGTTATGATCAGACTTTCATGGGAGACAATTAAATTTGTTCTATTAGTGCTATTTTAAAAGATAAATTTGAAGCTATTCTATTTTGTCATATTTTTTTGCCATCGTGTTATTTTTGGCATATTTGTTTTTGCCACCATGTTGTTGTTTAGTAAACACTAGATAAATTGCTTGTATTACACTGCAAGCTAGGTTAATTTCTTACCAACATAAAAAAAGATGTCCACGTGATATCAATGTTTTAAAAGGAGTAGAAAAATCTAAAATTTTGGTAACTAAAAGTGGTTGCATATGTTGCCAGAGCATTGAATCGGAAAGCAAACAAAAATAAAACACTATGAATCGCGTATATCATGCTTACTCTCATGCAATTAATTTAATTTAATTTAAAAAATTCCTTTTCAAAAAGCTAGATTCAACAAAGATCAGAATTTTTTTTTTTTGAGTTAACCCTTATTACTTTTAAAACAATAAGAAAACCCCATATAAAGTGAATAAACAAAAATAACAAAATATTGGTGGATGAAAATTTAAAAAAAAAACTGAATAAAAAAAGAAAAAACCTAAGCAAGCTCGGGTAAACTTTGTAAACCCAGGTTAATCTCTTAAACTTATAATCTGTTAAATTATAGATCTGGGCTAAACTAAGAAGCTCAACACCTACCAAATTAAATGTCGAATGATGAAATCAATAAATTTAATTTAATTAAAAAATAATAATTCTTTTAAAAAAGCTAAATTTAACAAACATAAAAAAAAAAAAACATGAGCCAACCCTTTTTATTTTAAAAAGAAAGATAAATCTCATATAAAGCGAATAAAAAAAATGTTGTAGAATGAAATAAAAAAAAAACTAAAACAAAAACCAAGAAAGCTTAAAAGAACCTTGTAAAACTAAGTTAAACTTTCAAACATGCAATCTATTAAATTCTAGACCCGAGCTCAACCCAAAAACTTAACACCTGAAAAATTAAATATAGAAGGATAAAATTAATTTAATTTTAAAACAAAATTCCTTTAGAAAAGCTAAACTTAAGAAAAACAAAAACTGAGGCAACCTGTGCTATTTTCAAAACGACTAAAAATTCTAGATCCAAACTAGGGTTAATCTCTTAAACAAATTGCTGGAGGATGGGGAAAAAAAACTTAAAAAAGGAAAGACAATCAAGGAAACCCATGTCAACTTTGTAAACTAGGGTTAATCTCTTAAACCCGTAACCCGTTAAATGCTAGATCCAAACTCAATTATAAAGCTAAACACCCAACTAATTAAATGTCAGAGAATGAAATAAAAAAATCAATCTAAAAAAATCTTGCTGGCAAAAAATATACAATAATAAAAAAGGTATATTTGAAAGCAAAAAAAAAATTGAAGAAGGATGAAATTGCATAAAACAATTTAAAATATAATAAATAATAAAAAAATAGGAGCCAAATCTGATGAATGAAAATATCTTTTGGTTATGTAATTGAAAAAAATCCTTACCTTTATAAATTATTCTACATAAACAAAATTGTAATAAAGAGAATAAGGATAAAATTGATAAAAATTCTTAATCTAAAAAATTATTCTAAATAAAAAAAATGTAACAAAGAGAATAGGAACGAAATCTTGATGACAACAAACCTTAGGAGCTAATTTGATTTTTTTTTTTAAAGCTAGCATGAAAATTGAGTTGGAGACAAGGGAAAAGAAAAAAAAAAGGTTATACATGTTACACTGACAACAATTATACCAGATGTGTCACCTGTTCGTGAAAGGAATGCAGAGATGCTTCAGCCGCTACCTTGAAATCAAGGTTTTAGCCACTAGACGGGCGCCACATGAACAATCTGAACCCGCTAGATATTATTCACACGTTTCTAGACCTGTTTTTTATATAAAATTATCATGTTATTCTAATAACACCTAACTACTATCAAATAACCAAATGTAAAAGAAAAAAAAAAAAACTCCTTCATCATAGACAAAGTTTTTTGCATTCCAAGGGAAAGGGAGATGACATAATTTAATTGTTTAGAAATTAAATCAAAAATTAAAAAGCTGCTTGAATAAAGCTTAATGTTTTTTTGTTATAAAGGATAATAAGATAATTACATTATGCAATAAAAATGTAAAAAGAAAAGAAAATTAACCTTGTTCTTTGATTAATGAGTCCTTAAAAAAATACCTCTCTGCCCCTCAAACAAAGCCAATTAATTTTGCCAACCAGGAATAAAATGGTAATTTCATTGTGTAATTTGCACGGTAAAATATTGAGTTCTTTTAACTTTTGTTATAATAATAGACGGAGAAACCTGGGTGAAAGTGGACGGAACATGGATGCCCGACTATTACCGTTATTTGCCAATTCCGACGTTCATAAACTTATTCTTCCAAGACTTGTCACGTTCTGATTAAAAAAAAATTAAGAAAAATCTTGATCAAACATGAACAAATCTCGCTGTTGTTTCCACACATGAAGTTTATTTATTTATCAGATGAAGATGAGAAAACGAAAACATAGGGATCTAACATGTCACAGGAAATCTAGCAGCACACAGACAGACGGCGCTGCCAAACCCTAGAAAGATCACTAATGCACCATAGAACAGTTCTTCCCACTTTCCAGGAGAACAGATACGAGTGAAAAGATCCAGGAGGGTTAGAGAAAAACTACTATAATTTTGAACAATATATTATTTTTATATTTTTTATTCAATGATAAAGAATATTTGATCAGTTTATGAGTTAATTAATATTAAATTTTATTCTTAGATGATTTTAATAATGCATCACTCATATTGTGTTAAAATATTTGCATTTCGCTTGAAAAAAAATATTATGTTTTTAGATAGTTTTTATTTGTTCATGTTAAAAATAAAAAAATTAAATTTTTTTAAAAAAATTTTAAAACGAAGGCAAAATATAGCCATAAAGTCAGAGTATTGATTTTTCTTATCAAAGATAAAGGGAGGAAAAGAAAAACAAATTGATTTCGCTAAAGTTGAAATGATAAGAAGTCAAATAAAAGATAATAATATTTTTACTACCTCCTAAGTAACTGTGGGCTAATTAAAAGACCCCAAAACATAAAGAATTTAAGATATTATTGTCTCATAGAAAAAACAAAAGAACAATAATAGAAAATATATGTTTTTCTGTGCATAATTTTTTTGAAATATATAAATTCATTTTAAATTATTCTAAATTTATTTAATATCTTTATCTTTTATATCTTGAAACACTATTCTAATCCAAATTTAACATTCCAACATCAGTCTAAACCACAGGCTCCAATTTGTCTAAATACGATTGGAACACGGTACAAACCGTGATCCTAAAAAATTTAATTTTTTTACTAAAATTTAATATATTTTATATGATTTAGATCGTTTTGATGTACTGATATTAAAAATAATTTTTAAAAAATATAAAAAGTTATTAACATATATTTTAATATAAAAAATTATTTAAAAAACAACTGGAGTAACATTTCAAATTATTATATAAAAAGACTCTCCTCGACTAGCCTTTCTCTTTAGAAGTGATTTCAGCTTTCACGGCATATGGGTCATGGAAAATCATTCTCTCCTCGACTGCTGCTTTTGTTGATCCTCTGCCACGGCAGTCCATCGAACCACCGTAGTCATTTAAAAGCATCCACTAGGCAGTCATTGTGGCACTGCTAAATCTGTATATATTTCTTTGTACAATCTCGATTGATCACATAATGGGAGGATATTAATAAATTCACGATTTTTTTTAGTAATACAGTTGTAAGATTCAACTCGATGACTTATATATAAAAAATATATATATATTTAAATCACCAATTTAATATAATATTAATATATTTATTAAAATAACACCATTTTTTTTAACAAGAGAATCCGTGACCGTTGAATTCCAATCACCAGCAGGCCTTCCTTTCCTTTTTCTCACAACAATGAAATCTTTGTTTCAACTATTTTTTCCCGACCTTTTTTCTTTATTTATTTATTTTTATATGAGTAGAAAACCATCCATTCCCTTATGCTGTTTTGAAGAGAAATCATTGCTATTTGGACTTTAAAATAAAGTTATTAAATCTAATTTGATCTGTCATCCATTTTAAAATTCGAGTTATAAATTAATATTTAAAAAGTAATTTTTCTTTTTTGTTTTAACTATGGAAATATTTATGGATTTTTTTCTGTTTTTTTTAATTCAAAATAACAACCATGAAAATTATTTTACCTGTTTGTATTTCATTGTTTTTTTTTAAAAAAAAAACAAAAACCATCAAATTAATTAGTATAACAAACTTAAACCGGCCCTATATAGAAGTGCTGTTTAAAAAAGAATGATTAAAAAATATATATAGTAAAGTTTTTTTCGAAGGTGTTAAAAATCAAATGATGAGATACGTGCCGTCGTTGATTTTGCACCAAAAATATAAATTTCAGAATCCAAATCAAATTTTATTTCCTATTTAAGATAAATAAAGAAGAAAGATGAGATGTCAGGGCGGTTTGTGGCTTCGAGAGATGTAGGATTTTAATCCCTTGATTTATTAAAAAAAATAAGACAACAAATTATTTCCAAGTCGACGATCGATTCCAAATTATTTCCAAGATTTATTTCCCAGTCCTCCAAGAGTCTTCAAATTAGTTTTAAAAACATTATTGCTCTAAGTATGAATCACCTCCTCAACATTTGCCCTTCTTGATTATTTTTTCAGGTGAAGCAA
>Ga0325411_1003352_pt1 | contig 18038 bp, 15 predicted proteins | sample PopdelMetagenome_13_FD_206181 | JGI IMG/M metagenome (GOLD analysis project Ga0325411, IMG submission 206181) | Populus deltoides microbial communities from Bellville, Georgia, United States - Xylem-PdIQD-R4 | ecosystem: Host-associated > Plants > Phyllosphere > Stem > Wood/Secondary xylem...
TTAAGCAGCCATGTATTATTAATGAAGTTAAGACGTTTTATGCAATCTGCGGTTTATTCTCACCCTAAGAGAACACATCACTTAAATAATTTAGTGGGACCTAACATTGGTATCAGAGCCAGGTTATAGGAACCAATAAAGAACGTATTGAGCATCTAAAAATTGCACTCGGTTAATTCCAAAATGGACTACACAGAATGGAGATCGATATGGCTGATAGGCATCGCCAAGTGGAAGAAACCCTCAATCGTCTCTCCGATGTGTTGCTTGATAACCAGGAACCTACAAATCATGGTAATCAATATCGTGAAGGCCACGATGGAGGGTGACAAATTGTATCTTCCAAAACAGCGAAGCTTGAGTTTCCTAGATTTTCAGGAGATGACCCGACCGAATGGTTCAATTGTGTAAATCAATTTTTTGAGTTTCAGAATAGTTCTGAAACACAAAAAGTCTCTTTGGCATCCTACCATTTGGAAGGGGAAGCAAATCAATGGTGGCAGTGGATTTGCATGAATTTCCAAGATGAAGGACGTGCTATTGCATGGGTAAATTTTAAAGATGAACTTTGGGCTCGCTTTGGACCATCAGAGTGCGAAAATTTTGATGAAGCTCTTTCGAGAATTAGACAAACTGGATCCCTGCATGAATACCAGCGAGAATTTGAACGGTTAGGCAATTGGGTCAGAGGTTGGACACAAAAGGCTTTAGTGGGAACTTTTATGGGTGGTTTAAAGTCAGAGATATCTGATGGAATTCGTATGTTTAAACCACAAACATTAAAAGATGATATCAGCTTTGCACGAATGAAAGATGATCAGCTCATGAGACAGAGAAAGTTCCTACGTCTAGCATCACCAGTATGAGCTTCTCTATCTCTTTCACCATCAACGTCAACAACACCGGTGAAACCTATACGACGTTTGAGTTGGGATGAAATGCAGTGGAGATGACTTTAAGGATTATGTTTTAATTGTAATGAAAGTTTTACAGTAGGGCATAAATGTCAAGGAGCAAAATTGCTTATGCTAGAAGGCTATGATGACGACGAGGCAGCTGTCTGTGACAACATCTACGACAAACAGCATGCTACACCCAACCTTAAGGAATTTATGGAACCAGAGATTATGTTGCATGCGTTAACAAGATGGACTGCACCCAAAACCATGCGAGTTACTGCCAGAATTGGTTCTAATGCCATATTCACATTAATTGACACCGTTTCCACACACAATTTCATTAGTGAACGTATGGCTAACTTACTGCATCTACCAGTGGTGTCAACTAAAGCGTTCATATTACGAGTAGCAAATGGAGAGAATCTCAAATGTCAAGAAAAGTTCAACGAGGTAGATCTACAAGGCTCTATTTTTTCCTTAACACTGTATTCTCTACCATTCACAGGGCTGGATTTGGTGCTGAGAATTCAATGGCTCGAGTTACTCGGGTCTGTTGTTTGCAACTGGAAATAGTTAACCATGGAATTCTTTTGGGCAAATAAAACGGAAGGGATAGACGGCCATGAGATTCAAGCAACTACATTTAAAGAGATATCTAAAGAAATTGGTTCAAGCAGTGCCATATATGTATTTTGTCTTCAGATTACCATGCAGGATACACAAGCTATCATTCAACCGAGCATGTAAGAAGTGTTGCAAGAATTTTCTGATGTATTTATGGAGCCTTTCAGTTTACCACCTTCCAGGCAGATTGATCACAGCATTCCCTTGAAAGAAGGCACTGCACCGGTGAATGTACGCCCATATCGTTATGCTCATTATCAGAAGAAGGTGATTGAGAAACAGGTCCAAGAAATGCTAAACTTCGGACTTGTTCAGCCTAGCACTAGTCCCTTCTCATCACCGGTAATCTTGGTTAAAAAGAAATATGGTAACTGGCGCTTTTGCACAGACTATCGTGCACTCAACGCTGCCATAATTAAAGACAGATTTCCAATTCCCACTGTTGAAGACATGTTGGATGAACTCTACGGTGCATCTTATTTTACCAAGTTTGATTTACAGGCTGGGTACCATCAAGTTCGAGTAAGTCCTCCTGATATCCCAAAACTGCATTCAGGACATATAATGGACATTATGAGTACTTGGTTATGCCTTTTGGCTTATGCAATGCACCGTCTACGTTCCAAGCAATTATGAATTCTATCTTCCATCCTCATCTTAGAAAATTCATCTTGGTTTTCTTTGATGATATATTGGTTTATAGTAATAAATGGGAACAACATTTAGAGCATGTGCAACAGACCCTAGCAATATTACGGCAGCACCAATTCTTTGTCGAAATGAGTAAATGTGCCTTTCAGCAACAAGAGCTAGAATACATGGACACATCATCACAAATCATGCAGTGAAAATAGATGCTATAAAGGTGGAAGCAATGGTAGCATGGCCATACCCTACTAATATTTCTTCTTTAGGTGGATTTTCATGTTTAACAGATTATTATCGGAAGTTTGTTAGCCATTATGGAGTTCTTGCTCGGCCTCTCACCAACATCCTCAAGAAAGGCCAATTTGTTTGGGATGACAACGCGGAGTTTGAGTTCATTACCCTCAAGCAGGCCATGACAACAACTCCTACACTCACCATGCCCAATTTCAATGACTCATTTACTATTGAGACTGATGCTTTTAGTGAAGGCATTGGTGCTGTGCTGTCGCAACAAGGTAAACCAGTGGCCTTTATAAGCTGGGCACTCGGAGTAACTAAACTATCCTGGTCTACATACGCCAAAGAAATGTTGGCTATCATTGAGGCTATCCGCTTGTGGCGACCTTACCTTCTAGGCAAGAAATTTTTCATTCAAACTGATCACCGTAGCCTTAAGTATCTTTTGGAGCAGCGAATAGTTACCCCAGAACAGCAAAACTAGGTCGCCAAACTTTTGGGCTACGACTGCGAAATATTATACCGACCTGGGCGTGAAAATTATGCCGCAGATGCACTCTCCAGGAAACAAGGCAGTCCCATTCTTAACCATCTTTTTATTCCACAGGTTAATCTATGGGAAGATATCAAGCACGCCACCACAACTGATCCATATATCCAGACCAAGGGTTGTTTGGCCAATGATAATCCTGCAAGCTCGTATATGTGGCGTAATGGGTTACTCTTCCACAAAGGGAAGGTCATTGTTCCTGACGATAACTCCTTACACACTCGTTTACTCCATGAAATGCATAACACCAAAACAGGCAGCAATTCTACTGGCCGAGGATGCATCGATCAGTTGAGGACTATTAAAGGATGCGACGTTTTCCAAAAGATCAAAACTGAAACAATGGCTCCAGCAGGCCTTCTACAGCCCTTACCCATTCCCTGTCAGGTGTGGGATGACATTTCTTTAGACTTTATTGAAGGATTGCCCACTTCCTAGGGCAAAGATACAATTATGGTGGTTGTTGACAGGTTTAGCAAATCAGTTCATTTTCTTCCTTTAACCCATCCCTTTACTGCTAAAATTATGGCTGACAAGTTTATGGACGGAATTATCAAGCTCTACGGCATGCCCATTTCTATTGTCAGTGACCGCGTTCCCATTTTTGTTAGCAAATTCTGGTAGGAATTCTTCAAGTTATCGGGCACCAAATTACAGCTCAGTTCTGTTTACCACCCACAAACTGACGGACAGACGGAGGTCGTTAATTGCTGTGTTGAGCAATATCTGCGCTGTTTCGTTCACCAATGGCCTCGTAAGTAGAACTGTTATCTACCATAGGCCGAATACTGGTATAATACCACGTACCATATTTCTACTGGCATGACCTCGTTCCAGGCATTGTATGGTCGACTACCCTCATCCATTCCATTGTACATTGAAGGCCTATCGGCTGTGCATGAAGTTGATCAACATTTTTTTGCATCGCGATGCTTTGCTTAAACAACTTAAGATCAACTTAGAAACTTTGGTTAATTATATAAAGCAAATGGCTGATTGCAAGAAAAGGGATGTATCGTTTGAAGTTAGCAGCTGGGTTTTTCTCAAGTTATATCCTTACCGCCAGCAAACGGCTTTCAAACGTGTCCATTAAAAGCTAGCCAGTTGTTTTTATGGGCCCTACTTGATTCTGGAAAAATGTGGCCTTGTTGCCTACAAGTTACAACTGCCAGATCACGCGCGGATCCATCCCGTGTTTCATGTTTCTTTATTGAAACCATACCATTCCACTGCTGGACAAGCAGTTCTCCATCAGACCGAGTTGCCACCAGTCACTGATGACTGTGTTGTCATTTTAAAGCCTCAAACTATTTTGGATACACGCTGGATCAAACATGGGGGCCACCTTGTTGAGGAGAGCTTAGTTCATTGGAAGAATCTTTCCACCGATGATGTCACTTGGGAACTAACTGAACAGTTGCTCGCTAAATTCTCGCCAACCATCCTTGAGGACAAGGATCCTCTTCCCTGGGGGAGTAATGTTAGGCCATGAAGTTCAATTCATGGCCTCAAACCAAATCCCAAATACTTATGAGTGTGCATGTCCTATGCACTCAAACGTGCAATCATACTTGCGGGCAAGACATGCATGCAGACGGGCAGTTAGAAGACATGCATTTTGCATGCAGGCAGTACTGGAATTGATGGGTCTCTTACAATTATATGTGTTAATTACTTATTTGTATTTCTGTTAGTTCGTGTGTTTTACATTATCCTTTATTCTGTTAGTTTGTAAACACGTGGGTTGTTAAATGGTTTTGCTATTTAAGCAGCTAAGTATTATTAATAAAGTAAAGAAGTTTTATGCAATCTGTGGTTTATTCTCACCTTAAGAGAAAACATCACTTAAATAATTTAGTAGGACCTAACAACTTTCCTCTTAGCCCTGATAACCTTGAAGATTAATTACGACATTCATAGCTACTTTTTTATTCTATTTTTTAAAAAGAAGAGATATGGAGTATTTAGTTTTATTAACCACGAAGATAATTCTTCTATATTTTTCTTTTTTTTTTTATAACGATAAATTATACTCAGGAAACTTAATCCTAAATGGAGGCCTTATTCCTCAATTCATAAGGATAAATTATACGTATCTTGCTTGGAGGAAAAGATATTGGAAGGAGGACATCCACCACGGGTGTTTTTAGCCTTATTCCTTAATCAATTAGCTGGAGTTGCTTTGGTGTTTGAGATTGTTGTTGGTGAAGTTTATAAATGAATAATAATAATAAAAATATCCATCTTATACTTAAAAGAAACATTTAATTCTAAGTGTTTATAAGTGAGTTTTTATTGTGTAGTAAATTAAATGAAAGTCATGGTGAATTAGCTCTTCTAGTGGGCTTTGTAAAGCTATTATATAAATATTTATAATATTATAAGATGACATCTAACACTTATAAATTGTATGATCCTTGAATAGATGTTAAGACGACTTTCTTAAATGGAGATTTAAAGGAGAAAGTGTATATGGAGCAACCTGAGGTTTTATACTTCCTGAAAATAAGAAAAAAAAATCTATAAATTAGTAAAGTCTTTACATGGTTTAAAAGAAGCTTTGAAACAATGGCATGAGAAGTTTGATAAAATAATTTTGTTGAATGATTTTCATCACGATGGTGTCAATAAATGCATGTATTCCAAATTCACAAAAATACTTTGGTGTAATTATTTGTCTCTACGTAGATGACATGTTAATCTTTAGCACCAATATGGTTGGAATAGTTGAAACCAAAAGGTATCTTCTATTTTTAAAATAAAAGATCTTGGTGAAGTGGATATAATTTTAAATATCAAAGTTAAGAAACATAGTAATGGCTATGCATTTAATCAATCATATTACATTAAGAAAATCCGTGATAAGTTTAAGCATCTCAATATAAAAGAGGTTAATATCTCATTTGAGTATAGTATTAAGTTAATTGATTATTGTGATAAAACGATAGCACAACTAGAATATACTATTGTCATAGAAAATCTTATGTATGCTATGCATTGTACAAAACTAGATATAGCTTTTGTTATATACAAGTTATGAAGATATACAAGCAAGCCATATATAGATCATTAGAAGGCTATTGCAAGAGTCTTTGGTTATCTAAAAAGAACAATTGATTTAGGATTGTTTTATTTTGGTTTTCCAGTTTTATGAAAGGATATTGTGATGTAAGTTGGATAACTAGTTCAAGTGATAATAAATCCACATCGGGATGGATTTTCTCACTTGGAGGAGGTGCAATATCTTAGACATCTAAGAAATAAATGTGCATATCTCATTCTACCATGGAACCACAATTTATTACTATGGTTGTTGTATATAAAGAAGCAGAATGACTAAAAAAATATGTTATTAGATATTAAGTTGTAGCCACAACCTATAAGTCAATGGTAAGTCAAGACATGTAAGCATTCATCATGGATATGTTTGAGAGTTGATTACAAATGGGGCAATGTCTATGTGAAGTTTGTAAATAATTTTGCGGATTTGCATATAAAAGGACTATTTAGAGACATGGTAAAGAAAACAACTAGTAAAATGGAGTTGAAACTCGTTATTAAGGATACTAGTAATAGAACCCAACTTCGGATTAGCAAGAAGCTTGTCTCTAAGTCTAATGTGTTGAACAACAAGTTATTGTTTAGTATGTGTTGGACATTGATAATTAATTTTGGACTTTATTCTGATAGTATTTAATGTGTTATATTACCTAAAGGAGGATTAGTGCAGGCTCTTAATGGAATTTAAAGTTTGTTTTTAATGTAATAGAAACATGTATAATTCCACCAATATGAATATAGAAATGATGCTACTTTTGACAAGAGTTAGGTTTTCAATTATAAATATAAATGAAAATAAGATATTAGCACATGGTCATAGTAGTGCTACATTCTTGTAAACCTCTTTAAGAATTTGAAATAGTATTATGTGTGTAGTATCTTTAATTGTACAGCAAAATTTTTGGTTTAATTTGTGGACATCAATAATTTTAGTAAGATTCAAGTATGACACTTAGCACTTAGAACTTAACACTATTATATGAATATTTATAATATTAAAAGATGATCATTGGCACTTGAAACTTAGAACTTAATATGTTAGTGAGATTAATTTTTTTTAATATATTTCTTCAATTTTCATAATTAATTTTGACATTTGTGATCATTGAGATAAAATTGAATAACAACTATCCAGTTTAATTTAAAATATAGTTGTTTAATTAACAGTCATATAGTCTTCTTAACAATCATAATATTAACAAACATAATGTTTTATTATAATACTTCAAATGTATATACACTTGTTACTACACAAAGAACATATAAACAAAAAAAAAGTGATTCTTTTTCATTTGTCTCCTCTTCTTATTCTTTCAAAGGTGTAGAGGGTTAGTTATGTTATGGGGGTGTTGTATTTGTGTTGGATAATTAAACATCTTAAATGTAGTGTTTTCATGTCTCTAAGACAACTCTTTATTTGTTTCCATTCATAAACAATTTCTTCAACAATTATAGTATAGATTAGTTTTCAAAATAGTTTTCACTTAAAAAAATATTAAAATAAATTTTTTTTAGATTTTTTTTATTTTTGATATTATCATATCAAAATTATAAAAAAATACTAAAAAAACATCAATTACTACATTTTCAATTTTAAAAACATCTAAACATAAAAGTAGAAAATATATCATACACCTCATTAAATACGTATTAGTGTTAAGGTCGAGGTTTAAGAAAATCTACACCAATTCTTCGATTACTTAAATGATAAAAAACAAGATAAAAAAAAGAAGAAGAGAATTAAGTCAAAAATATATTTGTCTATAATACTTGTAATAATCAAACCGAATTTCCACACCCCTTTCGGGACCCATTTATCTAGTATGGAGCCAAGTTTCAAGGTTTATGACGTGGTTATTAAAAGAAATTTTTTGTTGTATATTCTTTTTTCTCTTTTAAGAGTTGGGAGTATAATTATTTTTTAAAATATTTTTTATTAAAAAATATGTTAAAATAATATATTTTTTATTTTTTAAAAATTATTTTTAATATCAGCGTATCAAAATAATCTAAAAATATCAAAAAAAATATTAATTTACAGAAAAGAAAAAAATAAAAATAAATTCAAAATTTTTTAAAATATTTATAAAATGTAAAAATAAATAGCTTCTAAGCCATCCTATGTTTTTCCATAAAAGATAACCAACAAATGCGTTGAACCTCCTCCTCCTCCTTCTTTTTTTTTTTTTTTTTTTTCTTATTTCCAAATTTATTAATTTAGCTGGCAAAGATCCACTAGCTAGAAATTTAACCAAAAGAATTACGTAACTTTTACGGGATCATTTTTATCTTAAGAAAAAAAATTTCAATATTGGCCAAAATAATTAACCGGAATAGAAGACTGCAATTGATGATCGTATGAGCTATAATTTCGTGCATATGAAAGTTGTATTCTCTGGAGAAAGATTATCACAAAAAAAATTTTTTTTTCCTGAAAATATCGCAGAATATCATGGTCTAATTTATATTACAAGTACAAAATATACTATAAGAGTTAGTATTTTACTGTAGCAATTTATACCAGTTATATTTTTTTTAATTTTATCCTCAAATTATTTTTCAATTGCATCCTTTTATAATTAATTTGTTAAATTTGTCCATGAAAGATAAAATTAAATAAAAGATGATCAAAGTATAAAATAAAAGGAGATTTTTCATGGCTAATCTTAAATTCGCATGAGAAAATACTTTTTGGTCCACCAACTTTTCCTTTTCTTTTTTATTGTCCCCATAGTTTTTGAAATATTTGTTTTGATTCACAATTTTGTTTTTCTATCCTTATGTTTAAGAGAGAAAAGAGAAACTCGTCATTTACCATATTTCTATTACAATTCAATAAAGAATTTAATGGAGGTGTTTTTACACCTTCAACTTGTTTGAAAAAGTAGATTAATCCTTTTTTGTTGTATTTGAATATTTTAAAATTTTTTATTTAGGTATAAATGCACTATAAAAAAAAACATTATATTTCAATAATTATTCAATTTTTTTCATGTTTCTCAAATAATGTTATACGCATGGGAGTGTTAACATTTTTTTTTCTAATTATTATGTGCCTAGTATGAAAAGGAAAACTCATGAATATTCAATTAACATAAAATTTATGTTTTATTAAGATCTTTAATACATTTTTCTTGATATAATTTTATCACATTTATCATTTTTTTCTCATCTTCAATGATATATAAAATTGTTAGAGTTTGTTTTAATGTTTTTTTTTTGAAATTTACTTTTAAGATTTTTATTAAGAAAATAATACTTGCAATTTACAAAACATTACGGTATTGGGTTAGTCATTAATTTGTCAATGTCTATTTTTTTAATCTTATTTTTAAATAAAATATATTTTCAAAAAACACAAAGTTATTAAACTCAAAAGAGTCTATGAGCTGGGTCACTAGTTTAGCATGTTAACTCGAGTTAATTGATTGAAAATTGAATCTCATATAGAGTCATCATGATCTCAAATAAATATCCTCATATTGGGTTGATGCTCGATTTTGCTAACATCAATTTTTTTATTACATAACTAAATAAAAATATTTTCATAAAAAAATATTAAACCCAGTGGAGTATATGACTTGGGTAGCAAGTTTGGTGAGTTAAGTCAAGTTGACTCAAGTCGATCTAATAGGCTGTCATCTCAGTGTTTGAAAAACAAATGTCATCTTAATTTATTTTTAAAAAATCAAACCATATTTTTACTGATAGTCTAGGTTATCTTTAGACCTGCCAAGTCAAATAGGTCATATCGAAATAATTTTCATATGATTTAATTTAAAGCTTAAGCTAAATAAAGAGTCGAGTTAGAAGTTTTTAAAGTTAGCATATTGGAACATGTCTAATGACATTATCAAAGAATTTCCCATGACTTTGATACTTTTTATATTAAAAAAATAATTCAACTTGTATGAAATAATTATCTAATTTAAACTAAAACTTGATACGTTGATTTTTTAAAATTAAAAAAAAAATCATATAAGAAAAGAACTATTTAACCTCCCCTCACCCTTCCCCAACTACATTAAAATGGGATATGCTCATAGTTTTTATAGCAAGTTCCATTTTTATACATGTTTATTAGATCTAATCATACTTTTATGGGTTGATTTAGAACTTAAATATGTTGGATATTAATCAGAATGTCTAGGTTATTTACTTCATGAAACTCAATCAAGTCCATCAGTGTCAAATACAAAAATTCAAACTTAATTATATGCTGATTACATTTTTTAAATTGATTTCCAACTTTTATTTTTAATAAAAGAGTAGTATTAGGAGTGGAAGGTGATATTATTTAAGGGCATATTGGTTCTATTTAAAAAAAAATGATAAATAATGTTTTTTGAGATAAAGACTGCTTATTTTATTTTTGAAAAATAACCTTGATAAACTTTAAATAAAAAAATATATATTGTGCTTATATGGGTCTTGGTTAAATTATGTTGTATTTCTATTTACTTAAAAAAATCAACCTCGAATCATCACCTAATGAACACTCTAAATGAATCCTTTAATGCCATAGTGAGGATCATATCATCCTCTATTTTCTAAAAAAAATTTGACCTCAAATAATCACCTACATGAAATAAAGATTAGAAATTTTGAATATAACACTAACATTATACTCGCTTTGTAGGTCCACTTGTAGGCATTGACTCCTTTAAGGAAAATGAATGAACCATTTCCTCTAAGCATTAACTTTGATTTTCTATGTCTAGGAAATCTTTCTTTGTGCAAATGCACGCAAACCCAATTTCCTGGTTCAATTCTCTTTTTGTCTTTTTTTTTTACTTGAAATGCATACTTCATATTCTTTTTCTCAACATGTTGGTGTACCTTCTTAAGTAATGCTTTCATCACATGTGCTTTTATATTACCATCAAGTTTAACTCTTTTATTAACAAGTAAAGAAATTAAATCTAGTAGATTTAAACCATAAACTATTTTAAATGGTGAATATTTTTTTTTAATTTAATAGATTAACACATATTGATTTTTTTTTTGTGACATATCAAACAAAAATCATAAATGTTCAATATGCTCACCTAGATTCTTACTCTAAATATCATCAAAGTAATAAACAATAAAGATACCTATAAATGCATATAATTTATGATTCATCAATCTCATTAAATTATTATGTGTACTAACCATTCAAATAACTCACATTTAGTCTTAAAGTTATTTTTTCCCTTCATCCCCTTCTTTCATCTTAATTCGATAATAACCAATTATCAAATCAATCTTACTAAACACATAAGATCCATGCAACTCATTAAGAATATAATCAATTATAGGGATATGATGTCTATATTTTACCATACTATTGATGATTGCACCTTATAACAATGGCAAACAACTATAGATCTCGTCAGGAAATACATAATAAGATATGGATAATAACTTATACCTTTTATTATAAAGCCTTACCAAACTTTGATTGTCTTGTAATTTTAACTCAAAATGAAAAACAATCTCTAACAACTTTTGGAAAAAATTTAGTTTGATACAATTGTCATATAAAAAATTATGCTTGTTGGCATAAATTTGTACAGTAGAACAAATTAAGCTTAAATACAAATTTAATTGTTCTATATCATCCTCAAAATCCTATAACAAAGATATAGCAACACTAGGAATAAAAGAATCAAGATTGTTAGTGTTAAAATATGCCTCCTTATACACAAGTAAAACCATAGGCATGTCAGAAAAACATGTACTCTTTAATTGGTCTTGTTTAAGTCTTCGAAACTCTTTTTTTTCTCAATTTTTTCCTTCAAAACAACATCGTATAAAAATAGTAGCTGATAATAATTTTAGATAAGCACGCCTTACTAACAACTTTCATATGTATTTTTGCATGGTAATCACGACCTCACATTTGTTGTATTACCATTTCAACTTCACTTTTCTTTTTCAATTTCAATTGGTCTTCATAAACTTATTTAGGTGACAATGATGCAATTATGTATGTCCTTCCATCCTTCTTAAATGAATGCCTATTTTTAAATCCATCATATTTGGCCTTCCTATCAAAATGCCAAGTTCTCCCTAACAATAAATGACTAATAAACATATAAACCATATCACACAAAACCTCATCCTTATACTTTCCAATCGAAAAAGAAATCAAAACATGTTTAGTCACCATAACTTCACCACATTCATTAAACCATCAAAGCTTATAAGGTTTATCATGCTTAACAGTGTTCAGATTCAATTTCTTAACAAGTATAGTACTAGAAACATTAACACAACTTTTAATATCAATAATTATGCTACACACCTTATTACTAATATGATATATAGCATGAAAGATGTTCTCTCTTTGTTGCTCCTTTACTAATTTCATAGCAACTTTCTGATCAACAACCTTTGAAAACTTCTTGTATTTATCTACAGCCTTTCAAGCTTGAAATTTTAATCTTTCTTCCTTCCTAGCATTAGGAACCCTTTGGATTTATCTCTTTTGCAATTTAACATCTCTTTTATCTCTATGATTAGGATCATCATGTAAACTAGCAATCAAAGTCTATTGTCTCTCCATTATGTTCATAACCTCCTCAAATCTTAAGGTTATCATATCAAACTTCCTTTCCACAGCCTCATTACCCTTTGGTGATGAACCATTTTTGGTGAAAATTTTAATTTTTGAAAATAAATATTAGTAGCAAAGATGAAAAATATTCTCATACACTTCCTCACGTGTTTACTCTAAAATTAATGTCTCTCATCTCATGTTTCACATAAATTTATAGGCTTTTCACTTGAATATACTCACCATGCCTTTTACCTCTCATTTCTTAACTTCTTGTTCTTAAAAGTAACTAGCACAATAATCAAATGAATCAACTAATCAAATAGCAAACTCTAATTAATTATTAACTCAAGAAGCAAATATTTAACTTAAAACTAGCAAATTAACGAAACTATGAATGCAAATTTTATAAGTAACAATGCATATTTCATGCGAGATATATGACATTATGAAGACTTGAATAAAATTATAGAATCAAGAAAAATCAAGGCAATCAAGAAAATCAAGAAACTAAAGATTTTTTATACGAAACTCGAAAACTGAAGGAATTAATACTAACCCAGTAAAATTTCAAGAATCAAATCAAAATAACGCAAAGATTATTTTTTTCCCCTTTTAAACGTTCAACCAAATCACCATATTTTGATTTCTCTTCTATTTTTAATAATTTGTAAACTCAAAATAATTCAAGAACCAACTTTTTTTATATATACTTATCTTCTAGTAATCAAAATCCACAAAACACAAAATAGTTTTTTTATGCTAACAATCGGCAAACTAAGAAAACACAAGAACAGAGATATAAAAACACTAGTCAATGCTAAGACATAGAGAATCAAGAAAATTAACGAGAAATAAAAGAATATGAATTAAAAAGATATAACTTGAAATTAGATCAAAATCTAATACCAACTGATGTGAACCTTACGAATATAATGATCTGCAAACTCACAGACAAATTGATTTCCTTCCAAGAAAGATAAAATCAAGTTTGAATTTGAGCTTGACCTAGAAGGAACCTTGTCCTGAAAAACCAAGACTATAAATAAGACCACCCCCACCCTACGCCTATATCAAGACAATATGCGGCAACTTTGTTATTATTGTCAAAATTGAATAAAATCTTTACATAAGACTATTTATATGTAAACCCTAAAAATAATGGATCGGGCATGCACCCAATTTAAATAAAGCTCAAACTAATTAAAATTAGGTTTAAAATAATAAAAATAAATAAAATAATAGTCTAAGATTATTTTTCACCTTATGCTGCATATGATAATGAAAAATATCCAAGAGAAATATTTGTTAAAGAATCCTTGCTAAACAAAAGTCCAATGCTTTGTAAAATAAGAATTAATTTCTGACCAATTAATTCTTCTTGTTTGATATAGAATCCTTATAAAATAAGTAAGCCAATGGTTGCCACATATATTCTCAATAGCATTAAGGACTCCTTATAATGAATGGAACCAATAACTCTTAAAAAAAATGTTTTTTTTTTCTATTTTCGCACTTTAAGAGTAGATTGTAAGCTCAACTTCAAATACATCATTCTCTCTTATCTAGATGAATTTGCAGAACTACCATATATGATTATAAACTTACAAATGTGTAATTTCTAACCCTATTAAAATCACATCCAATTTTTTTTGTAGCTTCAGATATGACTCAAAACATATACAAAGGTCCAAATTGAAAGATTTGAACCTTTTTAACTCAAACCTTTTGACTTAGCCTATTGAACACATATGACCCAAAACATATACAAAGGTCCAAATTGAAAGATTTGAACCTTTTTAGCTCAAACCTCTTGACTTAACCTATTGAACTCCTCTTGAACCCCCTTCATTTTAGGCCTTATAATAGACCTAGTGTACACTCCTAATGGATCCTTTGATGTCATAGCTAGGATCACATCACCTTTTTTCTAGCACTCTTAGCTTCAGCTCTAGTTGTTATATATTTCTCATATATCTCTGTAAGAATGTCAAAGTAATAAAAAGGCTTTCCTCGAATAAGACTTAATTTAGAATTAGCCTTGTAACAAAAATAGATAAATAAAGGTTAAAACAATTGTAACTAATAAATACATAATAATGAAAATATAGCAAGTGAATTATATCATCTATACCTTCAATAAAGATTTTCACACCTCCATTGGAGACTCAAATGTTTTGGAAGTGTCATTCCATCCAATTCCACTTTTTAATTCAATTTTTTTTACTAAAATGATTTGCTCCTTAAAAGTTTTAAAATGATTATATACTTTTATCATGGAGATATTCAAAGAAAAGATTTCATTAATTTTAGTTATCACTTTCCTATTAGCTTTAGAAGAAAAGGCTTTATCTTCCTTTTGATCCTTATTTTTTTGTTTCATAAGAATTTGAAGCATCATCTCATCCATTTCTATGGTCCATCACCATCATTTCCACCTTTGATCTCAATAACATCCATGCATCCATTATACCACCTATTATTATATGGCATCATGTAATAAATTCGTTAACTTACATTACTTAAGTAAAAATAAATAAACATAAAAAATAAGGCTATAATAATGCAACAACGGTTCAATAAATATTATAACAAAAATACATAAAAGTTAAGCATCCAATATCAAGTTCAAGATATTTAAAACAACTAATTTAATATAAAATAGAAGTTAATGTCGAGATATGTAATCATGTCATATTTATGTAGTCATGGTCTCTCTCATAATTTTCCTCCTCCATCCATCTTCACCCCTAGCAATTCATCCATAACTAAATTTACGTTCAAGTTCACTATTCATGAGGTCTTTATCAACTAGTGTAATAATTTCTTCATCCGAATCAAAATCCATTAAGAAGTTGTGTAAAATGCAACATGTTAAAACAATTTCACACACCTTGTCCACATCATATCTTGACATCTTAATTATAATTAGAAATCTTGACTTTAAAATACTGAAATCTCTTTCAATTGTATTATGTAATAAAGAATGTCTTAAGTTGAATAGATCTTTTGGGTTCTCACGAGGATGTTGAAAATATTCTTTCAAGTGATATGAAGCAATTTGATATGGAATGATAAAACCCAATCTAAACATATATTCAACATCAATCAAGAAGAATTGATCTAAAATTACAATTAGGAAAAAATAGTTTAAAAACTCTAGGTAACATTTTTTATTCATTATTAAAAGTATATGTATAAAAACTAAATACCATGAGGAACATTTAGCTTATCTCCTCTACTCAAAGCATATCTAAACTTCTTGAGTATGTAGTTGTGCCTTCTCACCTAGAAAAGAATAAGTGAGTTTCAAGTTAAAAGTGCAAGCAACAAATACATCCATTGTAAGATAACTTTTTATTTCTCTATATTTTGATATATCTTTTTTGGAAACATTAACCTGGGATATTACTTCCATCTAAAACGCTACTATAATTCTAAAAAGTTTTATTTAAATTAATAATAATGATCATATAATCTCTATAGATATTGTTAAAATAAATATATCTATATAATAAAATACCTTGAAGTATGGATAAAATATTCCTCAACGGTCAAGTATTTGTGATGGGATTGTAAAGCAATTTGGTTGAACTAAAAATTCAACTTTAAGTGTTATTAGATCTCTAAGTACTCGGTGAAAATGATGACTAATAATCTCAGAAGACTAGCAAAAATAAAAAATAAAAAAGCTTTGTGATCAAGTATGTGCCTAACCACTTAAAATATGTATAAACTTTGTAACTTGTTACTCAATAACATTGTATTGACTATTCCCAATAAGTCCTCTCCTATGAAGTATTGCAACTAATAGACTAAATACATCATAACACATATGTATTACATAATGTGAGTTATTATTTGCTTGCAGTCCTATTAGCAATTCTTGATAAACTTGTTATTTGTTCCATGTTTTTGGTTGGATGCTTGGTCTTTCAATACAAGACATATGTTGAATCATACAAGCTAAATAACCCACATAACCCACATAAGCAGCCATGACTAATATTACATTTATTTCAAATTATATTAATATACTTTATTAAGAGTATTGACAGGACTTATAGTTCATAAACATGTTAAGGATTACAATTTACATGTCACATATTAGATAAGTAAAGGACACTATGATAGAAATACAAGAAATGATTTCAGTTGGTGATAGATTTTACCTATTGTTATTCAAATTAAAAAATAGGAATTGATAGTTTTTATACCATTTTTGTTTCTATACACTAGCTATTATTTCAAATACTACTTTTCAATTTATATGTATTTTTGTTAACAACCATTCACGCATCAATCAACTATCATCCACACATATTCCTAAAAAAAACTCAACATCCACCCATAATTTGCTACTAATGTTTTAATGGGAGACGTTTATGGGCAAAACCAAAAAGGAAAAAGGAAAGGAAAGATTAGGTAAAAACTAAGAAAAGAAATGAAATGAAAAAAAGAAAAGGAAATATTAATAACATACTTTATGAGGAACAATAATATTTTTATAAGGATTGCTATCAAGTAGAGAAAGAAATGATTTGTATTGCCAAGAGTGTTTGGGGAGAAAAGAAAGATGTGAATGAGAGAGATAGAGAAGAAATAGGCTTTGTGTTAACATGTAGGTATTTTTAAAATATTATTTTCAATGTTAATTTCAAGAGAGATTACTGTAGAAAATCATATAGTCTCCTTTCTAATTTAATTTTGCACCCTTTTATTATATAAATTTAATTTCATTTTTAATTCAAATCAATACCCTTAAAAGAGTTTCAAACACAAGAATTCATTTAACCCTCTAAATTTAATTCAATCCATAGGGTTTAAACAAGATGTTAGAGAATATTTATGATAAAATAAAGTTTTTAGTCATTGAAGATGTACATTTCTCTTATACTTGTATAGTGGTACATTGGTGATGCTGGAGATTTAATGATAACTTGATCGGGAAAGAAGCTAAAAAGTCTAGATTGTAGATTTTGGGTTCAACTTAGTATAGTGATGATTTAGCTTGGACAATTTAATGATGCTTTATACCCAAAGTTATTGTGAATACAAACTATCAAGTTTGGAAGTCGATCAAGATAATTGAAGTAATAAAAAAAATTAAAATTGAAGGGACTAAATCTTTTTCAAGAGGTTGAAAGGCTTGTAGATTATTCTAATCTTATTTAAATATTTTTTGGATATCCAGAATATCTACGTTTTGAATAATTGGCAAAAAAAATAAGTTGGTAATGTGGTATTGTAGAGTTTAAGTTACGCATGAAATTTAGATATAATGCTTATACAATTGGCACAAACTTATTTATTCAATTGTCAAAAACTTATTTTGAAGTTTCAAATTCTTATTGCATGATTTGTATAGTGATATCTTTTGAATTATTAGAACTAAGAAATGTAGTATCCTTTTAAATTATTAACATTATCAAAATTATGTTAGTTATTGACTTGTTTTTTTAGTAATGTAATTTACGGT
>Ga0325411_1003354_pt1 | contig 18036 bp, 9 predicted proteins | sample PopdelMetagenome_13_FD_206181 | JGI IMG/M metagenome (GOLD analysis project Ga0325411, IMG submission 206181) | Populus deltoides microbial communities from Bellville, Georgia, United States - Xylem-PdIQD-R4 | ecosystem: Host-associated > Plants > Phyllosphere > Stem > Wood/Secondary xylem...
TAACTGCTACTACACTCCTAAACACCCCTTTATTTGACTAAAAAAAAGCTACGTCCAAAACACTTAGAATTGCTTTAAAGAGTTCAAGAAGGGAATTTTCCTAAAGTTGAATAGAAAAATTTCATGCTTCTTTAAAGTATTTTTTTTGTTTTTATTTTCGACAATTCCATAAGAGGAAATTCTGGTTGATTTCTAATTTTTCTCCAAAGAACATCATTTTTGCTATTATTTATTCAAACCTAACACAAAAATAAAATAAACAAAATGGATAACATAAAAAAAAATACAAAAGATTATTGCATAAAAAAGCCTAAACAAGTTATGAAATATGATCTTATAATATCGTATGTTAGATTAATTCTATTATCATAAAAACTTTATCATCATTCACTCTTGTTAAATTTGAGTTGCTTCATGGAAACAAATAATTATATATATCACGAGTTATACTTTTTATTTTCACATAATTATGGAAATCATTCATATATTTTATTTTTCATATGAGGTGAGAGTACCACTAACAATATATAAAATAATTCATTCTAAATATTTCTTTTTCTTATGATAAAAAAATATTAGTTACTTTTAGTTAAATCTAACGTGAGTTTCTTCCTATGTTTGGCTTTTTTTTTCTTTAATAGTTTTTTTATATAGAGTACTATAACAAAAAAAAAATAGAAAAGAACTTTTTGATGTTCCATAAAAATAAACTAGAAGGATACCTAATTGGAGAGGAACTAGATTCGGTTGGGATCCCTTTGCACCTGTTGTCCTATTAACCACTTCTCATTTTCTGTGTGTCATTTGTTTTGAAAAGTTATTTTCAGAAATTATTTTTTAAATTTTTATATATTTATTTATTATTAGAAAAGTTGGTTAATGAAAAATATTTTTTAGTTAAAGAAAAATTTAACTTAGTTTTCAAGAAAGTGTTTTTTTATTTTAGATGGAAAATATTTTTTAAAAGTTGTGAAAATTTTAAAAATATCTTGTTATTTATTGATTATATCAAATTTGATCATTAATTTTTTAATTATTATGCATTTTGTTTTGTCCCTTATAATTTGATTTAATTTAGTTTTTATATCAACTCTGGTCTTCATTCTTTTATTGTTATTTAATTTTCTCTTGTACTTTTCTTAATTGAAAATTTTATCTATCTATTAGATTTGGTTCTTATATTTTTTTATTGTTATTTATTTTTATTTGAAATAATTTATAAACTTATTAAATTTTATCATCTTTTAATTTTTTTATTTGATAAATTTGGTCTCTATTATTTTAATTTTTATTATTTTATTTAAAATAATTTATGACATCAGATTATTTTTTAATTTTATTCTCCTTTAATTGTTTTATCTATTAGATTTTGTCCTTATTCTTTTAATAAATTTAAAAAAATTAAAAAATTAATTCAACTTATTTTCCATAACTTGACTAGATACTATAAAATATTTTTTAATTTATTTTTCACAACATTATCAAACATAAAAAAATTCAAAATTTTAATTTTTATAAAAACTATTTAAAAAAACTATTTTCCAACATTAAAAAAAACTCCTATATCACTAATACAAAAACTTAATTGACCACCTCGAGGCAGGCACAGATTCCCATACCGTGATTGGCGCGTGGAGATATCCATTCATCCGTGACGAGCAGTAGTCCCTTCAATTGTAGTCCCAATCAAGTAGAACAGGACCCACGCGGATAATGGAGACTGGATTTTGCCAGCTGCGCCTACAATGAAGATCATACGCTTGGTATCACTCGACCGTTCTGATGCCGACGTCCGTTAGCTCCATCACAGAGGAGTAACAGACACTCTGACGGCGAGTCACGGCTAGTACTTGAAACAGTACAAAATGAGACAGTGGGGCACTACTGCTCTATCTCACCAAGATACAATCCTACAATATTATAAATTATTAATTATTAATTATAAAATAAACCAGAAGGATAAGTCTTCACTATTTCAATTATATTCCCTCTCTCGACTTTTAAATTCAGTACATGTAGTTTTTTTAATTGATATTTTTATATTTAATTTTAATTTTATTTTAATATTTAATTTCATTATTTTAAAAGAAAAAAGTGAAAGTTATATGAGGCAGTACCGCTTTATCTCATCAAGATATCATCCTGCAATATTACAAATTACAAATTATTAATTATAAAATAAGCCAGAAGGGATAAGCATTCATTATTTCAATTATTTTTCCTCTCTCAACTTTTTAAATTCGATCCAAGTAGTTTTTTTAATTGATATTTTTATATTTAACTTCATTTTTATTTTAGTAATTAATTTCATTGTTTTAAAAGAAAAAATAAAAGTTATGTGAGGCACTACTGCTCTATCTCACTAAGATATCATCCTGTAATATTATAAATTACAAATTATTAATTATAAAATAAGTCACAAGGGATAAGCATTCATTGTTTCAATTATTTTCCCTCTCTCAACATTTTGAATTCGGTGCAAGTAGTTTTTTTAATTGATATTTTTGTATTTAATTTTATTTTTATTTTAGTATTTAATTTTATTATTTTAAAAGAAAAAAGCGAAAGTTGTCAAAAAACTTGGTTCCAAAATTTCAATAAAAACAATTTTAATGTTAATGAATTTATCTTTAAAAACAATTTGATAGAGATGATTTTGTTTTATAATAATACCAAAAGAAAATATATCGAAACTTAAAAAAATTATTTATATTAGACGTGATTTTGAGTTTTCAAAGTAATTAGAAGATATCTGAGATCAAAATAGAAATGACCCTGAAAAAATAGAAAACCTTGATTTTCTAGCTTATCACAAGTGGTAGAATTTATTGCAAATGATGATACTTTCTTTGTTTAAACAATGACAAAGTCATCCGATGTTTTAAAAAATGATCAAGCGAACAACCTACTTAGATTAAAAAAAAATAGATGTCAGGCTAGCTTTTTAGGGCCAACACAAAATAGGTTAGATAAACAGCATCGACTTTCATTTTTTTTTTTTGCTTTGTTTTCTTTTTTATAATAAAATTCTCTTCAAATAATTTATTAAAATGATGTTTAAAAAATCGTTTGGTTATTCAAAGTTTTCAAATAGGAGTAGAGTTTTTTTTTTGTAATATTAATAATTACCTTATGAAAAGTCATTTATGTACTTAACATGCATTTGTTTTTTATAAAATTTACTTGTGAATATTCAATAAAATATTTATTTTATTATTATTTTTACTATCAATTTTTTGCATAATTTTCTCAAATTAATTAATTTTTTATACAATCATAAAAATTATAAACACATATAATGTTTTTTATTAAAACTTACTTTGTTGCAAGTCAAGAAATTTAATGCATTGAATGAAATATTGTTTTCACAAACAAGCAAGGTGTCATCTTGGTTTTTTTTGAAAAAAAAAATAAAGTGAATGATATCATCTACATGGGTTAAGAAAATCAAGCTCAAGCGTATTAATACTTACTTTATGAATATTATATTACCTAATACTCTAAACAGTACTTTCCTCACGCTACTTTTTTTTTTTTTTGTGTTTTTGTTTATTTTTTTGTTTTGTATTTTTTTTTCCCCACATTTTTTTTCATTTTTTTTGGGCTTTACATGTTTTTTTTTCTTTTTTTTCCAAGATTGTCTTCTTCTTCTTTTTTTGTGTTTTTTGTTCTTTTTTGTTTTTGTATTTTTTAAAATAATTATCTTTATCGAGTGTGTTTGGTATTGCAGTAGCTGTTGCGGTTGTAGTTTGAAAAAAGTTGTTTTATAAAAAGTACTTTTAGTTGAGGTTGGTTTGAAAAAATAGGTGTTTGGTTAAAACTGTGGTTGAAATTGAGGTTGGAAAAAAAATAGTTTAATATGTTTGGTTAAAAATGCTTTTGAAATTGAGATTATAAAATAATTTAAAAATATATATATTAATATTGATGGTTTTAAATTTAAATATTGTAGAACTAATTACTCCTATTACATTATGAAATAAAAAATACTTTATATAAAATATTTTTTATTATTCCATTAAACTAATTTCATTACGTACAAAATTCATCCAATAAGAACTATAGTTTTCATAATTTTTTGAGCGTAGATAAAATATTATCAGATATAAAATTGATATTACAGTGCGAGTGAATTTAATTCACTCTATACTAGTTTTTCAGGAAAAAAAATATTGTTCACATCACACTGCAAGTGAATTTAATTCACTCTAAATTAGTTTTTTTAAAAAAAAACTGTTAAAAAAATTAACACACTGAAGAAAAAAAATATTCACGTGAACAGTGCAAGTGACTTACACTGTTCATTAAGTGAAACAGTGTAAGTGAATTGCACTATTCATTGTTTTTAAAGTGAACAGTGCAATTCTCTTGCATTATTCACATGAACAGTGTATCAATGTACACTGTTCATGTTAATGCATTGTTCAGTGAACAGTGCAGTTAGCATGCATAATGAGCAAGAAGCAGCATTTGGCTACTTTTCCTTTTCCCGCGTCTCAGACGCAAAAACATGTAGGGCTCATACACAGTAAACTGTGTATTTTTCTTTACCAAACGGCTGCAAACTGCGTTTTAATTAAAACGCAGCCGCAGCCGCGTAGCCAAACGGGCTCTTAATATTGAACTGGTTGAAAATTTAGTTATGTAGTTTTTTTCTTTAAAACATTATGAATTACTACAATGTTTCCCTACATGGCTTTTTTTCTTCTTTTTTTTTAAATAGTCTTTGTAGATTTTGCTTCGTAGTTTTTTTAGAAAAAACACTGTGGATTGTTACAATGTTTCCCCACATGGTTTTTGTTTTACTACAGTGTTTCCCCATATGTTTTTTACCAAAATTATCTTTGTCAATTTTTTTTTAATATTGAGCTGGTTGAGAATTCAGCTTTAACTTTCCCTACATGTTTTTTTTTATTTTTTTTGCTTTTTTTCCAAAATTATCTTCTTCTTTCTTTTCAATTTTTTGTGTCTTTTTTCATAATTATTTTTGTTGATTTTATTTTTTTAATATGGAGCTGGTTGAAAATTTAGCTTTGTAGTTTTTTTCTTTAAAACATTGTGAATTACTACAGTGTTTCGCCACATGGTTTTTTTTATTATTTTTTATGATTTTTTTTGTTTTTTTTCAGAATTGTCTTTGTCGATTTTTTTTTCATATTGAGCTGGTTGAGAATTTAACTTCGTAGTTTTTTTCTTAAAAACACTGTGGATTGCTACAGTGTTCCCCCACATGATTTTTTTTATTATGATTTTTTTCAAAATTATCTTTATCGATTTTATTATTTTTAATATTAAGCTGGTTTAAAATTACAACTGTAGATTTCCTCATGAAACACTATAGATTGCTACTGTGTTTTCCTACATGGTTTTTTTTCCTTTTGTTTTTTTTTGTTATGACTTTTCCTAAAATTTTCTTTGTTCATTTTATTTTTTAAATATTAATCTGATTAAGAATTTAGTTTTGTAGTTTTTTCCTTGAAAACATTATGGATTGCAACAATTTTTCTCCAAATATTTCTTTTTTATTTTTTTCATAAATTCACGACAACACACAAACATGCCACAAGCTCGCGACATCCGGGCATGACATCTAGTATGAACCTAAAATGCAAATTTTTAAAACAACTTTTCTCATGAATATTTAATGAGAATATAAATATCTATTTTATTATTTGTTTTGTTATTGATTTTTATATAATTTTTTCAAATTAATTATTGTTCTTTTTTCATATCATAACATAAAAATTATAAAGGCATGTTTTTTAATTTTTTTTAACTTGCGTTTGAAATTTTTATTTTATTAAAAAAATCATACTCTAATAAAAAAAATATGAAACAAAATTGAAACACATGAATATGGAATGAAAGTTTTGATTAAAGGAATGCTTTTTTCTCTCTCATTGATTTAACTTTTTGGGATTCTTATGAATATTATTTAAATTTCCTTAAGTTTTTATTTAAAGAATAATATGTTGATAAAAAAAATATTTTTTTCTCAAAATAAAAAAAAAAAGAAAGAAAAAGCTTGAACTGAAAAGATAAGATTTGACTAAAAAATACATTGTTTTTAGAATTTAAACCGCTTGATTTTTTTAGATATTTTTTTAATTAATTATTATAAAATTCAATAATTTTTTTTTTTAAAGGCAATACAATAGCCTGCAGGCAAACTTGCTCATGGTTAACAAAAAAGGAAATGATAAAATAAAGTGATTGATGGACGTCATTGATTCAATTAATTTTTTCAATTGTAAACTCTTGATTTATTTAATCAATGGGAAAATAGTGAATCAACCCTCAACCAAATTGTTTTTTTTAAATCTTAGTATAAATAAAAAGAACTTAAAGTAATAATAAAGTCTTTTTGTGAATTAAAGTAATCAAATCAAAAAGGGAAATTTATTCTAGATGCTTATAAGTCAAGAAAATAAAATTTATAAACTCTTTTAATTTCTAAAAAAAAATATAAAACTTGGTTTCCATTTATTTTTCAGAAAATAGTTCTTTTGGAAAGTAATTTCATAAAAATTAAATTTATACACTCTTTTAATTTTTTTTTTAAATAATCTAAAACCCTAGTCTCTTCCAAAGCTATAGTATTAGATTGTCTTGTTTCGTTTTTTTTTTTTATGTTCCATAGATCTAGATTTTGTATTTGGATCTTTGTAGTTGCAGGTCAATTATTTGTTCTCCTCGTTCTTAATGATATTCTCCTTTTAGATAAAAATAGGTTCTTGCTAAATGGAGGAAACTAATGCAGATAAGTGGTATTGAATATTTTATCAATTGGATCCAGTAGTATATTTTATTCTCCTGTTAATTTTGGGTGACTCAAAACTAAAAAATATAATTACAATATACAATCAGTTTCTATATATATAATTCATTTAAGAGGTTTAAGTGGTATTGAATATTTTATCAATTAGATCCAGTAGCATATTTTATTCTTTAATTTTGGGTGATTCAAACCTAAAAAACATGATTACAATATACAATCAGTTTTTATATATATAATTCATTTAAGAGGTTTTTTTTTTAAAAATAACAAGTTATAATTTATATGGATGTCTATCTATTTGTACTTATTTACTATAATAAAAATGTTATTTTCTTTAGAAAACATATATTCTATTTCAGATAAAAGTTGTCTTTCAATTTTCATTTGCTATCACTTAGTAAAATGATACACACACACACATATATATATAAAATTTCTTCCACTCATAATTATTTGTAATATAGAATCAAGGTAAATTATATTAATGTAGCTATTGTTAGTTAAACTAAATAAAAGTTAGAAAAATTAACAAAAATCATCTTAAAGTTTAAGAATATATTACAAAAATCTGGTTATACACTTAAAATGTCCTTAATATTTTTAAAATAATATCTCATAACAAAATTATTAATTGCATTTTGGAATAATAAAATCACTAGAATATATATATTAGAAGGATTTTTATCCTAAAAAAGCATATTTAATAATCTTCTTTTTATATTAAACTAGATAATTATCCACAAGTCGGTGTGTTTCAATGAAAAAAGTTTTCATTACATGTAAGTATAATTGCACTAAAAACTTTGGAAGACATGAAATAATAGGATCTAAAATGTTAAATTTAAGAGTATTTCATATGATTTTTCTTCAAATTATTGCGGGTCCCCTATGAAGTGAGTTGAGACATTATTTTCTACTATAACTAATGTTGAGGTATTTTTATTTTCTATTTTGACATCTTCAATATAAACTCTCTATTGTTTTCAGTGAGATAATGATCCCACCAACCTTTGAGTTGTCCTATAACACCATAGATTAAAGCTTGAGCTATTTTATTGTCATATTAATTTTTAAATTTATAGGTAGTTGCTACCATTTTCGTTTCTTGGATTTTATTAATGATATTATGTTCATTATACCCATTTATATTCCATTCTTAAATATTTTGATCATCATAATAAACTTGGTTTGATAAGATACATCTTCTATTTGAATATCAAGAAGTGTTGGTATGTTATAATAATGTTTGATTTTGGGTTTTTGATGTTGGCTTAACCTAGAACTTCTAATTTTATTAATGACAAGATTCTGTTAAAGTTGATTAACAAAATCTTTAATTTCACTTTAAGTACTTTCATCTTTATTTATATGACCAATATTTGTTTTGATGAGTTTTTTTTTTTTCAATTTTAATGAATCTAGTTTTGAGTAATAATTTTGATGAGTTCTTCTGATGAGAATAGTTTAATCATTTGATCTTTTGATATTTGAGTAGGCAATAAAAACGGATTTGAAATAATGAAAGTTTTAAAAGTTGATGACCGTGCTCTTTCTCCCCTCTGAGAAGAAGTAAAAGAGGCCACATTGGACTTGATGGACTATAATTATTGGGCTATTATGTGTAAAGTTTGATTGGTGTAATTATTTTGTGATTGTAGTGATTTGATATCCTTTTAGGAAATAAAATTATTGTTATCAACTATAATAGACTTGAAAGGGGTTCTTATAATTTCATTTTAATAAAATTTATTTATGAAAATTTATTTTGATTTCTCCAAGACAAGAATGAGTTGAACTTATTTAATTGTTGGTTGTTGTATACCAAATTTATTTGGAGGTGTCTGAACATTTACTTGTTTTGATTGAAATTGCTAGGTTCGTGATCGATTAAAAAATGAAATTGCTTAGTTTTAGGTTTTGAAAATTTGATTTCTTAGTTCGGTATTTTTTATTGAATAAAAATCATTTCTTTATTTTTCTTTATTAATTTGAAATTCATTTTGAATGATATTTAATTGACTTATGTATTGCATTTCGATTTAAGTGAATGGCATAGTAGAAGAATCTATTTTTTCTTAAACTTCAAAGGTACGAGGAATACTAGTTTCACTAGTTTAATAATATGGTTCAGGGACAATTATATTGAAATCTACCCCTTGAAGATTTGAAGGTCTTAAGCTAGAAGAAATATCACTTGTTAATTTTCTAGGTTTTAGGTTTGTAACTTTGATAGGGTCATGTCTAGCTGATTGAAAGATGATCTCAGTATTTCCAAGGTGATCTTCTATGATTTAAATTATTTCTATATGGTAATGATATAGAAATACTTAATTGTAGTAATTTTTTAATTGTTTGTATATTTAATCCGATCACATTACTATAGTTTAAGCACTTGAATATTTGAATTGTGAGGATTAACTTCTTAAAGGAGAGTATGATCTCTATATAGCTTTTTAAGGGCTTTTAGAGCTATATTAGTTGCCAAGACTTTATATTATATTCTATAAATAGTTGTTATATATCGGGAGTCTTAAAGCATATCAAATAGGGTTTTGATATTTAAAGTTAAAGTTTTAATGATATTCGAGTCGAATAACGACACGATAAAATTCGAGTAACAATAAAATATATTGATCCATTAGCAAGGTTTTATTGAAAAAAAGCAAGTAATGAATTTGAAAAGGTTGTAAATCTAACATTTCTTAAACAAATGAATATAGGGGAGTCTAAACCTAGAAGATGAAGAGGTTTGACTGCAATTTTAACTAGACCTATATGAAGAAATTTATACCTTTCTTTAAATTTATCTATTTGATCAGGTTAAATCAAATGAAGGATTTTTACTTCAGAATTAACATGTAAAGTTTATTCAATAGCTTCTATTGAATAATCCATTATATATATATATTGAATAATATCTCGATTTTCAAAGGAATTCAGATGCATAAACTTACTACTGCTAGAAGATCTCGATGATGATCTAAACAACCTAAATATAATTTAAACATAATAAAAATAAACATATGGAATATAATCTAGAAATAGAATGATATCAATACTAGCGAAAGTAAATAATAATGAAGTTTAACAAGTTATGCCTAATAATGAGAAATCCACTAGGACCACTATAACACATGATAACGGCTAACAAAGTTGACCAATAGATTTATTGGCTTACCAACACTGTTGGGAACACTTTGAGAAATGTTTTTTTGCTACTTATAACAAGGCTTTGATACCATCCTTGTTGGATCGGATCGGGAATTCAAAAGTATTTTCAAAGCTAACAAATATTTAATTATTGTTTTTTAATGTTTAGAAACAGAAATAGAAAACATAAACCTTTTATTGAAAAAGAGAAATATTTTACAAGATGAATAACAACATTATAAGGCTGGTTATTTTCTAAAGTTTAAATTGAAATAAACTCTAAAAACACACTCTACCCTTTTATAATATTACAATACATATATATAATTGAGCACACAAACTTGAAATTTGCTTGAATTCTGAAATCATCATGAATGATGTTTGTTGACTGTGACACCTTTCTGCCAATAAGAAATGAATTGTTGTATATAAAAGTTGATGTTGATCATTGCCTACCACATGATAATTATTGTTGTCTTCTAAGGATAAGATTCTTGAAATCATTGTTGAAGTCTTGTCGGTTTGTTAAGGTGGATGATGATGTCATGGGTGACATCATAGAGGAATCTAAATTATTGAACTATTTGATGAGTCTAAAAGTCATACAATTGCCTCATCATGTTGGGATTATAATATGGATCTTTATTGGCTAGGGTAGGATCTTTTTCTTCATTAGAGGAACTTTAATTTATAATAGGGCTTCTTAGAGTTTCTTTTTATATTCAGATTTAGAACTAGAAGATGTAAGGTCAGCTTGAGTTTTGCTTTTTTATGTTAAAAATATTGGGTAGAAGATGAGAATGATGATGCAGTTTAGTCTCGAGGAAACTATAACTATAATTAAACAACTTGATAGTAAACTTGGTCTTTATTGAATTGATGTCACCAGTTTACCTTAATATATCTCATAACATCTGGGCAGTAGTTAACCTCTTCATTTACATCATGTATTATTATGAAATTCCAATATAAAATCCAAAAGACCCTAAAAGAAGAGATGAAATGTAAAGATGCATGAACATATTTTGAAAGTATTTTAATCTAAGGCTTTTGAAATATTTTAAAGAGGAATTTTATATGTTGGAGAAAAGTATTGCCACCATTTGTTTGAAAACCATGCTAGAAAAGTTTTTGGACATCTTTTATCAAAATGAATAAACCAAGAATGATCATAATTCTTTGGGTAAAGAGTATTGAACCATGCTTGTTGATAGCCAAGATAACTAAATCCAAAAGGTTAAAATTTTTGAGAAAATCTTTTGTGGGTATAAAGATTTTGGTTCCAATCTTGATACGTTACGACCTTTAAAATCTTCATTTTAGAATATACAATTTCGGAAGAATTATTTGTATCATGTTTATGAGTTATCTCGTCCAAGTCAGTTTTAATCAAGATGAATTCATGAAATTGTTTGGTTTTTTTTTTAAAGTCTTTTAGGGAAATTTGAATTAAAAAGGGAAAATATAAGGGATGATTTTATTAGAATCTTCATTATAATTTTTTTTTTCTAATTGATAAATATACATATCACAATTCCCCGATTTATATGGATTGACATGTTTCTTTTGAGAATATTTTGATGGAGTCTTTAAAATGGGTTTTTGTATTGTGGTTTACAAAACTTGAGAATAGTTTGAAGGTGAGGCAGTAGGACTAGAGGAATTCGACAGGATTGAAAATTAGTTGGTTAAGGTAAAAATTGGTTTCACGGAAGGAGGCCTGACCTAGGTTAAGTGAATTGATCTTGAATGAGTTATGACATATGACTCTTTAGTTTTCTTGACTATTGTGCTCATCTTGAACCCTGTAAAAATTCTCTAAAGAGAAAATCTGGAAGAGAATTAATGTCACCTTTGATAAATTCAATTTTAAAATCAAAGCTTGAAAGTATAGCTTGCCATCTAGTAAAAATATGTTTTGAAATAATATTTTGAGCATCTTTTTCAATGACATATTTTGTTGATTGACAATCAATTCTTAAAAGAACTTTTTTAAGAATTAAATTGTCTTAAAAATATGATATGCATAAAACAATTAATAAAATCTCTTTTTTAATGGTTTAATATATTTTGTTTGAGTACCCGGTCAAATACTAGAATGATACCGAACAACTTGTTTATGATCTTAAAATTTATGTTTAAGGATCTCTCCATAACCTGTATTTGAGGCATCAATTTTGACAATAAAAAAATCCTTAAGACTCGATTTTTGAGAAATTTGACAATTTCGGTTATTTAAGGACTCCAGGAAAAAGGATTTTTCTTGAGTCTCTTGTAGAGAGGTTGACATATATGGGGGGGGAATCAAAGACATAATTGAGAAATTTAAAAAACCTTTGAAGTTGAGTTTGATCCTTGATTTCATTAGAGAATTTATCAACAAACTCAATTCCTCTATTAATTGGAGTTATAGATCCTTGATAAATGTTATATCCTGAAAATCTAATTTTTATTTGACATAATTTGACTTTTAGAGTTGAGATAATTAGTCCATTTTGTTTAATGATATTGATTTTTTTTTGTAGATGACTAAAATGTTTAGTGATTGATTTTTTAAAAATACCAAGACATCATCTATATAGACAATTTAGAATTTTGAACAAAGATATAGGCATCTTTTATATAGACATCATTTATATATCATTCATGACTTTTTGAAATTCTGAAGGGGCAATTTTAAGACTGAAGTTACATTCCATTCGTAATGTTCAAAAAAGACAATGAAGGCTTTTTGTAGCAATCCTTTTCATCTATTTGAACTTGCCTAAAACTAGATTTCTTATCAAAGTTTAAGAATATTGAAGTGCTATGAAGTCTTTTAATGAGATCTTTTTTATTTGGAATAGGATATCTAATCCATTGAAGAGCTTTATTGAGTGTTTTATAATTGATGACAGTCTTTAGAGCTCCTCATTCAATCTCAGTTTGATTTTGTACATAAAAACATCACAAGACCAATAAGACTTGCTTGGCCTAATTAAACCTTTGTTAAGTAATTCATTGATTTCTGTTTTGCAATATATGAGTAATTCTTGACTCATTTGAATAGGTTTGACTTTTGTAGGGATTTTTCTTTCATCAAATCCCTTTTCATATGGTAATTGGATTGTATGATGTTTTCTGTTTCAAAAAACATTTGGTAGATTAGAAATAATTCTTAAAATTGTTCGACTTTTTCTTGATTATGAGAAAGCTTAATTTCTTCTTCAATTTTTTTTATAATATACCTTTTGATTTAATAAATATAGGTGTTTCTTTTTTTTAATTACAAAAATCGATTTATAAATTGACTTGTTTTGAAAATTATTTATTTTTATTGGCCTAGAGGATAATATAAACTTTAAAATTATTTTTTGACCAAATATTTTTGTGTTGATATCATAACTATTTACTTTAAAATGGTATATTTAATTTAGAAAAGGAGTTTGTAAAATGATTTGTTGAGTCATATCCTTAACAAGTATAAAAATGTTCTTGAAACAAATTATTTAATTGCTTATGTGAACATTTAATAACTTGTAATTAATTTAAAGTTTTTTTTTTCATTATTGCTATTTAAGGTTTCTGTTGTTCTTTCATAATATTTAGTTGGCACTAATCCTTCTTGAATACAATTTTGATCTGCTTTAGAATCAATAAAAGAAATGGTTTTGATTCAATGTTCATTGTTGATGACTAATGTTATTTCTATTTATTATTTTGAACTTTTGTTTTTTTTAATTATTGTATTTATGAATTATTCATGCGAGATTTAAGTTATTATATTATTTTGAGATGTTTTAGATAGTTCTTGATTTATAATGTCTTATTGATTAAGAAGATTATCTTGTTTTTCTAATAATAATAATTTTAATATAGTTTTATTATGATCATGTTAAAGTTGTCTTAGTTCTTCTTTGATTCTCTAATTTCCTACTGCAAGTCTTGAATTGTAGTTGAGCTTTATTGTTTAGAAAATTAATTTAGAATTTGTTGAAGATTATATGGCTTTATATTTCTTGATCTATTTTCATTTGAAATTTGAAATTAGGTCTTTTTTGATATCAAGGTCTTGGATTTTTATTAATGACATCCAATCTTAAATTTTTCTCTTGAGTTATTACATTAATTTGTTTGTATGAATAGGTACAAACTGTTGGACTATAATTATTTTTTTCTTGATCATTACCTGATTCATTTGAGGTTTTATTATTTTAAATTACTAACATTTCAATGCTAGATTCATTTTAAACATCAATGTTGGTATCTGAATTGAGATGGTTGAGAAATTGATTTTTGATTTTGTTTTCTATTTCTAATTCTTAAATTTGTTTTTTCATTTTCATTATTTTATAATGACCTGCTTGATTGCATTTAAAACAAGTTGGTTGTTTTGAAATTGTGGTTTTTCATCATATATATGGTTTATTTGACTATTTTCTCTTATACGAGGGTTTATAATAATGTTTAACTTTTGATTTTTGTTTTCTAATTTTTTTATGCTTTCTTGAAGGTGCCATTAAGTTTTCATTCTCATTTGAGTGTAGAATGAAAGAATGAACCTAATTCTTTCTTACTTTTATAAAGTTTTTTTTTTTTTTTTGCCTTAAGCTTGAGATCAGTACATTAGGGTAACCTTTCATTATTAATGTAAGTTATGAGGCCTCAATATGATAATATTTCATAAGGTATTGATCAATAATGTAGATTTTTTATTCTTAACCTGACCTTTTCTGCAAAAAGTTCGGGAAGTCTAGAAAAAAATATTTCTTTCCAAAAAGAGTGCTGACAATCTTTTTTAACAAAGATTTTCGACAGGAAGGGATCCTTGTACCATCTAAAATCTTGAAGTTTAGGAAATGTTAAATTTGAGAGTATTTTAGATGATTTTTTTTAAAACTGTTGTGGGTCTCCTATAAAGTGTTTGGTAATGGAAAATATTAGAGTTAAGACAACATTTTCTACTATGACAGGTATTAAAGTATTTTCATTTTCTATTTTAATATCATTCAATACGAGCTCTTTATTTTTCTTAATGTGATAATGATCTCACCAACCTTTATTGTGGCCTATAAAACCAGAGATTAAAGCTTAAGCTATTTTATTGTTAGATTGATTTTTGAATTTATATGTAGTGACTACCATTGTCATCTCATGAAGTTTATTAATGATATTATGTTCACTGTACCCGTCTATATTCCATTCATAAATAATATGACCATCATAATGAGCTTGGGCTTAATAAAGTAAGTCTTTTATTTGAATATTAAGAAGTGTAGATTTGTTATAGTAATGTTTGATTTTGTGTTCTTCATATTGGTTTGACTTATGATTTTTTTATCTTATTAATGACAAAATCTTGTTGAAATTGATCAACATGATCTTCAATTTCACTTTAAGCATTTTCATATTGATTTATGACCGACATTTGTTTTGATGAGTTTTTTTTTTTTAATTCTAATGAATTTAGTTTTTGAGTAATCATTTCGATGAGTTTGTTTTATGAGGATAATTTAATAATTTGATTTTTTGGTATTTGGAGAGGAAAGGAGAGTGAATTTGAGATAATGAAAGTTTTAAAAGTTGATGTTCAGGCTCCTCCTTCTCTTTGAAAAGAAGAAAAAAAGACCACATTCAACTCAATGGACCATAATTGTTGGGCTATTGTGTATAAAATTTGAATGGTGTTATTATTTTGTTACTTTATTGACTTGATATCTTTTCGAAAAATAGAATTAGTATTATCAACTATATAAAACTTGAAAGAGACTACAATAATTTCATTTTGATGAAAATTTATTTTGATTTCCTTAAAAAGAGGATGAGTTGAACTTATAAAAGATATATCTTTTCTATAAATTTTCAATCCATGTCTTCAAGAACATTGAGGAAACATATTCTGATATTAATAAAAAGAAAAGAAAATCTAGAAAAAAAAATAAAGGAAAAGGTTAAAAAGATAAAAATTACTTCTTTTTATATATATTTGAGATCGTAAGAGTTCTATTTTAAATGAAATTTAGTTTTTTCAATTGTATTTCTTTAAAGATAAAAATCAAATTAAATTCTTAAAACTCTAAAAAATCCAAAAATCATCCAAAAATATGTGTGTATCTAAAATATATTTTAGATAGAGTAAATCTTTTTTTTTCTTTTGAATATTAATTTATGCTACAAAATATAAATGTTAATTCTACATACCTTAAATAAAATAGTTATAACCATAATTGTAAAAGTTTGACAATTGTTTGATACATTGGTTTTAAAGCAATAAATTCATCATATTATTATAAAATTGAAGGATGATACATGCATCCCTCCAATTCATGCATGGAACACCTTTTTTTTTGGATTGAGTGTTGCTGTCTTTTTTTTCATTTTAAAAAGGTAGTGTCATTATTGATACAACTTAATAATAAAATGACAGAGTACAAATAACTTTAGGATATTGATGCAAGAGGTATTTAAGAAAAATTATTTTTCTTTAATTACTTTTATTTTTTTCTTGTTTAAGCTAGAAAATTAAATAATATACTTAATAATTTTATTTTTTTTGGTTCATTTAGGATTTTTATTACCTTTCCTTTATTTTCAAGTTTTCTAGTTCATTTAGGTTGAATTTTAGATTTATTTAAAAATTTATAAACCTCGTAGAGAGACAAACTATTTGGAAAAAATTATTCGATAATAAAATTACAAATTAGGATTTCTAAGTGATTTTTTTTAATATTTTATGTTTTGTGCTTGATGTTTTTTTTTTTTTCGTGTTGCTTCTATCTATATCAGATATGCATCAAAATCCACCAATTCTATATAACATATTGTAATTTATAACAATCATATTTAGAACTAGCTTGGTAATGTGGTTGCGGTTGTTTTTCAAATAACTTTTCGTGCCGAAATGCATGCCAATGATTTTTTTTATTTTTTTTTAAATTATTTTTGACATCAGCATATCAAAACGATCTAAAATATACAAAATATATTAAATTTTAACAAAAAAAATTTAATATAGTAAATTTATTGCTTATAATTCACTACTTTTGCAAACATTTAATAGCAATATTTATAGTAAAATGTTCATTACTTTAAACTATCAATGACTCATTTAACACTAATAAAAAACCATACAAAATTATTCATTATCATCTTTGTTCTGAAACTTAGTTGTTAGCAAAAACAATTTGTATATGAATAATGTAGGATTTCAATGAAATAAAGTTTAATTTATTTTTTTAAAGTTAAATAAAATAAAATTTCAGATATTTATAACCATAATTTAGAGTAAATTTTTTTTTCTTTTGAATATCAATTTATAGCTACAAAATATAAATGTTATTTTGCATACTTAAATAAGATAGTTATAACCATAATTGTAAAATATGTTTGTTAAATATTTGGTATATTGTTTTTTAAGCAATAAATTTATCATATTATTATAAAATCGAATGATGGTATATGCATCCCTCCAAGTCATGGATGGAAAACACATTTTTTTTTCCAGATGGAGTAGTGCTGTTATTTTTTTTCATTTTAAAAAAAATAGTGTCATTCTTGATACATCTTAATAATAAAATGACACATTACAAATAACTCTAAGATATTGATGTGAGAGGTATTTAAGGAAAATTATTTTTCTTTAATTACTTTTATTTTTTTCTTGTTTAAGTTAAAAAATTAAATAATAACTTAATAATTTTATTTTTCCTAGTTCATTTAGGATTTTTATTACCTTTCTTTTATTTTCAAGTTTTCTAGTTCATTTAGGTTGGATTTTAGATTTATTTAAAAATTTATAAACCTCTTACAAATACAAACAACTTGAAAAAAAAATGTTTTATAATAAAATTGCAAATTAGGATTTTTGTGTGATTTTGTTTTTTGAATATGTTATGTTTTGTGCTTGATGTTTTTTTTTTTTTTTCATATTGCTTCTATTTACATCATACATGCATTTAAATCCACCAATTCTATGTAATATATTGTAATTTATAACAATCATATTTATTAAGGAGTAAAAGCATTCTCATAATCCATCAATTTTGAAAACATTAATTAGAGATTATAGTAAAATGTTCATTACTTAAAACTATCAATGATTCATTTAACAGTAATAGAAAACCATAAAA
>Ga0325411_1003358_pt1 | contig 18028 bp, 13 predicted proteins | sample PopdelMetagenome_13_FD_206181 | JGI IMG/M metagenome (GOLD analysis project Ga0325411, IMG submission 206181) | Populus deltoides microbial communities from Bellville, Georgia, United States - Xylem-PdIQD-R4 | ecosystem: Host-associated > Plants > Phyllosphere > Stem > Wood/Secondary xylem...
AAATTTAATTATTATTTTTCTTTTAATTTTGTTTTTAATATTAAATTAATTAAAAAGTAGTTTTTATAATTTATTTTTTATAAAGTTATCATTTATACGTATATGAGTGGGTAGACAATTATGATAGAAAGACTTTTTGGAATTAAAATCGAAAAATTCAATAAGGGGCCTAAGTTAAATGTCGATAAATATATAGGGATACGAATCTTGTATACTCTACCCGTATATTTTCCCTTGGTGGCGTAGAAATATCCCACCTTGCTTGAATATAAAAAGAAGAAGCTATCTCCCTATCTTTCCTCGTATATTTGTAGTTCTTGCAGTAATATAAAACGCTGACCAGACCAACATTTGTCTGTGTCAGTCCAGTGACGGTTTTTGCTTCATTGATTCCGATGACTACTGCTACACCACTTTCTGCTTCTTCTTTTTCATCAAATCGAATGGCAATGGTTTCTTCAACTTTTAGCTCTGCTTATTATGGTACTGGCGCCGCTGATATTACTAAAAGGCATGCTGCTTTTCAGTTCTTGGTCTCTCGCTATCATTTCAACAACTCTAAAATGTTCCTTCAGAAACAACGAAATTATGGGTTCTCTGCACGTCGAGGATTTCGAGTTTCTTGCGAAACCAAGGTAATATATGTACCCTTTTGAATTTAGCTTGTGTGGATAGAGATGCAAGCATATCTTGCGATTTTTATTTTTTTTGGGTTCTTTACGTACTGTTTGATATATGCAAACTCTTTTCTTTTGCTTAAAAATTCTGCTATTATTAGTTGTAGTCATCATGCCTGTTCCTTCTTTAGCTTTTGTTTTTAGCTGTTAACAGCTGATAATTTTATGTCTTTTATCAGTTATGTTCTTTGTGTTTTTGGTATGATAGAGTGTTTGGAAATAACTTTTCTTTTATATCTTTGATTATGGTATTGAATTTGTCTTTCGACGTTTACAATTTGTCAAATTTGATTTGGACAATTTTTTGATACCAAATTGAGTAAATGTTTTCTCTCTGACTGGATAAGCTGTCAAGCCGGTTGGAAATTATGAAAAAAAGAGGTCACTGAATGTCTTTTCCGTACAATGATTTTATTTTGAAGACTAATTTAGCATGGTAATAACTGTTCTTGCAAGAAATTCAAAGTAATTGAGACTTTAGGACAGTTGGGATTTGTTGAAGTTGTGGATTAACTTTTGTGGTCCAGGCTCTTGGCTGTTTTCTTGAATTGGGAGGCTTCAGTGTTCATATGCCATTCCATGATTAAATGTATGTTATTACATAACTGTGTTACAAGCACCACCTTCTCATTAATATCATTTTGATTTCTGCGGTTAACTGGCGGAAGTTCAAGTCTGGTGGCTTCGTTGTTGGATCATTTCTTTAATCTCTAAACGTTTGCAGAATAGTATTTGGATATTTATTTTTCAAATGATTAGACACCTACTTTGTTGTTGACAAACTTCTACTTGTGAATGAATTTCCATTTCTTCTAGTTACTGTGACAACAGCATAGCATGTTTTCCATGGGTTTACACCTTTTTGTTCATGTGGGCATGGCAGCATTATCTCTTGGCTGGACAATGTAAGTTCTGTAATGGAAAAGTGGGCCTGTGAGTTGTGAAATTAAACAAAGAGAAACATGCTTCGTTAATGCTCTCCCTGAATATCATGACATGAACATGCTGGTTTATTGACTGAATGAAAAAGGCATTAAAAGTTTGCTCTCGTAGATTTTTCAAGTTTAAAATTTGATGAATACATACAGGAAAGACGACTAGGATCTCTAAGGTTTATTTTTTTTATTATTTCTTCTTTAGACAGAGGAGATTAAGATAAGAAGGTGTTCACCTAACCTTGAACGTGCACTAGTTTCCAGAAATGGTGCCTTGACCTCTGATGACTGGAGAGCAGTTCCTGACATTTGGAGGTCTTCAGCAGAGAAATATGGCGATCAGGTTGCAGTGGTGGATCCGCATCATGATCCACCTACAAGTATGACTTATAAACAGGTAACCTTCCAACACAAATTTAGTTTTTTTTTTTTTTAATTATTATTATGTATCTCCTAGAGAAGCATGTGAAGAGACGATTTGTGCCCTGAGTTTAACTTAGGTTCTGTCCACACACAGAGCACAGGTGATTAAATGTAGCCAAAAATCAATTTTCATCATGGTGCTTGCAGCTATAAGATTATTAACTTAATTCATAACAAGTTTGAATTGTTGGCAATAGTTGTCATGTTAGCTATACGATCCATATTAGTTCTTTGACTGCATTTATATGCTTATCTGTATGCTGCTTGATCTATGTGCTCAATATCAATGTTATCTGAAGAAAAGAGTAACTGTTGATTCCATTTATTGTAATAAATTGTGAATGTTTCTTCCCATTGAAGCTGATTGGTCTTTACCATATTATAGGATCTTTGTTCTTTCCATAAACATGGAATGCAAGTTCTTTCAAGTTCTTGGTAAACAAGTTAATTTGTTCTAATTAGCTGCTTTCTCATCAAATATTACCTTTTCTCTTCAAAATTGCAGCTGGAGCAGGAAATTTTAGATTTTTCTGAAGGCCTGAGGGTTATTGGAGTTAAGCCAGATGAGAAACTTGCACTTTTTGCTGATAATTCATACCGCTGGCTTGTTGCAGATCAAGGTTTCTTGCAATTTCATATATGTTTACCTACTTGCTAATGTCTATATATTTTTTCTTTATCTTATATTTCTCTCCCTTGTGGTTTATGTGTGTGTATCTATGTTATCTAGCATACACACATTTCCTCGTTAGCATCTTCACAATGCGCAAGCCTTTCAGTTTAGCCATAGAGTGTTGTTGCCTCAAGAAGGATGTTTTTGGCTGGTGTTTGTCCTTGTCATAATGTTTGAGTGAAGAACTCAAAATTAAATAATTTGACCCTTTTCTTTATTACCACTACAAATCTTTCGCAAGGAAATGGACTATTGTAATTTGCAATTATTGAATACCTAAAACTTTTGGATACCTTCCTTTTGTTATATAACATCTCAATAGCCACTTTGAGCCTTGCCGAAAGGCTTAACCATTCTTGATTTAAAATCTTAGAATGCCATATTGCTCCTAAACGGTAAAATGTGACAGATTTAAAACTTTTTTAACATTTTTTTTATCGAACTTGTTAATCTGTCTATTCCAGATTTCTTTTTGCCTTGAACAAACCCTGGAATCACTGATGTTTTAGGGCCTAGAGAAACTGAGAAATTTTATTTTAAATGCTCCCTGCCTTCAATTACATATTGACTATCATTCCCCTGTCCAAACGGTTGTCAAAGACTCAAAAGGTTTCAGATGTTAGAAAAAAAGAGAGGATGTTCAGGGTGTTTAATCATGGAAGGGAAGAAGGTGTTCCATTTTGCAGTGTCCATGCGCTCCTCTTGGAAGAATCATTGTTGACTTTTTATTTCATTTGATGCATGGTAACTGTACCTTTCTTTTGCAATATATCTTATCGATATTTTTCCTAGGTATGATGGCCATGGGAGCAGTTGATGTGGTGAGGGGATCAAGATCATCTGTTGAAGAGCTATTACAAATATACAATCACTCTGAAAGGTTTGCAAAAGAACTTTCCTTTAAATGTATATTATTTCTATATTTTATCTTTACATATGGATAATAACAGAGGATGGTTAATTGTAACCCAGTTTATTTTTAATCAGATGATAAGCAAATATGTATGCGGGGTTTTAATACTCTTCCTGACATTTCCTTAATTCTGGGATAAAGCATGTAAGTTAGGGACATTAGGATTGGCAATTATGGGGGAAGACTCGGGCTTATGGGAATGGGACTGAAGGATGTAGAAGATAAAGAAACAAGTGACACATTGATAGGAAAAATACAGAAAGCGGTGCTAGAAATAGTGCAGAGAATAAAGAAAAGAATAATTTTGTATTTTGGTGAGTACTTGGCTTAGGGTACAACTGTTAAGTACTAAGCTGAGAATAAAATAGTGTCGTCATAGCATTATTTTGTTACTCCCCACCAAGCTACTCAGCTTGTGCTTTTCTACAACTAGCCAGACTCGTCATACCCTGAAAAAAATTTGATGATTTGGGTTTGGTCAGATAAGATTGACTTTGTCTGGCAGTTCTAAACACCCCAATAGACACACTTGTCTAATATGTGTTGAAAGTGTTTGAATCAATGATATTTGGATTGCTGTGATAATGGTATTACAATTGTTTTTGAAGAGTTTCAGGAAGTGGATTCCTTTTGTTTTCAATCTGTAATTGCACTAGTGTTATTGCTGATTTTTTTTATTATTACTACAGTGTTGCACTTGCAGTGGACAATCCTGAATTGTTCAATCGAATTGCAGAAACATTTTCTTCCAAGGCAGCACCCAGATTTGTCATTCTACTCTGGGGAGAGAAGTCAAGCCTTACTATCAACGTAATGGAGGGGATACCTATTTTTAATTACAAGGAGATAATAGATTTGGGGCGAGAGAGCTGTAAGGCATTCTTTGATTCTGGTGATGCTAGTAAGTTGATCAGTTTGCAAATTAATATGGGAAGTTTATGTATGTATTATGTCATGAATTACCAGCACGCTTCTTTCTATGAGATCTTTGGGTTTATATTTTAAATCCCTGTTTCATATTACACGAAGAGTTTGTCTAGTTGGCTGCTTTTAAAGCTTGAATACATAAAGCAGCCTTTAAGAGACTAACTTGAAGCTCGGTATTAAAAATTTTGTAACCATGTTGTGGATTATATGCTCTAGGGAGAATGCCAGAGTATTTGAGAAACTCTTCTGAAACAGTTTTTCCTTTATGCCTGGATCAGGATGCAACCCTTTGTAGTTAGGTACACCACTGGTATTAGTTAAATCTTCATATATTTTCCATGGATCTAAGTTTGGTGCAGTTGATGTATTTGTTAGGATGGAACAAAAATCTAATAATTAATTTCAATTATTGTTACTTAAATTGGCTGCTTAGTGTAGCATGGTCATATTTGAAACATTAGTGATGATTTTGATGCTCAAAGTGGCTTTAATTGCTATTCAGCCAATCATGCGTGTGCAATACATCTGCAGCTTTTGTGTGTGTGCTTGCGCACGCTTGTCTGTGGATCAACTAGGCTAAGACAATTGTCGCAGTCATTATTGTTCATCATATTACTTAGTTACAAGGAAGAGATAAACTTTTATATCACTTGTCAAGCAGTGTGATTGTACAGATGTGCTGCTTTTAGTGGAAGGTGCTGTGTTCAATTTATATATATGTAACAGGATTTCCAGTCAGTGCATGTTACCATCAAATGTATACAAAATACAAACTGAAAGTATCAGAATATTTTCCATCAATAATGCTCTATGGTTATATTAATTCTTCTGTGAAATAAAATATTTCTATGGTAGTTGAAAGAAAAGAAGAAAAAAAAGAACAGCACCTCGCTTTCCTTTTCCGGATTATCTTAAGAATTTTCTATTGATAATGATTGCAGGGCAGCACTACAAATATGAAACAATAAGCTCTGATGATATTGCTACACTTGTTTATACTAGTGGAACCACTGGAAATCCAAAGGGTGTGATGCTTACACATAAGAATCTGCTGCACCAGGTTTGTAGTTATTCCCTATCTTTTTTTTGTTGATGTTCCCTTCTCCAATTTTTTTTCTTGCATATCTCTTCCTAATAATAAAAATATCTTTTAATCTGACAAAAAACAAAATTCTTAAGTGTCTAATCTTGTGTGTGCACTAAATATCTGTGATCAATCAGAAAATAGAGCTATTCTTTTTCCTGGATCATGACCTGCTCAGCTTGCCATTTGTAATAACCTTACACTGTATAACTAGCCTCATCAAGCACATTACCATATTTGCTGACGCTCAATTGTTTGAAGGCACATTAATCTAGGAAGCCAAAAGGAGTTCCCTATTTTAATCTTATTTTGCTTGTCTTCAAGAGAAATCCTTGTTAATCTTCAATGCTTACTCATTTCTCATTTCTCATAATTCAAAATCAAAATCATTTCTTTAAAAGTCCACCTTCTTCACCAAACCACTTGAAGGAAATCAATGGTTAGATATTCAATCCAGATCTAAATCCAGTTGAACCATTACACTGTTACAATACTATCATTGTGCATATGTTGCTATTTAGTTTTGAAGTTGTACAAGCTCTAAATGAGCTGTCCTATCCTTTCTGTATAAATCTTTCATGGTATCCAATGAGCAAAGCTCTCTCAATTTCAGTTAAAACAAATGCACACAAAATTTTCCTTTCTTGTCTGCCCTCTTTTATTTGGAACATTTTCTCTTCCTCCGTTGAATTTGGAAGAGTGAGGCAGAAAAAAAAAAAGCTTCGAGATTCTCATCTACGAAGAAAAATCATTCTGGTTGAGAATGTTGTCGTCAACATGTAAAAGAAGAATGAGGTACCAACCATAATGTCGATGATCAAGCATGGAAGAATCTGCACGGCTAAAGTGGAACCCTTTATATATATAAAAAATAAAGCAGTGAGGAGACCATCCTTTTGTTGTGGAATGCTCTTCAGATTATGAATTTACAGGGGGCCTCAGGTCTACTAATTGAATTGAATCTTTGGTTACAGTTGAAAGCAACACTTGGTTAACTTAATGACGAGGCCATTTACAGTGTCAATTGTTTTCCAGATAAATAATTTTTGGGAAATTGTGCCTGCCCAACCTGCAGACAGATTTCTGAGTATGCTTCCACCTTGGCATGCATATGAGCGAGCTTGTGAGTATTTCATATTTGCAAATGGAGCTGAGCAAGTATACACAACTGTCAGAAATTTTAAGGTATTGGTTTTTTATTGTGGCTTTTGAAATGATCCTTTATAATTTTAATGATGAATCATTTTATCAGTTACCATCACCCGCTGTATAGTCTGTTCACCTGACACTGTTTATATGGTTTAACTGCAATTACTTTCATTCGTAGGTTGATCTGCAGCAATATCAGCCGCATTACCTAATCTCCGTTCCTTTAGTATTTGAGACACTTTATAGGTGATCCAGTGTATTGCTACTTTTTTGGTTATTTATTTTATTTTTCTTGCTTGATACTTCACATGGAAATTATCTTATTCATATTAAGGAGCTTGCAAAAAAAAAAAAAAAATCTAATCCAGTGATTGTAAAAGTATCATCTAATCCACTGGTTTGAAATGTATTAAAAGATTGGTCCAATTAAGAAAATGGATTTCAGGGACTATTCAATGTATTTTGTGGATCTAACTTCCAATCTTATACAATAATCAGAAGGGAGAAGGCAAATCCACCCAAATTAGTTTGGGATTAACACTTAATTTGAGTCGAGTATTCATTTGAACTTGATACAATACGATGCATTGCAAAGCATCATATTTCTATGAACTCAAAAAAACTTGCGTTTATATATATGTACTACAAGAAGCTCAACTTCTTATTTAATGACCGAGGATGGGTTGTACTAAATGGCAACCCTCCTAATAAATTTTCACCCTCATGTTTCTTCTTTTACCAATAGATTTGCAGTTAGCAGATTGTGCTTTAATATAACAGTTAATGGATCATGAATTGTCTGTTTAATTTTGTTCTACTATGTGCTCCATTTTGGTCAGTTGATTATTTGTTTATCCATGCATTCCTCAAGACGGTGTTTTTATGTACAGTGGGATACAAAAACAGATTTCTACAAGCTCAACTCTTCGTAAACTTCTTGCATTTACCTTCATAAAGATCAGCTTGGCATACATGGAGATGAAGAGAATTTATGAGGTTTGATAGTTTGAAATTGTATGCAGCATTTATTCTTCACTTTATTTGCTATATTTTATTAGCATGTAAATAAAAATTTGTTGGGCTCGAATTTATTATGTTTCCATGTGTTTTTGGAGGATGATTATGTCACTGTTTGATTTTGTTATATGCATTTTTAACATTTTTTTATATTATTATAAGTAGACTTATTTTTTGAAAAACAAATTAGTCACCAACCCTCACTGTTTAATCTGTTCACTTATCTTAATTTGTTGTATACTTGCGTCAGTGGAACATATTCAGATATTTCATCGCTGCTACCTGCTTCCAAGTTAGTACCGCTCCTGTGACTCTTAGATCACAAAACTGCTCCTCTTGTTACCTTAGAACTGCTCTAGTACTCTGGCATGCAATGCTTCGTACAGTGGGCATCAGTGAATTTCATGAAACTCAGTAGGAGCCTGCCAATTATTTTTGAACCTGCTCTACACCTATATGCTTCCTAGGATGTGATCTTAAAACATGCTTTGTTTTTGGTACAAAAACTAATCTAGATGACAATTTCCGGGACCAATTCCTGATGATGAAAGAGGTTGGCCACCAACCGTTCATGGATCCATGCTGTATACATATTGCATGTTGGAAGTTCTTTCGGCTCTTCTTAATAACATTTCTTTTTTCCCCTGCTTCAAATTGATTAACACCTAGTTTCATGCTCAATATATCCTTCGCTTCAATTTCAATCAAGCTTGCAATTGAAACCTTCATTCCCTGTCAATTTGCTGCTTAATTTAGGTTTATTTTCATTGACAGGGAACTTATCTTACAAGGTCTCAGAATGAACAGTCATATTTTGTTTCAATACTGGGCTGGTTACGGGCAAGAATCTTTGCTGCAATCTTGTTGCCAGTACATATGTTGGCTGAGAAGCTTGTATACAGTAAAATTCAGTCAGCAATCGGAATAAGAAAGGTGTATTTCCCCCCCATAAGTTACCGTTTGACTTAATGCTTCATCATTAGCTCTCCCTTATCTGATAGAACAATTTTTCTGAGACATCTCAGCTTGGTACTTGAAAAAGTGGTTTTGAATCCTTGATGCCAATTCTGAAACAATTTATTCAATAGTTGAAGATTCATTCATCGGCTTTAAACTGATTTCCCCCCTCCCAATAATAAATGATGCCAGCTAGACAATTGATATTTCTTTTGAGGTTGTGATAATGTATTTTTTCTGTCTCTGTTCAACAAGAAATATCCATTATCTCGTTGAACCTTCTTTTTGATTACCTACATACATACATCTTTTACTCAGAAATATCTGCTACCTTGCAGGCTGGTGTTAGTGGAGGTGGTAGTTTACCTGCACATGTTGACAAGTTTTTTGAGGTTCGATGCTCTCTTGGCTGGTTAAACAAGATATTTCTGATAGTGTCTCTTATAGAACTGCTATATGTGAACAGGCAATTGGTGTTGTGTTGCTGAATGGATACGGTATGACGGAGTCATCTCCAGTTCTAGCTGCTCGACAACTTAGCAATAATGTAAGATATACATCGATAAGTTTAGATTGTTGAAAAGCTTGCATGTTTTCAACAATCCCAGAACTTACCCTGTACAGTGTCCTAGAAAGGAAATCTTTTTCTTCCTTGTCGCATCAGTTTGGAGTGGTTATGTACTCCTAGCTGTTCACTTGTGTTAATTTGTTTTCTAACTCCTTGAACATGGTTCTGATGGTTAGAGACGGATTTCTTTCTTTCTTTTTTTCTCTTGTATCGCCGCCAGTCTCTCTGACCTTAAATTATTCAACCTCTGAAATGCATTTGCATGTATCTTCTTTTGCAGTTTCCTGAAAGGCTACTTTTTTTCAATTTCCTTACTTTTGTATCATATATATTTAATCTACCTTTAGCTTGCATGGCTGTAATGCTGTAGCAAATTTGACTTTTGAAGGTTCTTGGTTCAGTTGGGCATCCAATTCGGCATACAGAATTTAAAATTGTAGATGCTGAAACTGGAAAATCTCTTCCATATGGTTCAAAAGGGATTGTAAGAGTCAGGGGGCCGCAAGTGATGAAAGGTTACTACAAGGTAATAGTTTCTTCAAGAGAATGAGTTTTTTTTTTCCTGAGCTTTTGGAAGGAGCACTTTGGTGTTCATTGAAATAGTTCAGTAATAGTGTGTGTGTGTGTGTGTGTGTTTTTTTTTCTTTCTATCTGTGAGACATAAAATATAAAGCTGATTCATGATAACATATTGCTTGCAGAATGGTCTCTGAGTTTATAGAATCTATTCTGCTTGATATACGACAGCCTTGACATTGAAATTTTAGGGTTATTGATCAATTCAGTTGCCTCCTACTAAGAAAATCTTGGTTGGTGTTTTGATTTTGGATACCAGTAGAGTAATAAGGGGTTCATTTGGGACTGAATTAGGATTTTTCAAAGCTGTCTGATCAATATCGACAATTCCAACTTTTCCACCAACACTATTAAGCTGGTTGATTTGACGCTTCTTTAATTTCAATTCTTAAGTCTCTTAAGGCCTTTTATGATTCTTGTGCATAAGGGTTTCCAATGGAGTATTAACACAAAATATTGCAAACTTGTTAGGAAACATTATCTAACATTGTCTTTTAAATATTAAAGCTCATTTTTTTGTGTGGATATTCTAGACTCTTATCTCTTTATACATGTGCAAGATTTGTAGTAAACTATATCCTAACCTAATAAGAGATAAGGGATTTTGATATTAAGCAAGAAAAGTGTTGCTAACTTCTTGTAAACAAGACTGTACTTGGTTCAACTAAAGTTAGACAAATTTCCATCCATCTCTGAAAAATTGCAAAATTGTTCCTAGACACTAACTGTCCTTTTTTTTTTTGAAACATTGCACTAAAACATAAATAATTAGCGGAATACTATAAAAGTACTCTTTGGGCATTTAGAACCTTTGAAGTGATCTGACTGGCTGACCATGATCATTTTTGTTTCACCATTAGTAAGAGGCTAAGAGCTGTCTTTGCGTCCTGTCTTTTTTGGCTGGCTTAAAGAATAGGCATGGTGAGTCCATGAAAACACTGTATTTCCTAGTACACTCAGCTTGTAAATATATCTTCCTTGAAAGTGGGTGGGGCTGGAATCGATTGCCTTAGAACAGTGTCAGTGTGCAAAGAGAAGGAAGAAATGGTCGTGAACCATGTTGATGAATTAAAAGGGAACATCAAGCACATGTATATGCATTGCATTTTTATCAGGGGCAGCTAAAAATCCTAAAAGAAAAAGGACCCTTGGGGTTTGGGAGTACTTATGTTTATGATACTCTTCCTGCATGTTTTGTTTTTTATCTAATAATTCTTCCACCACACCTTCCCTGTATGGCATTGTTATTGCCTGTAAGGCATTAGAAGGCTTTTTCTAGAACCTACGCCTGCCGTTTCCTTTTATTGTTTCCAAGGTTATTTTTCTACCATTCATAATCCCTCATGAATAAAAATGAGTCTTGTGGGTGTTCAAGGGCAGAGACCAACTATTCTGCTGTCAAAGGCCTTAGATTTGATAATTAATCCGTTGACAACTTGACATGCTATCCATCCTACTTGAGCCCTTTACCTAGTTTTGGTAATAAAGAATCTGTTACTCTTTTCTTCCAGGGTACTAATAGTTCTTTTTGTTCTTCAGTAAAAATATATTGGATGTTTGCATGTAGTTGCAATCATTAAAAATGTTTCAGTAGCCTATTATGATGGATCCAAAATTTTCTGCGAGTTTACTTTAGTTCACAGTGAAGAAACTTCACAGTATACATCTGAAATGCAGTGGCAATCATCATCATGGTCTGAAGATAAATAGTATAATTTAGGATTGTGAAACTAATAATGCCATTACAGAACACCAAAAAGCACTTTTATTTAAGTCATAAAATTTTGTTTCTTATTCTTTCTACGTGTAGTTTGTATTTAAATTATTGCATCAAGATACTATTTCTTTCTCACAACGTTAATTATTGCAAGTGACACATTTGTAATAATCTTTGACTAGAATCCATTGGCCACAAAGCAAGCTGTAGATGAGGATGGTTGGCTAAACACTGGTGATTTAGGTTGGATAGCTCCTTACCATTCAAGAGGGAAAAGCCGTCGCTGTGGAGGGGTTATTGTTCTTGAAGGTCGTGCTAAGGATACTATAGTTCTTTCGACAGGTATTATTGGAAGCATGTGATTTTCCTTCTATACCACTGCAGTTACTACCTCTCTCTTGCTCTCTCTGAAGTGACAAGTTAGACGCACAAAAAAAAGTATGAAAATAGTTTGTGATCTCGAGATCTGACCCTGTTGTCTACCTTTCTCAGTTTATCTTCTATAAATGTGTCTAGAGATGCAAGTAGCGTTAGCAGCATCAAAAAGTTTCAATTTTTCACTAGCATTCCTTATTTCAATCTTCTATTTAATTGCTTTGTTTTTTTTTTTTTTGTGGTGTATCTTTTCCCAATCATTACTCATGTCTGTGGTACTGAGTTGCATTTTCTTCTGAATAGAAGTATAATATTGCATGGACAATTTGTCTTTTCCCAAGAACAAAAATGCTCTATCTTCAAGTCTACGTTTTCTTTTCCAGTGCATCATTCTGCCTATCAAGAGTATCATATATTCTACTTTTGAAATTGTTTGGAGAAAATAGGTGAAAATGTTGAGCCCTTGGAGCTTGAGGAAGCTGCAATGAAGAGTAGTCTTATTCAACAGATTGTTGTTATTGGCCAGGTTTGTTTCAATGATCATTTTCCTCAAGTCTTGAGCACCTTCGGACACATTTGCACATTTACTTTCATCTATGGTTTTCCATTTGTAAGTTGGTAGTTTATATATTTACTATCATAAATCACGTGTAGGACCAACGTCGTCTTGGAGCTATAGTTGTTCCAAACAAAGAGGAGGTTCTAGAGGTTGCAAAAAAGTTGTCCATTGTAGATGCAGATGCCACTGAGCTGAGTAAGAAACAGATCGCCAACCTGCTAGACAAAGAATTGAGGAAGTGGTAAAACTCTTTTAACTTGAATTAATCTGAAGAATCTGAATTATAAAGACATGTATAGCTTTTACGGTAGTTTAGAACAGATTAAAAGGATACTGTGGATGCAATGGAAAGCCGTGGGAGTTTTGTTCTCAGGGAGGTGGTGGTGCAAAGTGTTGGTAGATGAAATATTTACATGTTGAATATTTTTCTGCACTTGCCAATCTGTGTTGGGTGATCTTGAAGCTAGAGTGGGATCTCCAAAGTACAGGGAGTGGCAAAAGAAAACTTACAGAAATCGACATCACAGCTAGAGCTTTTTAAAGACTTCGCTTTCCTTCATATTATTCTTTTATCATTCTCCTGCCCTTCTTCACAACAATTAACAACTTAACTAACAAGTTGAAGAAATGTAGTCTTCAATCAAACTAGTCTCCTCAAACATTGCTGCAATTTTTAGATTACCCTTTTGTTTTTCTTTGATTTGTTTGCTTCTTTGTTTGTGCATAGCTATGCATTTGTGCTTATTAACAGGCAGTTCTCTGTTCATTTTCATTTGCTGCAATGGTGGTGGCGTATTTGGAAAAAAATTGAATTTCTTTCCATCTTGTACTAATCATTGTTCGATCCAATGCTCTTAAATGCAGGACATCAGAGGCTTCTTTTCAAATTGGACCAGTCCTTGTTATCGATGAGTCTTTTACAGTAAGTTTCACACAAGCAGTCTATTGGCACTCCATTCAGGCAACACCTGCCATGTGGCTCAGTTACATTCTTTGTATTGCAGATCGACAGTGGCTTGATGACCCCAACAATGAAAATCCGAAGAGACAAAGTTGTAGCGCTATACGAAGAACAGATAGCCAATCTCTACAAGTAGTTGATGTGATCAAATGCATATACGAAGAACAGATAGCAATCTGTACAAGCAGTTGATATGACCAAATGCATATACGAAGATAATAAAATACAGAAAATTATTACAGCCCAGATAGTGAGCATAGAGTTAAAAGGCAAGGCCCCAATTAAGTCCACACAATTTGTATCTGTACATGTCTTGCAATAATTTTATGTTAAATGGAGCAATAAAAGTTTAATTTATGAACAGTATACTGTCCACTTCAGTGATGATAGTCACTAAGATCAATTGGAATGAAACATTTACCAGTAATTTGCATCAACTATCTACATCTACTTGTCTATGTTTCATATCCGGTCAAAAATGATGTTTAGGTATTAAAATGAGATAAAAAAAAAAAGAACATAAAAAATTGATCATGACAAAATTGTAACCATGCTAATTAAAGTTGTGCTAAGTTGGGATATCTTGTCAAACATGTGGTCTAGATTATGTGATTGAAATAATCCGATAAAAAAATAAAAAAATCATAAAGCTTTTTTTTTAAAAAATAATGTGTTAACTTTTTAAACCTATTATATGAGTCATTAGATCCGAAACACCCAATATAAAAAAACTGTGAAGTTCAATTCTCAATCAATTAAATATTGAAGGATGAATTTGAAAATATATATTTAATTATATATAAAGATTTTAAAAAATAAAAATTAAAAGAATGAGGATCAAAATTAAAATATAAAATAATTTTTTATTTAATTGAAGGGTGAAAATAAAAAAATCAATTTAGTAAAAGAAAAAAAAGAATAAGGATCAAAATTAATATAAAAAATAAAAACAATGTTGTAATTAAAGGGTGAAATTGAAAATAATAATAACTTGTACAAAAAAGAAGTAAAATAAAAATCAAAACAATGAGGATCAAATTGAAAACATAATACCATCAATTTGAATTGAATGATGAAATTTAAAACTAGTAAAAATTTTACGAAAAGACCTAGAAAAAAATAGAAATCCAAAGAATAAGGACTCATTAGAGAATATAATATTGATAAATTAGAATTGAAAGATGAAATTGAAAACAAATAAAATTTCTATAAAATGACCAAGATAAAAAATTAGAAATAAAAAAAATAAGGATTGAAGTTGAAATATCATTAATTAAGAGGGTCAAGCTGTAATTTTTGAGGAAGGAAAGAGAGAATAAGGAAAAGAAGAAGAGGAAGAAAGGTCTATTGACGCCAAAGTGGATCACCACTGGTGACACACATGACACCAATAGGAAAAGGATAAGGCGACACTTCTAACGACATAATTAAGGACATTTTTGGACATTATAAGGCATCGCACGTGCCTCCGGGTGCGCCATACGCTCACATCCTTTTTTTATTTAGCCAAATACAAAACTTCTTGTAAGTTGACTTTGTAATTACAAAAAAACCATTGTGAAAAGCCAAAAACACCCCTTGTCTCAAGGTTTATTTTTTATTTATTTTAAGGGTATTTTCTTCATTTCAATGTGTATTTTAATTGTTTATTATTTTTATATTTATACAAATACCAAATTGCCCCTCAACTTAAATTATAATAACCAAAAAGCCATTATAAAAATGACCCCATGACTCCAAGTTTAAATCTTGTGCTTCCAAAGATATTCTGGTTATTTCACTATGTAATCAAGATGAAAAAAATACTTATTTGTCCCCGCTCTGTTTGAAAATGACAAATGAGTCATATAAAAAGACTTTAATACCTTTGAAAGCCAAAGTTAAGTTTTTTAAGTGGAGGGGTAAAAATGCCATAATACTATTTTAGTGAACAATGCCAATAGATCTAGAGCTACAATGACTTCCTAATGCTAATTAGCTTTTTTTTTTTTAAGTAAGTTGGCCAAGGCAGGGTCACGGGCTAGTTGGGTTAACTTAGGTCAATGAAAATGATGTTGTTTCATTTTTTTAGTTAAACCATTATTGATATTATTTTTTTATTTTTAAATCAAATCGGGTTTTGATTGGATTGCAAGTTGTTTGAGCCGCATTAAGTTAACTTTCAGATGAGTTTTTTTTTTTTAAATTTAACTCGGGCCAGATCCTGGGTTGATCTTTTGAGCATGAATAAGTTTCATAACTGTGATTTGTTGAGCATGAATAAGTTTTATCCTAGGTTGATCATTGGCCAGATCTTGGGTTGATCCGTTGAGCATGAATAAGTTTCAAATAGTTTTTTGGTTTTTGTTTTTTTACTTTCTGCCATTGCCCATTTCAAATAGACTTCTGATTAATGTTTAACCAAAATTAAGCAATACATAGAAATTTTGATAAAATCTTTATTAATAATTTTTTTAACAAAAAATTTGTATCAAATTTAGAAGTCTTGTTCTCACTAGATGTAACAAAAAAAAGACAAGGAATCTTTGAGTTGGTTCTCATCAGGGCTAGCTTGCAGGCTTTTTTTTAGGTTGGCTAGACAATAATTTGTTATGGCCTTAGTCTTAACAAGTAAAAAACTAACAAGGATTGAGAATAAGGAAAAAACAAGAAAAAAAAGGATTGTTATAGAAAACTTTCATTCATTACTTGATTCTCACGTTTTCCAACTCCATCCTATATATAAGAAAATCAATTATTTGTCACTAACAAACAAACAAACTAATTCTAACTTCCAACTAACTACTTATTTATCACATGTTTTATTCTATATTTACACGTAATCATTGTGTTGATTATTGAACCTCTTCTTCAAACTTCCCTGCTAAGGCTTACTGTATTTTTTTTGGTAACACACTTGCTGAGTTGGATAACCTGTAACAATACTCCCCCTTGGAGATTCTTGCCCTCAAGAATTCGTATTAAAATCAGGGAATTGACTGGATAAATCCTCCAATTCTTTTGAAGTGGCATATTCTTTGAAGAGGTGTGACAACTGGACTAGTACCATTATAGTAACCTTGTTTTTTTTTTTTAATGATTTTCTTGTCAAGTATGACTAGGAGTTGAACTTTCACATAACCATAGTCATCCATTTTTTAATGAAAAAATGAAGTAATCGCATCATCTGCGACTGACTTTTTCAACAATAAAACATGGAACACATGATGGATGTTTAGTCTGTAGTTATTAGAGCCCTAATCTATAATACCTAAAGATGTCCCTCATAAACCCTTAAAGAGGGAAAAAGTACCCTAACTCATACATGTATAAAGGGACTGTAATCTCGTAATGTCCCTAAGTAGGGTCCAAGGTCTCTTGACTCATCCTTTTATCCCCAAAGAAGAATTAAGCCATATACTTTCCTATTTATCATTGGCAAAAGCCACCTCCTCAGTGCTCAAAGTACTGGGAATGCCATTTTCAGGGGTTTGGGTAGCCTTTCTATCCCCTGGGGCTCCCTTGAAGCATTTAGGAAGGGCTTATCTGATGATAAGAACTCCCCTTATTAGGGGTGGATGCTAAAGTTCCACCTCCTCTAGTCTCGAGGCTCAATCTAATGGCTCTTTGTCCCCTATTGCTTCCTCCAATTCCTAGTTGAAACCTGAAGTCATCGCTAAAGAAAGCAATGCATTTATCCCTATAGTCATTTTTGACTCTATGATCCATTTGGTTTTATTTAGAAGAAGAGGAAATTATTAAGGGGAAGTACCAAGAATGACAATTTCTTCTCATGAAAAGGCAGAGCTTGCTCAAGAAATCTTCAAATCTATTTTTACAGAGATCACAAAAGGTGAAAGTAAAAAAGAAAGGATGAACGGCTAGGATTATAAAGTAAATAACTTTTCACCATCATCATTGGATGGATGACCTATCATATCATCTCAGATATCTAGAAATTCACTTAATTACTATGTTAATTGCAAGCCACCATTTTGTTTCTTAAGGGACCTTTTTTAATAAAGACAAACTACCTGGCCACAAGGATATGCAAAGACTTGATGGGTTATTGATGGATCAACATATTTCATAAATAACTCATTTTCTTAAAGAGGCTCATGAATAAAAGGTCTAAAGGTAGGGTGATGACCTAACATGTATAAGCTTGACAAAATAGCAAGCCTAGACGATGTGAGCCTAGTTTTATTTCCAGGCCTAACGCCTTTGAGTTCAGTTATGCATTAAAGCTAAACGCATATGGATCTGGTAAGATGTCAGACCCAACATCATTGAGCTCAGCTACGCATTAAACCTAAATACATATGGGTTTGAGCCCAAACTCTCTTGGGACTAACAAGATGTCAAACCCAACTCTTTTGGGTTCGGCTACACACTAAGTGTAAACCCTAGGATAAATAAAATAACATAAAAATAAAAATAATAAATAAATAATAAGATCATTGGAATTATAGTGTCATGGTATGAAATAAATGATGAAAAGAATAGATTGGAAAAAAATTTGTTAAAAATATAGAAGA
>Ga0325411_1003361_pt1 | contig 18014 bp, 5 predicted proteins | sample PopdelMetagenome_13_FD_206181 | JGI IMG/M metagenome (GOLD analysis project Ga0325411, IMG submission 206181) | Populus deltoides microbial communities from Bellville, Georgia, United States - Xylem-PdIQD-R4 | ecosystem: Host-associated > Plants > Phyllosphere > Stem > Wood/Secondary xylem...
ATATATATATATATATATATATATATATATATATGAATTCTAGCATAATCTCTGACTTTCTATTAATCATTATGTTGAGGACTTGCATTTTGAATAGGAGTATATATGCTTGGTTATGCACACATCTATACTTCATTGGTTGATCACTTCCTTTTCAGCGATTGTGACTTTTAGTTTCTTGATGGACTTGTTAACTGCTCCTTCCACTTTTTTAGTTGATCTTGGACTCTTTCACCTCAGTCAATTCTTCTTATTCATGATCAATTTTAAGCTTTTTTTTTTTTTCTATTTTGCGATGAAAAATCATTGTTATCTACCTTGTGTAAACAGATTGACAAAAAGAGAGGGAGACACGAAAGTCATAGATTTAATATTTATTGATCGTGCAGAGGTTATATTTATTGATCGTGCAAAGTTTCAAGTAGCTTAGGTGTATTGAGACGTAATATGGAAGAGACAACAAGAACAAAATCTCATGGAGATTATTGGTTCATTGTGCAATATAAGGGTTTTAATAGGTGTGTTGAGATAGAATGTGTGGAGAGATCATCCCACCCATAGCCAATGGTATTTTGTTGGAACTTGATTCATGGGAAGGGTTATGTAACCGCGGGAAGGAAAGAAAAGAAGAGAGCGTCCCACCCATAGCCAGACTTCATGGAAGCAGCAGCCCCAAATTTAGGGGTTGCAACGTTGCCTGATACTTGAGCATCAGCAAGCCATCAAAGCAGTTGGATTTATTAATATGCAATTGCTATAAGATTGGGTAGACCAAAAACACAAGCTAAAGAACCAAGATGAAGATAGTTTGAAATGATTTAGGTTTTAATGCGCAACACCATGCCCATTCTTATCACCTAACGCCTCCAAAAACATGAACCTGCAACACTTGGCACCTGTGCTTCATAAAATCACGGGGACAACCCTTGACCTTAGAGATTTTCGAGATGCATTCCAACTCTGGATCAGATTTCTCCGATTATAGTGGTTCAAAAGTTTTAATTTGAATCTCAGTCCTCAAAATTGAAACCTGAACAAAAATACAAATACAATTTCCATAATGAACCATCCTCGCAAAGCTTCAACCAAACTTAATGACACAGAAAAATTGAACTGTAATAACAGCTACCTCTTATCCTTAAAGACAATCCAACACCAAGAACTGATGGCTCAAAGGCCAATTTTCAAACATGATAGCAGGAGCAATATTTTTGAACAAATATGGGCCAGAAATGGGAAAATGTCATAAACAAACCTATATTAGTTTAGAGTTCAGACACCATTATGCGAAGGTAGTAGCAAAGTTGGGTAGAACTCGGTGTGTAGCAAATAATCTACACCAGGTTCAAAAATAGAATAAATTAAAAGGAATACAGCATCCAACTAAACCATATGCCAGAGCAAGAAAGGCTTGAGCACCAAAATTCATGAACCAATCTGCTTACATGTACGTGTTTAAAAGAGAAAATGAAAAGATAAATGAAGAAAGATTGCTTAACAACAAAGCACATACAAAGGGCTCCTAATTCTCAGAATGGTTGGAAAAGGATGATTTTGCATCCAGCAGTATAAATTGTCGATCTGATAGACATGGACACCAATTTCAAATGTCTGGGCAACACAGTCACAGAATGCAAGTTTTCCATTGGTTAAAATATCTACAAAGGGGCCGGTGAACTGAGCCACCCAGTACAAATTCAAGAATATAACACTTAATGACCCTGGAAAGATTCCTTTTTTAAGGTACAACAGTACAGCAACAGGGTGGTGGTTGGAGATTGAACATCAAATAACTCACTTACCACCCATCCTTGAGATCACAAGTTAGACGATCTTTTGGAGTTAGCCAACATCCGACCAGGAGAACTGTAATTGAAAACACAATGAAAAAATAAACACAATTACTTGACCTGTGAACAGGAACCTAAGTGCAACTCATGCCCAAAAGAATGCAAGTTCAAAAAAACATTTCCCCCTCCACTTGATCAGAAAAGAAAAGGCTATAGCACAGCTTCAAATCATGAAACACAAAGAGCACATATATTTACAGAACATGACAAAAACTGACAAAAACTTACAGGTGGATCACTGCATTGTGTCATTATTCATCCCTTCTGCCACGAGGATTGCTTATAACCATCCCATCCACCCTCTGGTTCCTTCCTCTTAAGAAAACCTCCACTGGTCGCCTGATACATCCTCGATAGCTCCTCTGCATGGGCTTGTGAACTGGCAACAGACAGCTGCCTCGATGCAAGAGCTGAGGTCTCATTTCTACCTTCAATATCTGCACCTAGAGGCCCGGCATTGAGATCTAGACCCTGCCTTACCCATTTCCTACTGCTCTCCACAGCACCATTATTGTTACTGTCTGGGAGGTTAACAGCATAAGGCCTTGGATAATGGGATGAGACCACACCAACTTGCGCTACTACTTGAGAAGGTACTGTGGGAAAGCAAAGCCTCCCACCAGATGATGAATCCACATACGATGCTGAACCACCTGAAAATGTAGCTGAGGGAAGAGGGAAGCTGGTCCCAAAAGGAAAGACAGGATACTGAAAAGGAGTAGATGGAAATGGCACTGCTGGAGAGGACGACAACACTGCTCCCCTGTAGACATCAGGATTAAATGGGTTGCTGCCAGTAGAGGAAGCCAAGATCCGTTGAGGCCCACCAGTTGCAACTATAGGGAAAGGCTGCTCTCCTCTATCATGCAAGATAGATTGGATTGTGACAGCAGGATACGGATTCCCTTGAGGAAACCAGGACCGGAAATTTCCCATTTCTGTACTGTTCATTCGGAGGCTAGAAATGGATGGTTGGGATGGCACAATGTTTTGGGTATGCCTCACAAGTTGTGATGGTTCGGCACTCACCTCATCGACAAGAGGGCCATCATTCAAATCAAAGTCCCAGCAACCACCAACCTTTCCGTTTAGAAAACCACCAGATGATTTGGTGGGATGTAGTGGGGCATCCAGCCTCCGGCCAATGCTTGTTAAGTGATTACCAATATCACTAGCTTCATCTGCTCTATTCAAATCAAGATCAAGTCCCCCAGAGCTTCGAACAGTTATTGAACCCATCAGTGCATCACGTGCACAATCATTATTCTTTGCAAGGTCAGAAACAGAAACTGCCTCCTGAGCAGAACTTCGTGAAGCCAAATCCTCAAGGATTCTTTCATCAGGAACATTCAAGTCAATATCTAACAGGGGGCGACCAGGCTTGGAAACCATTGCATCAGGTAGTGAGATATTAGCTGTACCTAATGGAATCTCCACAGCTTTTCTAGGTTCAGCTGGCCGAAATGCACTTGTGGCTGCCGATCCCTTCCAACCAAGCTCCCGTCTACTCTTCAGTAGATCCTCTGGTGGAACAAAGGGCCCTTTTGCAGCGGCAGCTACTGTAATAGAAGCAGGAAGCCCACTAGACACAGAAGAAACAGGTAAGGGCAAAGGGCTAACTAGCTGCATCGCAGAAGAGCATCCAGGTGCTCTCAAGTCACTCGACTCCCCATATTTCCCATCATCAGAAATAAAGCCTTCATTCAGATCAAATTCAACTTTTGCTTCCAGTTCCGATCCCCCTGTAGCAGATAAAGAAGAAGCCTCAGCAGCATCAGATGTACATTCCTCAGTTTCATCAGCTCCAGTGCCAGCCAACTTCGACTCTGTTGACCTTACTATTTGTTCTGGTGCCTGAAAAAGTATGGGTGCTGCCTTGTGGGCAGCTGGTCCGGTACTACATTGCTCATTGACCTGATTACCTCCCAGGCTCTCCACTTTGCACTCACCTTCATGATCAGTGGCAACTGACGCTGTATTACTTTCATTTTCAATTTTATTTTTCTCAGTAGAATGACTCCTGCCATCTGTTTCACCAGCCTTCACCTCATGCAAGTTTTCAGAATCCATATCCTTACCAGAACTAGAAGGTTGGAGCACTTCATTAATTGTTCCTTTTGCAAAATCAGACAGCATAATAGCAGGTGGTGCTGGCTCTGCCTTAATAGAAATGTTCAGCTCTTTATTTATATTTTTCTTGTTCTCAGCATCAAACTCTACAAGATGGTTTGATGATGATCCTTCCATTGCTTCAATCGCAACTTGCACTCCTATATTGTTGATATCATTAAAGACGGAGCCATGCAACTTTTCTTTGTCATCAGATATGCCATCTACATTTGATCTGCCACCATCCTCTTTCTCCCACGGTTCTTCGCCCCCACAATTTGATGTTTTCACTGCTGTGCTAGCAGAGGACACAGCAGCTACTAATGTTTCCTCTGATTTCAAATAGCTTTCTAGGCATGGTTTGGCAGTTTGCTGCACATCCACATGGGAAGAATTAGGAGGTCCATTGAGCTCCCCTGTGCTTTTTTCTTGCGAAAACAGAACTGTTTTAGCCTCTGTGTTCTTGGACAGTGAAGTACCAACAGTAATACCCCGCTTCTCATCTTCATCATCAACACCATCAACAGGCTTACCTTGGCTTTGAGCAGGATCATCACATGGAGATGATTTTGCTCTCAAACCACTTGGCACACAGGGAAGCTCGATAAGCATGTTTCTCCTTGGAGAACCTGTCGGTGAAACCATATCAGACTTGGACATCTCCCCAGCAGCTACACTAGCAAGGAGATTCATACCAACATCATCACCAACTGACATTGATGCATTTCCTTCAGAGTACTTTGCACAACTTTCAATCAAAGCATTCATGGAGCTGAAAGAAGCATCATTCAACTTCCCCAATTTATGTTCACACACAGTTGAAGTAGGTGTAGCTTTTGAGACTTCACCTGATTTTCTACCATCATCACCTATCCGATCATGCTCTTCATCAGGAACAGTGGCAGGCGACCCAACTCCCTCATCTGATCCGGTAAGCACCTCTTTGAAATCATTGCTTTGCCACGACTCAGTCTTAACATCAGATGTAATATTAGCTCGATATGAATCATTTTTTTCCTTCAAATTATGATCAAACTGGTCATGCCTCTCTGAAATCACAGGAGAAGAAGCTCTGCTATTCATGACTGATGCATCTTCGAAAGTTCCTCCACTGGAACTTTGTGCCGGACTGCGACCTCTGTTGGGAATTTTAACAATAAATTTATGGCCATTCCCCTCTGTCATGGGAACATCAAGTGCCTTCTCACATGTCAAACTGGAATGTGACAATTTTTCTGAACCTGAATTTCTGTGCAAAGAAGAATTTCTGCTCGACCCAGTTTCCTTTTGGACACCAGATAGAGCTTGGCCTGGAAAGCCATTGACTGATTTACGATGCCGCAAAGAACCAACAATGATCTTATTTGCCGTCATTGAACCAGCAGTCGAGCTCCTTGCATCCTCCTTTCCAGAAAACCCCCCAGTTTTGGCATGGTCACTGGAACAGGATTGACTATTGTTGTGGGACGGGCTAGAACTGCTGCTTTTCTCATCCCTTGCTACTGTTGGAGATGGATCGGAGGCAGCACTCGCACCAGTGTTTCGGGGTTTTGCTTCCTTTGAGTTATTACCCACTGATCCAGGTGAAGTTGTCGATCTTACAGGTCCAGGGGATGTTGATGCGGACTTGGTAACAGTATCCCCCTGTACAGCCTTGACTGAACCAGTTTTCGAAGCAGAAAGTTGCACAACTGAGCTCTTCATTGCAACCTCAGAGGATACACCAGATTGTCTGTTCCCACCATGAGGAACTTCAGAAAGACGTGATCTAGCAGGCCATGGGACACCTTGGTTAGAGGCAGACTTTGCATTTGCATCCATTTCCGCCTCAACACGTTTCTTCCATGTGTCAACTAAGCTCCTCGCTTTCTTCTGTATTTCCAAGTTCTTATGGGTGCGCAGAAGATTCACAGATTTGCCAATATTACACATTTGCAGAGCATGAAGATTTACAGGGAGCTTATCGAGTGCCCGAAGTAAAACTACCAGAAATTCCTCAACTGATTTATCACCATCCTTGGGGCTACCATCACCAATCTTCCCTTTATGGACCTCCTGCAGCCATTCATCAAACACTGGCAAGCCTCTAAGCTGCACAAACTGATTTAAGCATTCAAACTTATCAGTGGCTGCTACCACACCAGCAAGAATTGACCGACCAACCAAGTCTATTTTTTTCTCATTTCTCTCAGGGAGCATTATATGCACCAATTTCTCAACCCCTTCAGAATCCACAAGTCCTCCTTTTTCTGTAAATTTAGAAACCTCAGATTTCCACATGCTTTCTGGTCTAATATGGCCAGAATCCCCATCATCCATTTTTGTAAAGCGCTCTCGTTTCACAGGCTCAGAGCCCTGATCGCCCCGTTCTCTTTTCTTTCCCTTACCATAAGAAGAAAAGGATGAAACACTATTCTGTACACTATCTGAAACAGGTTTTAACTGAGGTGTTGATGTTGGTCCATTCACTGGCTTTGGAGAGCGTCCACCTGGTTGCACTGTTGCATGCATTTCTAAGCGTGTCTTATCCAATAAGTGATCTACTTCCTCTTGACGTTCCTGTGAAGAGAAAAGGAGGAGAAGAATTAATTACCAGAGTATTGACAAATCAAAGCAAAAAGTCAAGAAGCACATCTACCACTCACATTAATATAATCCTGATCAGTTAGCCACCATAAACACTTGTTCGTAACGTCATAAACTCGCCGGCACACAAATGAGCAAATCCCTGATGGAAGTTCAACACCTTTGGGAAGGAACGCAACTTTACACGGATGGAGTAATGATGCAGCAGGAATTTCATCCTTATGAAAGGAATAGAATATTTCGTTTGGCACAGCTTCCAATAGGATGCCTTTGCCAAGCTTTACTTCAGCAGGTCGATAAAGCCAATTTACACCTAACTTTAACTTGTTCTCTTTACCGTTAGTCAGCCAACGAATTATTCCAATGAATGGCGGGGAGTCCTGGGGTGGTTTGAACAAAGCACAGTCTCCAACACTGATCTTGCGTCCATCCTGTTAGGGGAAAATACAAAATGGGAGTTTTGGTGAACTATTATGCAATTTGTATAGTAAAAAAGAACTAAACAAAATTGCATCATCATTTCAATAAGAATAAATAAACATTACTCAAATACAGAGATGCAGAACAACTTGTCAAAACAGACCTTTGGCAAAACAATATAATGGAATATCATTACTTGATTATACTATCTAATTATTCTAACATTTTGATCAACATTTATAATTTTGTGGATTCAAAAGCTCCAGCTTCAGTAAATTGACAAACCATCCTCTCTCGGTTTCAATAATTAAGCACTTAACAAAATCAAATCAATAAAGCTAACTTAATCATCATTCAGTGAAAATTCTCACATGAAAGCCTGAAAGAAGTCATCAAGGGCGATAAAGATTTAATTGAATCACTCTGGTTTCAGCTTGTATACACAAGGAAAAAAAAAACTTTGATTGAAAAGGAAAAAAAAACGTTTCAAAGGAAGAAAAACTGAATTTTTTGTTCCAAGTAATGCTGGGCAGTTAAAATTAGCATCCGTGTGACAGCAGAGAGTGATGGGAATTATTGCATAAACTCACAATTTTGGAAATCATCAATTATTTAACCAGTTGAATTTTAAACCACCTTACCCAAAAGTCTCTAGCCCAACCAGATATCACATACTGTGATATTTGATTTCAAGAAAGAAACTTCTGCAAGAGTCACACAGCCCCTTCCTAAACTATTTAGATACTAAGAAGGCCCCAGGGATCCAATAGCATGACAGCATCCTGTAATTAAAATCTTCACAATCAATAGACACAAACAGTACAGACCCCATATCACGAATTCCAAGACAAATCTTTGCAAACCAAACCTTAATGCCAAATATACCTGTATACAGCTTAATGCCAAGCCAAACTTTAAGCTATCTAATGCTAAAAATTGTATAACACCTGCATACACTCTAAACTCATGTAACCAATTACAAATCCATATTTACTGAAGCTATCTTACAAGAAATGAGGTAAAAATAATTTCAACAGCTGGTACAGCTTTTATCCATACGAGTAATGGGACTGAAATTAAAACATGAAAAAAGGGGCATGCCTTCCTCTAATGAAGGTATGGGGGTATGCTTTGGCAATTTAATCAGCAAAAACATGAAATATAGACAATTTAACTAATCAACCCCAAGAAAATCCACAACTGACAGTTTATATATTTATGTATCTTTTCCACATCATGAACTTGTTGATGAATTGCAACACCAACATATCTCACATTGTATCCATGCTTACAGGAGCTATATACTCAGCATTAATACCATTTTGAGGATGACGCTAACTAGCTCAACAAACAACAGCACATGTATCACCTTTTTTACTATAAACCATATACAAGCCTGACTCTTTTTTTAATTCATAAATCCAGGAAAAAGATTTTCCACCAACCCAATTTTGCCCAAAGTTGAAGAAAAGTCCTTAAAACGTAAAACAAAAGAGAAAGCCTTCGATTTTGACACATCAATTTGTGCCCATACATTACAAAAACCCCATAATAACTCAACACTTCCCAGAATACCATACAATCAGTGTAAGAATAGCAGCTTCAGCACCAAGAAACCCTATAAAAACTCCATATACAATCAGTGTAAGAATAGCAACATCAGCACCAAGAAACCCAATACAAACTTCATAAAACATACTTCGCCAAAGCACAGTCATGGAGTGTCAATGTCAACACCAATCAAAGAAAATCAAAACTCTCAAATTCAAGCTCATCTCCCAAAATTTCCTATATCACACAGGCAATTTTCCCATTGCAATCGTTTATCCAAATCTTCCACCAATACAATCCAGATAACATAGAATTACAATAAAATTGATCCAATACCCTCTCAATCCCACAAATGTACAATAACCCAATTAACCCTCCTGTCCCGCCAAACAAACAAATCAAAACCCCAAAATGTTAAATAAAAAAAAGACCCCAAAAATTAAAACAGAAAAAAAAAAGAATTACCTTGAAAAACGAATTAGAAACATCATCACCAGCTACAGCAGAATTACCACGTGTGGGACCTGTCCACATGTGCCGATGATCCTTTTTCCTCTCCTCACCTTCCCTTCCATGCAGCATAGCCTTGCATTTTCCCCCTCGAGTACCATCAATCCACCACTCTCCTTCCAACAAATAAAACCCAAAATCCAAACTTTTGTCTTCTCTTAATCAACTGATTCTATATAGATCCGGTAAAACAAACCCTAGCTTCTTCAATTCACCATTAGCTAATCGAAACCCTAATTTCTTTTTTTTCCCTAATCGAAAATAACTGCGATTCCTTCCACCAAACGATCCAATTATATCTCCGGATCCGTTAAATTGAGAGAAAAACTCGAGACCCCGCTTCGATTTAGAGAGAGAAAATCGAGAATCTAGAGAGAGAGTATCGAGGAGAAATAAATCTAAAATAAGAAAAGAGGGAGAGAGAGAGACGGCAAAAGGAAAGGTGGAGTACTACTCGCGTACTTGGTAGAACAGAGGCGGGCAGATTGGGCAGGGCTTCGGGTAGTTTAATAATGTGTTAATGTTACCTGACTGTGAGGGAACTAGGATTTTTAGAGAATACCAGTGGTGGAAATTATTATTTATCGATTAAACTATTAAAAGAAAAAACCTGACTGTTACTGTTAACTGAATTTAAGGGATGGGAAGGTATTTGTCTTTGACTTTTTTTTTTCCGGCCTATTTTAATTTATTACTAAATTTAAATGTCGGGTCAGAGATATGTATGGCGTGGCAGGTTAATCACTTTATTTTATTTTATTTTTCCTTTTTTCGGGTGGGGTTGGGTGGGGTATGATAGGGCTACATGGAGGGTAGGTAGTTGGATTAGCTAATTTTGTGGAGGGTATAAGTGGAAATTCGGGTGGTCGGGGGGTGCAAGTCACATGTGGGCAAATGATGAAGAAGTTAAGGTTGTCTTGAGTTGTCCCAACACAAATCGGTTAAGTAAGAAAAGGATGATGTAAATGTTGTGTTTTTTGTCAAGAAAATGATTTTTCAGGTTTCTACGCTTTGCTTTTTGCAAGCCCCGTCCATTCTTCTTCTTCTTCTTCTTCTTCTCTCTCTTTTGTCAGTAAGTACAAGTCCGGTCTTTGAATTTTATTTTTTTTTGGGTTCCGTCCACCGGCTCCCAATCTTTTTCCGACCTTATTCTATGTTTTTTTTTTTCAAGAAAAAGATTGTGGGTATGCTTCGGCCACCGGAGTAAAAATCTAAAAAAAAAAAAAATCTTTGGATCCATAGATTGTGTGGGGAGGAAGTCATTCGATTTGAAAAATCCTACACCATATATTACAGGTTGTTTGGTACAAGATTAATACTATATGCCTAAGCTTACAAAGTTGCTTGCGTCAATCACTTGGCCATATCATTTTCATAGCGTATGAAATCCGTGGGTATCAAATCATGTTGTCCTTTTCATTTCATAGACATCATGAACAGCAACTTTTGCACGGTAAGGGATGCCAACTATAACATGGTCATGTTTCTATGATATGATATAACATAACGACAACAAAAAAAAACTAAAATAAAAATCAAATTTATTATAGCCATGGAATATATTTGATTATTCATTGCTATAATATAATAATTATTTTACTTTTATATTAAAACAATAAATTATTTGGTACTGGATGTATTTCAATCTTTTTTCGCAACTCATTAATCATTAAAAAATTGATTAGGAATATAAGTGTCTTTTTTAATTTTTTTTAAGCATAGTAAAGTTATCTAATAATCTCCCAAGTCGAGAATTCTAAACTTAACATAAAGGGGTTTTTTTATTTTTTGAAATACAATATATGTCTTTTCACTCGTTTTTTTGTTACTACCAGGTTCATCGAGGGTAATTTAGTCTTTTAATAAGAATTAATTATTATATAAATAGAAAAAAATATTGGCAAGTACGGCGCCTCCCGGTGACCATATATGCCTTGATGTCATCTAATTGGAAGTGTCATCGCTTTCTTTTACTGTTGGTACACGAGTGTCGACGGAAGTGGGGCGGTTTATCGTCAGCGGGGCTTTTTTTTCTCTTTCTCCTTCCCTGAAAATTACAGGTTGGTCATTTTTGTTGTTGATATGTCAACTTCACTTCTTATTCTTTTAATTTTTATCATTTTAATTCTCTAAACCCATATGGAAGTCAATCAGCCAAGAATTCCAGATTTTTAACGGTAAATATAGGGAGAAATTTGATTTAAAATTTAAAACGAGAATTGGTTTTAAATGGATTGGATTTTCAATTGCAGATATGGACGACAAGTTTTTGACTTAGGTTAGATAACAAAAATATTTGAAAAAAAAAGGAAGAAAAAAAATAGGGAAAGAAAAGTTGTAATTTCTATAATTACAGAGTTTGTTTTATTTCTTTCTTTATTTTTCTACTTGTTGAATTGCTATTAAGGTTGTTAAAATTGAGTTTGTGTTTGAGAAATAATTAGATTATTTATTAATTATAATTTGCTAGTTTTTTTATTTTAGGGCTACAATGTAGTCATTGAAGTTTTGACATGATTTAAATATGGTTGTATTGAATATTCTTTGTTAATTATAATTGGATGATTTCAAATTGTATTCTTGTCATGAATTGCATGCTTAAAATGTTGAATAAAGTAATGAAAATTGAAGTTCAATACTAGTTCATGAATTCATCAAACCTTAGTAGTGTAGTTTAGAAATAAAAACACAATTTTGTGATCTACATTTAAGAATTTCATAGAGTATAATGAATTTATATTAATTTTTATCATCATGACGATAGACATAAAAATAATATAAATATAAATGTTATACCTTCAAATAAGATATCACATAGAAAAAAGAGAGAGAATTTAGTCATTGTAATTAGCAAAACATTAATGCAAGCAACCAAGTTCAAACTCATTGAAGAAATTTAATTGATGAAATTCTAGCAACCAGGTTTAAACTCATTGAAGAAATTTAATTGGTGAAATCAAGCCCTAGGAACCTTTCATATTTAATTTTTCAAGTAGAAAAATTTATTATCAATCACAACAATTTAGGATTGTCTAAATAATATAAAACATGTTATATAATGGTACTTGAATCTTCTACTTATGAAAATGATATTCTTTTAACACATTATATTTATCATGACCCATGTATTTGTGGTAGAGTCTAAGAGTCATCATTAATTTAGTATAAACTTTAACATGCTCATATATAGTAAAATTTGGTATCAATATATCATAAAAGTTTGTCTTATAGTATGCATGACTAGTTAGTCTTGGATTTAATAGCTAGTTGCTTCCTAAAACCACAGGTACTTTATCTAATTAGATGTTTGGGATTGATTGTTGACATATAGAGTTCAGTTTGACAATGGTTTATGTTAGACATCTCTTTGTCCTATATGTCACTCTATTCAAGAGGATTTCCTTCATCTTCTAAGAGACTGTCTTCATGTTATACGAGTTTGAATGGTTATTTTTATGATTGGCTTTATATTAATTGTAATGGAAAGTATAAATAATGAGAGTTTTTTATATAGGGAATATATGTTTCTTCATGCTTACATGTGGCATGTTAAACATGGTTTTAATGGCTGTGAATTAGCCTTTACTACTAATAATCTTAAAGATATACATTAACATATTCGTTTAGTGTCATGGATTCTTCTATAACAAGGATAGGAAAAGTTTAACATTTATGGAAACTTTATGGGACTCTATTTTGTAACCATCTTGATACTTTATAAGGGTTTTTTTTTTTATCAATATTGGTTGTGCTATTAACATGGTGGAGAAAATATAGGGTTTCTGGCGAGCTCTTTTATTAACTAAGAATGTTGGTTACTCTCATCTTATTTTTAAGATGAATTTTTTAGAGGTTTTAAAATGTATTTATACTATTTCTTTTTTTTCTCTCATCCTAGTTTAATGCTTATTCTTGAGATTCAAAATCTTTTTTATAAAACATAACAATCTCAAAATCTCAATGTTTTATGGGATAAAAAAACATGACAAAGTTTGGAGTAAACTTATGAAGATATCAAGGTTTTTCCATAATAGATTGATGGGCTTCAAGAGCTAATGAATATGAGCTTGGTTAAAGATTCACAAGTTCATAAGTCTCAAGTATTATGCAGAAGACCCTATAATGCTTAAATTAGTAAAGATATAAAAGGAATGTTGCCTTAAAGGTTATATATGGTATATAATGAATGAGGAGAAAAGGTGTTATTTATGTATTGATGGTCCTCTTTCTTTGTTCTAATAATTTATGAGAATTTATATATCCATGAATCATACTAATTTTCATGGAGTAGAGGGTAAAAGAAAGAATATTTGAGTGAAATAAATCTTGAGGTTAACTACTTTTTTTAATTGTTTAAAAGAAGTTTTTATGAATTTATATTCTAACCAAATCTTACACTTATGATATTTATCAAAAACTATACTTGGAAATAATTCATGGTTAATTAACCTTCATATAGAATTATAATTCACATGATTTAACATGTCATGCCACATATCACAAGACTCAAGCAAATAAAAAGAAAATGCATTATTCTTTTTATATAATTCACATGACCTTCCCTGCACAACTTAAAAGTTGATGAGTTTCTCATATATTTGTAAGTGGAAAACATTATCTTCTCGGCTTATACATATCTTGTGACATCAATGTCAACCCATCATTACTTATGATTATTGATCATGTGGACTTTGAAAATAATAATAGATAAGTTCATTTACAAAAGCTTATTTATGAGGTGATCAACATTATTGACATTGGTTTGAGCAATCCTTTTTAGTGTCCCTTACTGACCTTTATTTATATAATCATTGGTCAAATGCTTATTCTTATTATAGATAAAGCATTTTCCATTGAACATCTTGGTGATTTATTTGTCTTTCATAGCAAGCTTTTTCTTTTGATTTTAATTGTGGGACTTCACCACTTGTGCCATAATATTTGCTTTAAAAGAACCAAAATAGATGACTTTTTTTTTTGACAACTTGTATTCTCTCTCATCCTTAACCTTAAAATAAGGTCTTCAACTCTCATTTCCTTGCGCTTATGTTTAAGGTAGTTCTTGAATTCTTTCCAAGATAGTGGTAATTTTTCAATGATTATAGTCATTTAGAGGATTCATTTAAAGATATACCTTCATCATGTATATCATGCAAGAGGAGTTGAAACTCTTTAACTTGGTTTATCATTGTCTTAGAGTCAACATCTTGAAATCCAAAAAAATTAACTATGAATTTCTTTATTTCAGCATCTTTAGCCTTGTAATTTTTGTTCAAAGCTTCTCATAGTGCCCTTGCATTCTTGATTGAATTATACAAATCATAAAGTGTATTATCTAATCCATTCAAGATATAGTTCTTATACACAAAATCAGTGTAATTCCAAGCATCCATAGCTACGACTATAGTGGGATCAGATTCATCATTTAATAGCTTTGATGCTTTTTCAATCAAGAATTGTTAAGTTTAAGGTGGTCGGATAAAACATCTTTTGTTGTCACCTTTTGAAGTTCAACCTATTCAACTTTTAAGGTTTCTCATTATGTACCACCAAAGGTGGTGCTAGAATCCTCACTACCGAAGTAATACTTGTCGAAGCAATAGTGATTTGGGTAATGAAATTTTGAGTAGAAGATATGATTAAATCTATAAAAACAATAATAGTCAAATATTTATGAATAAGTTTGGGCTCTTTACATGCGAAAAACAATAACAAAATAATATGCTTGTAAAGCAACTAAATAAACAAAAATATATCAATTAAATAAGGTAAAACATAAACAATTTATAAAGTTCATAAAGGTAAATTCAAAGCATGCACTAAATCCTTATAAATTCATTTAAAGATTTTAAACAAGTTGCATATATATATATCAACAAGATTTTTTTTGTAACATATTAAGCAAAAATCATAAATGTTCAATATGCTCACCTAAATTCTTACTATGAATATCATCAAAGTAATCAACCACAAAACTACCTATGAATGCACACTATATATGATTTATCAATGTCATTAAATTACCATGTACAATAGTAAGACTAAACAATATGACAAACCATTTAAACAATTCATATTTAATCTTAAAGTTATTTTTCCCTCCATACCTTTTTTTAATCTTAATTTGATGATAACCATTTTTCAAATCAATCTTACTAAACATATCATCAAGTCTAGAGATAAGATCTCTATACTTTACTATACTATTATTGATTGCATCATTTATCAATGGCAAACTACTACGAATGTTATTAAGAAATATATAACAAAATCTTAAAAATAACTTATAACCTTTATTAAAGAGCCTTAACAAACTATGATCGACCTGAAATTTTAACCAAGATAAAAAGAAGAAGAAGAAAAAGATATCTGAAGACTTTTGGTAAAATTTCAGCTTGATTAAACAGTTGGATAAAAAATTATGTTTATTGGTGCAAAGCTGCATAGTAGGACAAATTAAGCTCAAATCCGAATTTATTGTCCTATATCATCTTCATAATCCTGTAACAAATATATAACAACATTGGGAATAAAAAATTCAATATTATTGGTGTTAAAATATGTTTTTTTATACACAAGTAAAACCATAAACATGTTAGAAAAATAAACACTCTTAATCTCGCTCTTTTTTGTATAGAAACTAAGTGTTTATCTATATTTTCTACACTCTTTTCTTTTCTCATCCTCATTTTCTTCTCTCCATTCTTGGCTTTAATTGACTTTTTTCTCCCTTAGCCGAATCTGAGTCTTTTCTCCTTTCTTACTATTTCCTTAAAGCTCATTTTATTTTCACTCTTTAAACTCACAACCTTGTATGATTTATTCTCACAATAAAACTCACATATCTCATGTTTCACATAATTTATTAGGTTTTTCATTCTAATAGTATCATTATGCCTTTTACCACTCTATTTCTGTATTTTGGTTCTTAAAAGTAACTTTGCAATTTATCAAACAATTAACCAAACTATGCAATGATTTATTTTATGTTTAAAGACTTAAGAATCAACAATTATTCAAACTTTTCAAAACAAAACTTGAGAAAAAACTTACTAGTAGCAATGTAAATTTGTGTGAATATAATGATGAAAATGAAGACATAAAATAAAAGTAAGAATTATTATTAAGAGACAACGAAAACTATGGAATTCAAGAAAATAAAGAAAACATCTTAAAAATCAAGAAACTAAAGAAATTGATGCAAGATAATTCTATTCTACCTAAATTTGCAAGAAATCAATCAAGATCACCAAGAGTTTCCAAGATAAGTTTTGATTAAACCCTAGTTCATGTAAGATCTAAAATTTCTAAATGGCTTCTCCATGAATCCTTTCAAGATTTGCAATTTTGATTTTTTTAAAATAGGTGCCAGATTTCTCAAGTCACAAAGTAAACACAATTTATTGTTTTGTAAGTAGTTTTTCAGTAACTTCAAGATTTTTTCCCTATCAAAAACCGATTTTCTTCTTCTTTCTTTTCTTTTAAATTGAAACACAACCAAGATTAATCAAGAATCAATCTTTTTTTATATGTCAAGACCCTAAAGAGAAAGAAACCAAGAAAAAAAAAGAAATAAACCCTAGATATGGTAAGATCTAAATAAAACTCTATAATTACTTGTAACAATGAAAATTAAAGAGATACAACTTGAAATTAGTCTTACTCTGATACCAAACTAATGCGAAATTGTCTTTTAGATTGCTAATTTGAGTTTTGAAGAAGAGTTTGCAACTTGATCCAACAAGAACCTTACTTTGGAGAACCAAAGTTATATGCAATTGATTACCCCCACCTTGTGCCTATAATGATACGCGAACGAGAAGTATATATCACGTCGAAATTGATCAATCATTCGAAGAGTTTGCAAGTTTAATCAAGAACTTGATATGAGAATCATTCAACCACGCAAAGAGAAACAAAACATATAATATGCGACAACTTTAGAGAAAATCTCATAAACTAAATAAAAATCTTTGCATAAAAGTATTTATATGTAAATCTTAAAACTAATGGGTTCAACATGCACTCAATTTAAATAAAGCCCAAACTAATTAAAATAAGGTTTAAAATAATAAAAATAAAAATAAAATAATCTAAGATTATTTTTCATCATTTGCCGCAAATGATATTGAAAAATATCCAGAATAAATAATTGTTGAAGAATCCATACTGGTCAAAAAGCCTAATGCCTTGTAAAATAAGAATTAGTTTCCGATCAATTAATTCTTCTTGTTTGATATGAAATTATGGTAAAATAAGTAAGCTAAAAGCTGTCATATAAGTTCCCAATAGCATTAAGGACTTCTTATATTAAATGAAATCCATCACTCTTAAGAAAACAATTTTTTTTTCATACTTTGTTGGTAGGTTTTAGGTCCAACTTCAAACACATCGTTTTCTCTCAAACGGATGAATTAGTAAGATTACCATATGTCATTGATAAAGGTACAAATATCTAGTTTTCAACCAAATTAGAATCATATTAAAAATTCTCTTGTAGCTCCATTTATTATCTGAAAAGTAGACGACGGTTCATACTGATAGATTTGAATCTTTTTAACCCAAACTTTTTAATTTAGCTTATTGAACTTTTCTTGGATCCATTTCATTTTAGACTTTAGAATGGATACAATAGACACTCATAATGAATCATTTGATGTCGTAGCCAAGATCGCATCAATATGTATGTATATTTGTATATTATTTTTAGTGTTTCAACATGTATATCTTTTAAATAATTGATTTGTTAAAAATAAAATCTTGTTGGATTTATATTTTACTAAGTATGAGAGTTTTGGTAAAATTCAATATTTATATAAACTTAATATTTAGTTTTTCATTGGATATTTAAACTATCCAATATTAATAAATATAAAAAACAAATATATATTTTTATTAACGAGAAAGCCTCGAGCTGGTGGAGGTATAACATCGACTGCTCAAAATCTTTAAATTGACCTTTATAGCTTTAACACATAATACTAATGT
>Ga0325411_1003362_pt1 | contig 18011 bp, 7 predicted proteins | sample PopdelMetagenome_13_FD_206181 | JGI IMG/M metagenome (GOLD analysis project Ga0325411, IMG submission 206181) | Populus deltoides microbial communities from Bellville, Georgia, United States - Xylem-PdIQD-R4 | ecosystem: Host-associated > Plants > Phyllosphere > Stem > Wood/Secondary xylem...
TTGGAAAATTCATCAGCTTGATATCCATAATGCTTTTCTCAATAGAGTTCTTGACAAAAAGGTCTACATGAAACAACCTCTAGGTTTTGTTGATTCTACTCTCCCCTCTCGTGTGTGTAGACTGCATGATTTTTTATATGGTTTAAAACAGGCTCTGCAAGCTTAATACACTGGTCTGAATGACTTTCTGCTATCAATTAGTTTTCACGCCTCCAAAGTGGATACCTCATTATTTATCTTCTCTGTTGGTACTGCTATTTGTTATCTTCTGGTCTATGTTGATGATATTCTGCTTACGGGTAGCAACTCTCTTTTGCTTCAACGCCTTATACAGTTATTGAGATAAGAATTTAAGCTTCGCAACTTGGGTAATGTTCATTACTTTTTGGGTATTGAGGTTCAATCTACTAATATGGGTTTTATGCTACGACAACATAAATATACACTTGACATCCTCACTCGGGCTAGTATGATATCTTGCAAACATGTTGATACTCCTATCTCTACATCCAAAGCTATCATATTACCAGATCCTTTGTTTTCTAACGCTGCACGCTTTCGTCAAATTGTGGGAGCTCCTCAATATCTCACTTTTACGAGACCAAATATTTGCTTTGTTGTTAACAAAGTCTGTCAATTTATGCATGCTCCTACAAATTTTCATTGGGCTGCCGTTAAACGCATTTTGCGTTATCTTAAGGGTACAACAACACATGACCTACATATTACTCGTAGTTCTTCCTTTGCATTACATAGCTTTACATATGCAAATTGAGCAGGTAGTATTGCTGATAGAAAATCTTCAAGTGGTTATCTTGTGTTCTTTGGTTAGACACTAATTTCATGGAAATCAGGTAAGCAACGTACAGTTGCTCGCTCCTCTACTAAAGCTAAGTACAAAGCCTTAGCAGATGGCACTGATGAGGTAATTTGGCTTCAGTATTTATTAACAAATCCTTAAATTCTGTCTGTTTCTGCTCCTATCATTTGGTGTGATAACCTTAGTGCTACTTATTTATCAGTGAATCCTGTTTTTCATGCTCGCACAAAACATGTTGAGGTTGATTATTATTTTGTCCGAGACAGAGTTGCGAAGAAGGAGATTCAGATTCGTTTTATTTCCTCTCAGGATCAACTTGCAAATGTCTTTATTAAGCCACTTCCTACTGCTTCGTTTACTGTTTTTTATTTTAAGCTTCGGGTCGATCCTCTACCCTCAACTTGAGGGGGCATATTATAGAATGTATACTATATAGAAAATATTATAAGTATTATACTAGTGTTATATTCTCTATCTTAACTATTGTATATTACTCTCTATATATAAATAAATAAATAATTGCCTGAACTAAAGGTTAAGCCTCTAATTATTCTCAGCTAGAAATGTCACCGACCAATAACCTGTTTATCGTGCTCATTGGGTTTAAACTTACGAATGGACTTGATGCGTCATGAAGGTGGAAATCCAATAGCTAGTAAACTCCCTTGGCCCCAGATTGTGCCCTGCGGTCTCAGGAAGTCATGTTCTCTCTGTTTTTTCTTTAGTCTAGTCGACGGAACGGGTCATGGCCAATCAAAAGTTCAGAATATCAGAAATTTGGTGCTGGTCTTTATCCTCCAATTTATATAGGCCACAAATTTATCATAAATACCTGGTCGATAGTTCATGTGTTATTGTGGTTTTCTTTGCTTTCACTTTCATGAATCTGATTGCTATTATGTCCGTTTGTAATCAACCTTTTATCGTGGTCAAATGGTCCGAAACAGCTTTTCTTTGCTTAATGAATCCGTCATGAATTGTCACAAACTGTCACATTGTAGGATGTGGACTCTTGCACTATCGTGTCCGACATTGCAATGATCTTAAAAGTAATTAATAAAAATAAAAAGAGTATGTTTTTGGATTTTGTTTTTTTGACGGGAAAAGATTTTATTTTAGGAGTTATCATCTAGTATTATGATTATTAGGAATTCTAACTGGTTAACAGAGATTCTATGATACGGGACTGGTTATATAAAAAGAAAGATTTTATCACCCCCTAAACATCTTGCCTGAGGTAGAATGCATTGCTGGTTTTATCTTAAATTACTAAAATTTTATTGGTATATGCTACGATAGTTTACTTGTAATATTCTTGACTCTGACATCAGTGAATATTCAACTACGGATACTTCTAACTCTAGCGTTGGTAAATATTATATAGTAAAAAAAAAAACGTATGGTATTTCTGGTTCAGACGTCAGTGAATAAACAATAAAATAAATTAAATCAATGCATGCATTTTTTAAGGAAAAAAAATATATCGTACACCGGATTTGTATTTCACGGTAAAAATTCATAGATCAATTATATAGTGAAATACCTAAAAAAAAATATGAATGACCTATAAATAAATTCAAAAGGCTCCAAGAATTTTTTTATAATTTTCTAATATCCAAAATGGTATGTTTAGCTAGATATCAAAATAAAATAAAAAAAAGCGAAAATAAAGGGATAAGACATAAATATGTGTTTTGCCAAACACATCCTTGACTCAAAACATATTGGGTTGGCTGTGCTTGAGAACCAACCCGGCTCAATCTCAGCTTTTTTAGGCTGAGTCTGACCCATACAGCCTAGCCTGGTCACTGGCCAAGCCAATCACCCGGCTTGCCACAAGAAGCAGGCGTGAACCAACTCACGCGTGCATCAATAGGGACCGGTGATTTAAAATTCACACTGAACAGTAAGGAATGAATTATATTTGAAGAGTGGGAGAAGAAGCTAACCTGAAGGCGAAAACTGCAGAAATGAGAATATGGAATGGCTAGTTCGAACAGACACCTTCTCCCCTCTATTTTTTCCTAATTTTTACTTTCTGTCTGTGTTCTCGAATTGTTGGTTCTCTTCTCCTCCCTCTGTTTGCCTCTCTGCCCCTGTTTGTGTCCGTCTTCCCTGTTTGCTTTTTTTCTTCTTCGTTCGTCCCCCTGTTCTTCGTGAATTGTTCTGGGTTTTTTCTTGCTGGTTCTCGGCTCCCCTGTATGTGTTTCCAGTGTCTTCGTTCTCCTGTTTCTGGGTTTCTCCCCTTTTGCTGGTCCTGTTTTTTCGTCGTTCTTCGTTCCTTGTTCCTCCCCATTTTGTGGCCTTCTCTGGCTTTTATAAAGCCAGAGGATGGCCTCTGTTCATGTGTTCGTGCCTCACGATCGTGAGGCACGAACGCCTCTGTTTCTTTGAGAAGAAACAGGGGAAGTTGCAGGACTGTTCAACGTGGCCTCTGGAAGATAATGAGCAGCCGAGGAGACGTTCATGTGAGACGTGGTCCCAAACGGTTTTGGTTTCCTGTTGAATCGGTCCCTGGTCTGGAGAAGGTGATGAACAGTGGTTCAAAACGGCGCTGTTTGTATCCTTGGAAATGGTTATTTTCAACTTGGCCCCTGAACTTTTGACATTTAACAATTGGGTCCCTGATTTCATTAATTAAACAATTCCAAGTTCAATTAAGTCCCCAAACTTCCAATTTATGTTGTCTTAGCCTAAATTTCAATTTATTCCTCATTTTTTTCATTTTATTTTTTTGTCTTTTTAATAAAATAAAATAAGAGTAAAGTTGTCCCATTTTTATAATATTTGCGATGCAAAGACATTGAAAAATTTTTTTTTTTAGCTTTGCGTTGTAATTTTATAAGGAAAAGTGGACACAAAAAGAACTTTTGCTTCTTTAAGAGTCTTTAAAACCTTGACAACAATAGATTGACAGACGACCTTCACATAGAAATGTTGAAATTGAGAAATTAGTCATTTGAAAAGCAACCTACCTCGTCAAGGAAAAATATCCAAAAAGTTTTTTTTTTTTTGAAATGGTCTCATTATTCCAAGCGACCTAGCCGATGATGGAAAAATACAAGGATTTTTCAAAAGTGATCTCATTGTAATGGGTTACCTTCCTAGGTGGAAAAATACGAGGAATTTTCAGAATGGTCTCATTGTAATGGGTTATCTGTCTAATGAAAAAATACGAGGATTTTTTGAAATAGTCTCATTGTAATGGGTTACTTGCTCAGTGAAAACAAGGATTTTTCAGAATGGTCTCATTGTAATGGGTTTGTAGACACAATTTTGAGCACATGAAATTAAACAAGAACACGTGTACAAATATATGATTTTATTAAATATATGACCACATACAATCTCTATCTAAAATATTCTTTCAAAAGAATAAGACAATCCTCTTATTCTTCTTTTGGATTCGATACATGGTGACTTGATTTATTTGTTAAATCAAACTAAGATTTGTGCTTTGCAAGAATGCGAATTTGGACGTGTATTGCGAAGTGAGATTTGATGATTTGCTCTGAAGAATACATTTGATTTGTCTTCAAAGTGTTATTGAAGAACTCTTATGGGACATTTAGGCTTGATTCAACAGAGTTTTGTTTGTTTGTAGACTTCAAGCGTAGATGAAGGAGGCTTAAGAACTTTTGAGAGAGCTTCCTTACTTAAAGAGAGCTTTCTTACTTGAAGAGATTATATTGAAGAAAAAAATTTGTATCTCCAAAAATTCTCTTTTTTTTTCTTCTAGGTTGAGGCCCTCTATTTATAGAGGTTTGTAGGTGCTCTCAGATCCTTTTCCAATGCCACATGACATAATTTTATTAGTTGATATTTATTAACGGGATCTTGCATTTATGACAAGATATGTTGAATATACCATCCCAAGTGTCAACATTTTATTGGTTAAGAAAATTTTAGTATCTACTGATGCCCTATTGAAACAAGTTCACTTATTTTTAAAAACAAGTGGGCATGTATCGAAAATATGGTTAAGAGAGTTTTATATTTTTAACTAAAATTTGATTTGATTATATTAAATTTTCACAATAAATAAATAAATGTTATTGTGAAAATAAAATGTAATAGTCAAAATTAAAGATTTATGCAACAATCTTGATTGAAATTTATCAAATACAATGACAGAATTCAAGATATGCGTGATCCATTCGCAATTCTGTGTAGCGGTTAATGAGTTATGAAATATTAAAGATTTTGATTCCTTTGCTCTTCCTACTTCCTTCTCTTGATATGCGTGCACTGTTTGATGAATTATTTTTTTCATTCCCGTTAATGTTCTTTCAAGTTAGGAAAGATTGTTTGCCTTTTCTATACTATAGAAAGTTTGTTGTATCTTTTTTTTTTTTTTGGCGTTAAATGCTTTCACTGAACATGAATTGTTCTCTTTTTATATATATCGCAATAGAATTTTGAGTAGAATTTAATAATATATATAAATCATTTATTATCTATTAAATAAAATAATTGTTGAAAAAAACTCCCTTATTCAAAGTAATTTAGATTAATTTACATCAAGTTTAGATTAAATTATTCTAAGTATTTGAAAGTGTAGTAACTTTTGTTTTTAAGAAAATTTAAAAATCATTTTAGTATTTTTTAATAATTTTAATATATTAATATTAAAAATAAAAAAATATATATATTTTAATATAATTTAACTAAAAACTATTTTAAAAAATACTATACACCAGACACAAATTTTTGTCTCGGTTTCCAGCAATCCTAAAGTCTTTCTAAATGTAAGCAAACGACCCTTGTACAAAATTCTATCTAATGGAGGAGGCCCAATTCAAGCCTTAACTAGGGCCGCACGCAGCCCAATCTCGTATGACAGAACGCGGGCTTTCAAAATGGCCCATTTTTCCACTACCCTGCCTTTTTTTTTTTGGTGTCGCTCATTTATTTACCAAAAACTTAAGAAAAAAAATTATATTTTTCCCTTTAAAATATCTTGATTCAGTTATTTTATCCTTTTATTTTAGTAATTTGTCTTTTCTTTAAAGAATCTTGAAAAAACGAGATAGATAGATTGGATTTAGGAGATTGGATGCAGGAGATTTGTTTTTAAATACGATTCTTGAAAAAAAAAACACATTTCAAAGCAATATCTTAAAAAATATATTTGAACATAGTATTTAAAATGGTTTAAAAATAACAATATATATATATATATATATAATTGTTTGTGACAAAGTCTTCCATATTTTATGATTTAAAAAAAAAACTTTGGTTGAAAATATTTTTTTATATTTTTAAATTATTTTAATATACTAATATAAAAAATAATTTTGATTAATATAAAAATACATGAACTGACTAACTGATTCCATTCCATGTCTGTTACAAAAATGGCGGGAATATGCTCTCTGAATCCAACAACCTTAATGACTTTTAAGGTAACAAAGCAAGGGACCCACCCTTACAGAGCTTTTAAGGGTTTTCTCCTTCTCAGGCAAAGAGAGGTATCTTCCTTATTATTCTCCCTCTCCTCAGGCAAAAAAAAAAAAAAAAAAAACTTTGTGGAGAAACATGGTAGCAATTCACAGTATTTTATGAGGAAAGCTATAGTATTTTTCCCACATGATTAAGCTTTATTACAAAGCTAAATTCTAACCAACTTAATATTAAAAAAATAAAATCGACATAGATAATTTTGCAAAAAATTATTAAAAAAAACACAAAAGAAACTAGAAAAAAACCATGTGAGGAAAAACTGTAGCAATCCACGGTGTTTTGTGAGGAAAACTATAATGTTTTCCCCACATGATTTAGCCTTACTTGTAATTGTAATTCTTAACTAGTTCAATATTAAAAAAATAAAATTGACAAAGACAATTTTAAAAGAAAACATAAAAAAACCATATGGGAAAAACACTGTAGCAATCCACAGTAATTTGCGCGGAAAGCTACAGTACTTTCCCCACATGTTTTAATGATAAAAAAAAACCATGTGGAAAAACACTATAGCAATCCACAATGTTTTAAAGAAACAAATTATAAAACTAAATTCTCAATCAGCTCAATATTAAAAAAATAAAATCGACAAATATAATTTTGAAAAAAATCATAAAAAATAAAATAAAAAAACCATGTGGGATAACACCGTAGCAATCCACGGTATTTTAAAGAAAAAAATTACAAAACTAAATTTTTAATCAGCTCAATATTTAAAAAGTAAAATTGACAAAGATAATTTAAAAAATAAAAAAAAATACTATAGAAAAAAAAATTGTAGCAATCCACAGTAACATACAAGAAAAGCTACATTTCTTTCCCCATAATATTTTAGCTTTATGTATAATTTAGGATTTCTTATCTCCTCTGGTACTAAAGGCTAGTTTGTTCTTCTTTTCTTTCCATTACACTAAAAAAATAATAATATTGTGCTTGCTAATTTTATCCTTTTTATTTAGTTTAGAAAATTCATGGAATAACTCTATAATTATTTATTAGGACTTCCTTCCTTTTCAAGATAGGCCTAGCTAGGATTATTATAAAAAAGGTTTTTTAGTTTGTTTTTCAGCAAACCACTTAAAAGAGAAAATATTTAATAATAAAATCTTTTGATTATTTGATATAATTATTAATTTTTTTTTTATTTTTTATTTTGCTGTTTTCATTTGCGTCAATGACTATCTAAGAAATACTCACTCAGTTTTCATGGGTATGGGTGATACAATGCAGTAATAGTTAAAACTCCAGTTGGAATAAAATTAATAACACAGAAACCGGTGATGCATGGAGTTACAAGGTACCGCGTATACGAGGCTTCTTAACGTTTGGGATCGTGGCTGCGGCTGTGATTGTGTTTCTAAAAATTTTGAAATTTTTTTTTATTATTAAAATCAAATATAATTTATATGTTTTGGATCGTTTTGATGTGCTAATATTAAAAATAATTTTTTTTAAAAAAAAAAACATTATTGTCATGCATTTTGGCACGAAAAGTTATTTGAAAAGCACCCACAACTACACTGCCAAACATCATACTATTATGTTAGCGAGGAATTTTATGCAAAGTTTTAAAAAAGGTTAATTTGTATTATATGACAGTTTAAATAATTGAATCTCACTACTACTAATTTCATAAACAAAGTCGTTTACTTTACATTTTGTTTACAATTAACATTAGCACTAACTTGTTGTCAAGCTCGCATGGCTCGTGTTTATATTGAATAAATCTAACTTAGCCTTCAATTAGTAAAAGAAGATAATGCTTAGAAAATGAAATTTGAATTTTTTTTAATTAAGAAAGAGAAATGATAAATTTATCCCATAAGCTCCATTAAAGTAATCAAGCAAAAGAAATATAATTAACTAAGAAAAACAAATAATATTTTTTTTGATGAAAAAGAAAAATAATTTTAAAATTGGTTATGTTCTTAACAGGACTTACGAGATCATTTGTGGGTTTTCAAGATCTTTGTTACATTAATATTTTTTTTAAATAATTCAAAGTATAAAAAATTGAATACAATTTGCATTTCATTTACATACCTTCAAGCATGTTTGAGATTATGATAATGGTTGCGGTTTAAAGTGATTTTCGCTTAAAAAATACATCAAAATAATATTTGTTTTTATTTTTTTAAAATTATTTTTGAGATCAGCACATTCAAATGATTTGAAAACATAAAAAAAAAATAATTTTTAATAATTTTTTTTTTGAAATTTGAGTTTTGATTCAAGTTAGAAAATAGCGAATATATGTTGGTTATCTCTATGGAATCACAAAGATAGTCTGTCCAATTAGTTAATGTTATCTGTTAAGAGAAAAAACAAGAGTCATGAGTCATCAATAGCTAGCACCATGAAGGTGTGGTACCAGAGGAGCTCCACCGAAGTGAAAGATGAAACCACATTTGAAAAGACTTACTTTAGAGAATAGCAAGAGAGTTTCTGCTTGCCTTCAATGGTCGACTTCTTTCCAGCACAGCTGAAAAAGATTCTTAGTTGTCTCTTTGAAGGGCAGAAAGCATTTTCAGCATTCAAATTACTGCTCTTGTAGCAAATGACATTTTCAAAATCTTCAAGAGAGAATGGCTACAAGTGCATCAGCTTTCTAAAGGAGGAGCACAAATATTCAGCAGAGAAGCTGCACGCATTTCTTTCGGTTAATAAAACAGGACGGTAGATGCATTATTCTAGCTATGAGGTAATATTTTATTTAATGCAAGCATCTTACCTCATCACATGAATAACTTTCGCCAGCTCCTTTCTTTAACTTGTAACACAACGAATATGAAGAGAATAATTAAGAGACTTAACCTATTGGTTAATTAATTTTTCTATATATATATATATGTGTGTGTGTGTGTGTGTGTGTGTAGGGTAATATACTATAGTAATGGTAGAAATTGCAATATAAAAATATACCTATAAAAAGCATATCCTAGGTGTTGCAGTATATGTTATAATTTTTTATTTTTCTGAATGTTATGCTTCAAAGGAAAGAGGAATAATGGTACTGGCAAATTAATTAAAAACGTGAATTTTGATATCATTTCTGTTTTTGTTTTAAAAATATTAAAATACCAACATTGCTTGTCGTCAAAGATTTTCAAAAGCAAACAAAGTTGCTTTAAGAAAATTGGATTCTAACCGTTTTGATTTGAATGTTCAAATGATAAAAACCTTGAAAACTGCGTTACAACTTGGATTCTGCTTGTTTTTGTGGTGAGTAGTTATGTTTTTAAAAAATTTATAGTTTTTTTTATCTTAAATTCATTTTCATTTTTTAATTATTTTGATATATTAATATAAAAATAATTTTAAAAAATAAAAAATATATACTATTTTAATATATTTTTTAAAATAATTATTTTAAAAAACAATAACTATTATCAAATTTTATATATCCATTTGAATACATGTTTGTGTGCGTTTCTGGCATATTTTTTAAAACGCATATTTTTTTTATATTTGTTTGGGCTTCAACTGCAGTTTAGTGTATAAAAAAGCGCCCCTGCAAAATTATATTACTCTAATTACAGGAAAAAAATAACTAAGCCGAAGAACCCATGAAAATGATAAAGTAGTTGATGTGAGGAATTTACAAATGATTCAATTAAGGGTTACTTGGCAAAAGGACCTTTTATATATATTCAATAGGATTTGGAGTCTACTTTAATAATATCTATAAATCATTTATTATTCATTAAATAAAGTAATTATTTAAAAAAACTCACTTAGATTAATGTTCATCAAATTTATATTAAATTATCATATATTAGAGTGAGTTTTTGGAAATGTAATAATTTTTTCTTTTCAAAATATTTTAAAAAAAATATACTAAATTGATGTATTTTTAATGTTTTTCAATGATTTTGATATATTAATATTAAAAATTATAAAAAAATAAAAAGATATTTTAATATATTCTTATCTAAGAACTATTCACCACACTATTAAATTTAATACCAAACAGACACAAATTCTGAAATCTTTGTCTCGACAAAGTCTTTCTACGTGCAAGCAAACGATCTGTGTAGAAAAATCTGTCACATGAAGCAAGGCCAGTTCGTGCCGCACACAGCCCAATGCTTTATCGTATATAATAAATACATGGTGGCAAATAGTTACTACCAAAATGACATTTTTGCGTAAGAAGAAGCCATGCCGAGGAGAAGCAGAGAGGTATCATATTTGTTTCTTGTTCTATTCATTTTTATTTTGTAACGATCTGATCTCAAATAATATATAATAGGTACATGACCCGCGCGCGATGCCGCGGGTCAATGGTTTTTACATAAAAAATATCAAAAAAAGTTAAAATCTAAAAGTATTAGGTTTTTTTGCAAAGCTACATTCAAGAGTCTTGGATGTGGCAGCAACGCCTGGCCCAAGAGTAATATTTATAATATTAATAATAATATTAAACTTGCATGACTCAAGTTTAAGCGGGTCTGACTGCAATACCAGACTCAATAGTCTTGGATGTGGGTCTGGCTGCAAGGTCATATCATAAAAGTGTGATAATTAAATAGATTAATTAAAAAGAAAAAAAAACTAAAAGGAAGAAAAAAATTAATGAAGAAAAAGAAAAAAAAATCTGAATTAACTGGATTAACCCTTCAAATCAGGTTAACCCGTCAAACCTTAGATTCATGTCGTGAAAGTTTGATAACTAAATAGAAAAAAAAAATTTAACGGGTTAACACAAAATTAACTGGGCTAACTCGTCAAACCCGGGATCCGTGTCATGAAAATTTGATAACTAAATAGAAAAAAAATTGAACATTAACAAACTAAATTAAACGAAAAAAATTGATTAAAAAGGAAAAAAACAAACAAAAACACATCAGCTTTTTCACTGTGGACTCCAGTGTGCAGTCCACAGTTAAAGGCATAAAAACAGCAAAAAAACAAAAAGAAAAAAAAGAAAAACTAAAGGCATCAGTCGATAACTAAATAGAAAAAAATTTAATACTGATGAACTAAATTAAATAAAAAAATATTAAATAAAAAGAAACAATAAAAGAAAAAAAACTTATAAGAAGAAAAAAACTAATGAAGAAAAAGAAAAAAAAATCTAAATTAACTGGGTTAACCCGTCAAACCTGAGATCCATGTCATGAAAGTCCGATAACTAAATAGAAAAAAATTTAATATTAACAAACTAAATTTAAAAAAAAAGCATCAACCTTTTTACCGTAGATTGTACTGTGCAGTCCACAGTGAAAGACATAAAAAAAAAGCAAAAAAAAAAAAAAACTAAAGGTTTTAGCCTTTTCACTGTGGATTGCATACAATATTAAAAGATGAAATCGGAAGAACAAAACTAATGAGGAAAAAAAAATCTGAATCAACCCGGTTAACCCGCCAAACCAGGTTAACCCATCAAACCTGGAATTCATATCATGAAAGTATGATAATTAAATAGAAAAATGATTTATTATTAATAAACTAAATTAAAAAAAAGATTAATGTCGAAACTGGGATCCATGTCATAAAAGTCTGATAATTAAATAGAAAAAATTTAATATTAAGAAACTAAATTAAAAAAAAAATCATTAAAAAAAAGACAAAAAAAAAAACTAAAGGCATCAGTTTTTTCACTGTGAACTGTATTGTGCAATCCACAGTAAAAGGCTTAAAAAAACAAAGGCACACGCCACGAGTTAATTTTTTTTCTTGCATAAAAAATATCAAAAAAGGCTAAGATCTAAGAGTGTTGGGTCTTTTTGCAAAGATATGCCCAAGAGCCTTTGGTTTAACTGCAACGCTTGACCCAAAAGTAATATTTATAATATTAATAATAATATTAAACTTACATGACTCAAGTTTAAGTGAGTCTGGCTACAACACTGGACCCAAGAGTCTTGAATGTGGGTCTGGCTGCAAGGTCGTGTCATAAAAGTGTGATAATTAAATAGATTAATTAAAAAAACAAAGAAAAAAAAACCAACAGGAAGAAAAAAACTAATGAAGAACAAGAAAAAAAATCTGAATTAACTGGGTTAACCCTTCAAACCAGATTAACCCGTCAAACATGGGATTCGTGTCATGAAAGTTTGATAACTAAATAGAAAAAAAATTGACTGGTGAACCCGTCAACCCCGGGATACGTGGCATGAAAATCTGATAATTAAATAGAAAGAAATTTAACATTAAAAAACTAAACTAAACGAAAAAAAATTAATTAAAAAGAAAAAAAGCAAAAAACAAATTCCGGGTTAACTCGTCAAACTTAAAAAAAGCAAAACAAAATCCAAGTTAACTCGTCAAACCCGGGATCCGTGTCATGAAAGTCTGATAACTAAAAAAAAATTAACATTAACAAACTAAAATAAACAAAAAAATTCATTAAAAGAAAAAAAACACAAAGAAAAAAAGCAAAAAAAAACCCGTAAAGGCATAAAAAAAAAAACAGAAAAAAATTAAAAATGAAAAAAAAAAAGTTTAGCGTTTCACTGTAGATTGTACAGTGAAACACTGAACAGTTTTAGTATATGTTATTAATTAAAAAGAAAAGAAAAAAATTCGAGTTAACTCGTCAAATCAGGTTAACCCGTCAAACCCGGGATCCTGTTATGAAAATTTGATAACTAAATAAAAAAATTAACATTAACAAACTAAATTAAAGAAAAAAATTCATTAAAAGAAAAATACACAGAGAAAAAGCAAAAAAAAAAACCCATAAAGGCATAGAAAACCAAAATAAAATAAAAAAAACAAAAATAGAAAAAATGGGAAAAAAATAAAAACAGAAAAAATGGGAAAAAAATAAATAAAAAAAATGAAAAAAAAAGAAAAAGAAGAAGAGAAAAAAAAGGGAAAAAAATAAAAACAGAAAATATTAATTAAAAAAAGAAAAAAAATTCGGGTTAACCCGTCAAATCAGGTTAACCCGTCAAATCCGGGATCCGTGTTATGAAAATTTGATAACTAAATAAAAAAATTAATCTTAACGAACTAAATTAAACAAAAATAATTTATTAAAAGAAAAATACACAAAGAAAAAAGCAAAAAAAAAAACCAATAAAGGCATAGAAAACCAAAAACAAATAATAAAAAAAAACAAAAAAAACCAAAAACAGAAAAAAAATGGGGAAAAAAATAAAAACAGAAAAAAAATGGGAAAAAAATAAAAACAAAATAAAAACAAAAAAAAAAAAGAAGAAGAGAAAAAAAAATAGAAAAAAGAAAGACTGCTCAGCGTTTCACTATGAACTTGCATAGTGAAACACTGAACAATTTTAGTTTTTTCTTAATATATATATATATATATATATTCAATAGGATTTGGAGTCTAATTTAATAATATCTATAAATCATTTATTATCCATTAAATAAAGGAATTATTTAAAAAAACTCACTTAGATTAATGTTCATCAAATTTATATTAAATGTCCCCTTGAAAATGTGATAATTTTTTCTTTTCAAAACATTTTAAAATGTGTTTTTTTAAAAAAATATTAAATTGATGTATTTTTAATATTTTTCAATGATTTTGATATATTAATATTAAAAAATAATAATAATAAAAATATTTTAATATATTCTTATCTAAGAACTATTCACCACACTATTAAATTTAATACCAAACAGACAAGTGCAACAATTCTTGGTATATTAAAAAAAAAACTAAAAGGGCTCAGGAAAACACTGTGACATGTGAGTGAATCCACTGTGGATTCAAACAGTGTTTTTTGTTATGATTTCTTTATTCTCGCCTTTCTTCTCGCGTGATTTTGTGCCATCATTGGCTTTCTTCTCTGCACTTGCAGCCTGATCGAAGCTTCAACTCGGTTTTGTTTGTTGTAGTTTCGCGTTGGGACGCGCCAGCAACTAGGCATTGAGGGCTTCTGTCCGTGAGTGAATATGGCTGATATGACTGATTGCTTTTTGGAGGGACTGGGCTGGGATCAGCCAGCTTGAGCTTGGTTGATCATGACTACACCTTCTTTAGTTAGCTGGATGTGCCATCATTGTGCATTAAATGCACACCCCACTTGTGATGTGGCTGGGCTGGCTCTATTTACCAAGGGATTAGGGGCTGATTTATTGAGATTAGGGTCAGACATTTGGTTACTTTGGTATAATTTTTATTTTTTGTACCTCTACTGCCTCATCTCTCTTGCCCATCTGCTGGTCCCCATTTGCAGGGGAGTGAGGCATGGTTTGTTGAGATTAGACATTTGGTTGCTTTGGGACCTCTGCTACCTCTTCTCTCTTGCCCAGTTGTTGGTCCCCACTTGCACGGAAATGGGGGCTGGTTTGTTGACATTAGACATTTGGTTGTTTTGGGATGATTTTTATTTTTGTAACTCTGCTGCCTCTTCTCTCTTGCCCAATTACTGGTGTTGGAATGTTACAAAGTAAGGTTCTGTTTCATTTATGTTTTGGTTTCCTATCCAGTTCCCCATTCAATTCCCAGTTTATTGCTTTGCACATCAATTATTTGCCTGTCATGAATAGGATGTTTGTGTTTTGAGAAATTAGGTTGTTTTATTTTTTTTCTTTATCTTGGAATTTGATCGACATCTTTTCGTGAAGGGGTATATAGGCTCTTTTCCCTGGGTTTTGCTCTTATTTGACATTTTGAAACTTCTCTATTTTGTTATTGTTTTTTCAACAAGGTGGTTCTATATTCTCTAGCCGTTTATTGTGGTAATTGGTTCCTTAGAATGTGATTCTCAATTTTTGCCTTCCTTTTGCTGCTTATTTTTTCCCATTTGTGCTTCTGTTTATTTGATAATATGTTTATGCTTAGCTCTTTGTGTTTGTGCTTATGAGTTTTGGTTCTATCAGGACTCTGTATTTTTGTATTTGGAGAGGGAGCTTCGTTATATTGGTTACCTGTCAGTCTCTTCTCTGCAAGTAAGCTTGTTTTTTTTTTTTCATGTTTGTGCAAATAGTTTTGTGATCCTCTTTTGCTTTTTATGTTGTTCTTAGTTCCAGATTTCTTGGTCAGATTGTTAGATCTAATGGTTTTGGTCTTGGAATTGGATGCAACTCATGGTACTGTGGACTGTAACAGTACCTTGCATTTTTTTTTTATGCCTGGAAAACGTGGATCAATTGGCACCATATTAGAGGCAGATCCTTTTCTATTTTTACTGTGAGTATTTCAATTTCTCCAAAATTCTCGTGAGTTGTTACCTAAAACTGCAAACAAAACTATTTTTTTATACCTGGAAAACGTGGATCAATTGACACCATATTATTTTCTTTTACTCCTCTCTCACCAGCCGACAAAGGCAAATCAATTTTTTCTTTTCTTTCTTCCCTCTTTACACAAGCAACACTGGCTCTCTCTTTTCATCTTAGCCTTTTCATTTGAATCGATTAATTTTGGGGTTGTTTTGTTTCTGATTAAGAGTTGACTTCTTTTTTTCATGCATCAACATCCTTTTATTTGAAGTTAAGGGACTTTTCAAAGATGATTTTTTGAATTTTTTTACAGTAATTATGGTTGATTTGTTTTTGCATCTTTTTTTTAAGAGTTGAAGACAGAAAAGAGAGCAGCAAGGAAGGCCATGTCAGGTGAGAAAAACTACTGATCTTGATTTTTCATCTTTCGATTCTCTTTTAATTGATAGAAAATAGAATCTTTGAATCTATTAATATCAGATATATTGTTTCTTGGGTTTGTTTTGGAGTGAAGTGAACGATAGGCAGGATCTATTTCTTGAAATTTACATTTGGGTCTTTGTAGTGGTGATGCTTTTGTAACTAATTCATAATTTATTTAGTAATTTTTTAAAACTTCTTCTTTATAAAATGCAGGTTAGAGTCTATAGATAAAAGTCGACAGATCATATATATATACATACTTGATAAAAGAAAAGGGGGGTGTTAATGAAATAAATAAAAGACGTAGGCCTTGACTATTTCTTTTCATACATGCTAAGTTTTTTTTTTGGTTATTTCAATCTCTTTTTTTTACACCTTGAATATGCAATTAAGAGGAAAAAAGTCAGAAACTTAAATTATCTTAGTTGCTTTTATGGTATTATTTCTAAAAGATTAATTTTTTTTTTATTGAAACGGGGTATTGCTAGATATTTGCTGATTTGCAAAATAGCCTTGCTTTTATTTTTTAACTGATAATTTTATCGATGAGATTTGATTGTAGTCTGTTTTGTCAAATGCAACTTTACAGGTAATAATCTAGATCTTAACTCTATTGACTGCCATTCCATATTTGGTTCATCTTTGTTTACCTTTTCATTTTTCTTATACCTTCGGTCCATAATAATTTACAACTAAATCAACTGCAACACCTTGCTCTCTTTTTTCCAGTCTTCGTTGTTAGGATGATCATATTTCATATGCTATCTCACTACTAAGTTTTGCGTAGGCTTCTGACTTTTTACAACATATTCTACCTAGCTTTAATTGGTTGAAGTGAACTTACATTCCATAGGCTTAACTATCGGCTTGGCAACTAACTTGCCTAGCATTCTTTATCTTTAATCCATAACATTTTGATGGATTATGGCTTCTCAAGTTTGTGCTGCACCATTTATTTTTTCTGGTATAATTTATCCACTACTTTTGCTGGTTTAGAACTGTACTAGCAGTTTCTCTTACTCAAAATCTTTCAAGTCCTAACAAGTTATTTAAAGTCTTTGTAAGAAATTTTCATTTATCTTACTTGATAACCATGATTGCAATTATATTTGTTTCCATATTGCATTCTCATTTCTAATATTACAAGAAAACATTCTATAGACTTGCTTTGTTGGCAATTCTGTATGTTTTTGCAGGCTCTATACTGCTTTGGATTGATATTGTTTAAAAATAATTTATCTATTAAGTTAACTATGTTTCTTAATGTCTCTGCTTTTAGTTTGGTGGCAATAGGTTTTTGGATATTGGTTGAATATCAAATGATTTGTATTTGAATTGTGTTTTGCGGTTTCATTGTTAAACAGTGAGAAATTAATAGAATACATGGTCAAACAACTCTTTTCTTTTAGTTGCTTGATGATTCATTTTTCATTTACAGGACATGTAGCTATGGAAGATCATGCCATACATGTGCTGGATATTGTTTTGCAGCTTTTGCTAAAATTCACTTCCTTTAACAGCATTCGACTTGATTCTTGCTAGCACTGATATATCCAACTTTTTTTAATTTATTAAGCGCTTTTTTGTTCTTGAATTATTGGATGATAGATATTTTTAATTAAATATATTATTGCTTAACCATTGCATTCATTACCTTTTAATGAATTTAGATCCTACTTGCATGCTAGGAAAGTTCTTCATTTTCCCTCTTGCTATGAGATTTAGGTTTCATGAATTTATAATTAGGAAGAAAGCTATGGTAAGATTGCCCGCAGTAGCGTGCGGGCGATCCAACTAGTCTCCTTCTATAAAAGCTTCTCATGCTAGTTTATTCATTTCAGCAGATTTCCTTTATCACAAGGGATGAAACAGAATCTTGAAACCCAGGTGTCCTCATTATAGCAGAGAGCCTTTATTCACTTTGATTGATAATTATACTGTAGAAACAAAATACAAAGCAGAGAAATAATTTATTACAAACAAAGCTACGAAAATTGAAAGTAACATAAGTAGAAACAATCACATACTATATAATTGTAGAAAATCTTTTGGAAAATTCTCAGCCTGTCACAGTTGTTTGAGGCATCAGATCTTCCAATGTTATTGCGGAGAATGACTTTGGCAGCGGAGGCCATCGAGCTATGAGCTCCGAAGCTACTTGTCG
>Ga0325411_1003363_pt1 | contig 18010 bp, 14 predicted proteins | sample PopdelMetagenome_13_FD_206181 | JGI IMG/M metagenome (GOLD analysis project Ga0325411, IMG submission 206181) | Populus deltoides microbial communities from Bellville, Georgia, United States - Xylem-PdIQD-R4 | ecosystem: Host-associated > Plants > Phyllosphere > Stem > Wood/Secondary xylem...
ATAATAATAATAATGATAATAATAATAATAATAATAATAAAATGTAGGCATATTCTTGCACCATCCTATTTCTTTGTCATGATCTTAGTACACCCTTTGCTATTACTCGTAATTTTTTTTAAAATAATATTTTAAATTTTATTATTTATAATATATATAGTTTATATTCACATAAATTATTTTTTAATTTTTTTTATATAAAATATTAAAATTTTAAATATTATTTTTTTTATCTAAGTTTATCAGGACCTGACTTTTTAATCAGGTTAACCCAGCCGAGTTTAATAAATATGAGTACTGATTGACATGATCCTAAGCACATTTTTGTGGCAACATGTCGACAGAAGATAAAGATTTGGAGAAAAAGTGGAGAGCACGACCTTCACAAATGGGTGGTCAACGGTTAATGCCGAGCCATAAAATTAACGGTCAAAACCTCAAAAAACTAAATATCTTTGCACACCTCAATTCTCTTCGCCCTATTTTCCACCGAGATCCCTTCACCATCCACTCCCACTATCACATCCAAGCAAATTTAATTAAGACATGAAACGAAAAAAACAGAAACAGAAACAGCAATTCACAATGATTCTTAATTAGTTATGCTTATGCCACGATTCTTCTTGTCTATTCCCTTTCTCTGCATCTTCTCTGTTAAATAAATAAAAAAACAAAAAAGAAGGGGGGGTGGGGGGTGACAACCACCTAAATGGCCAAAATGGATGACAATACAGGTCCTGAATCAGAGGCGGTCCTTGAAGAGCCCTCTTCCGCTCCAGAATTAAGCCTGCCTCAAGTCTTGGAAGACGTTGGTCGATTTCTCAAATCGTTATCCTCGACGCATGATACATCTAACAACCTGCCGGATGTTCCGAACTCTGTGAAATCGTTGTTGGAAATGATCCAAAAAATGATAGCTAAATATGATTCCAACGCAAAGTTTGGCCAAAATCAAGAGGATGACTCATCATTCATTGAGTCTTTGAATTGCATTTCAAAGTTGATAAATGTTCTTGGCGAATTCCCTTCCAATTCCACAACAGCCTCTTGCTTCAACCGAGCCAGCACCATCCAGCGTCTAGCCATGTCCATGTTAGACGGTGAGTTCCGGTTAATTCTTGAAAGTTGCAATCAGGGAAACGATGCAGATCTCAAATCTCCAAAGCCATCAAAACAATCGTCATTCCGTTCCCATCCGGAATCTGATTACTGCGTTGTACCAGAATCCAAATCAAGAGAAGATGAGGAATTCCCATCATATGCACCAGAAGCAATCTCGAAAAAGAACAGAATCGCCACCGCTATGATCTCATCAGGCTATGAGAGTGAGTGTTGCATGGTTTACAGCTTGGTGAGGAGAAATGCATTCTCAAGCTCGGTTATGAAAATATCAGCACTGAAAACGTACAAAAAATGCAATGGCAATCATTGGAAGGAGCAATCGCTATGCGGATCAGTGTAATCAAGCATTGTTCCTCAGTTCTCTTCTCAGGCGAGCGGAAGCTTTGCAGCTCCGTATTTTCTGAGCATCCATCAATATCTCAGAGATTATCCAGCCACATTGCATTAACCTTTGCTGTAAGGTTTCTCAATTTTGCAGACTCAATCGCATTAACGAAACGTTCGGCTGAGAAACTGTTCAAAATTTTGGACATGTATGAGGCACTGCGCGATTTAATTCCTGTTTTTGATTATGATACTAGTTCAAGTGAATGCTCTGAAGAACTAAAATCACAAATCTGGGCTGTGAAAGGCCGGCTTGGAGAATTTTCCGTGAGCATTATCTGTGATTTGGAGAATTCGATAAAGAGAGACAATATCAGACTCCTGTCCCAAGTGGTGTGGTTCACCCCTTGACACGCTACACAATGAATTATCTAAAATACGCCTGTGAGTACAAGGAAACATTAGAGCAAGTGTTTCAGCAGCACCAAAAAAAGGAAGGATCCGGAGAGTCAAAAGGCCCTGAATCGGATATTAAGAGTGGAGCCAACGACTATGGCACTCCAAAGAGCTCACCGTTTTCAGCACAGTTGAATTCGGTTATGGATTTGCTGGATCAGAATCTTGACATGAAATCAAAGCTCTACAGAGATCCTGCATTGAGTTATATATTCCTGATGAATAATGGGAGATAAATCTTGCCAAAGATAAAAGGTTCTGATGAAATTCATGATATGATGGGTGATACTTGGTGTCGAAAGCGATCATCCGATCTGAGGCAGTACCACAAGGCTTATACAAGAGAGACGTGGACCAAATTGTTGCAGTGTCTAAACCAGGATGGTTTGCAGGTAAACGGGAAAGTCTCAAAGGCTGTGTTGAAAGAGAGGTTCAAGACGTTCACCACCATGTTTGATGAGATACACAGGACGCGGAGCACATGGGTGGTGAGTGATGAGCAGCTTCAGTCTGAGCTCGGGTTTCGGTATCGGCAGTGGTGACTCCGGCTTACCGTTCATTTGTAGGGAGATTCCAACAGTACTATTTGGCTCACGGTAGACAAATAGAGAAGTATATAAAGTACCAACCTGAAGATATTGAGAACTTGATTGATGAATTGTTTGATGGCAATCCTGCATCCATGGCAAGGAGGAGGACATAAGCAAGTCATTGAATGGATTGTTTTCTTCTTAAGTGATGGTAGAGTAGATTTCATTCATGTGTTCTATTTTTGCTGTTAAATGTGTATGAACATTATCTCAGAGTGATGTTACAGGAAATTTTGCTGCATCCTGCAATTCTATAATGAAGTATTCTACTTCATGCCTCCATGGGTCTTGTCCTAACGAGTGAATGTGTAATTATTTATTAATTTTTATTAATAATCTAGCAAAACCATAAGGGACTGGAATTCGGATTTCAGTTTTGTCACCACATTAGCTAATCAATCTAAAAACAAAAGGTTAATCATTGATTAATATAATCACTTGGTCCCTAATTAACTTATATGTGGTTCGATCTAACAAATGAACTGTCAATCAGATACTAATCAAAAGCCCACGTAATCATCATCCACGTGGCATTTTCTATAATAATTTAAAATAACTGGATACTTTCATGTAAGAGTGGAAATATGAACGTGCATTGGAAATGAGAACAGAAATATCAAGATAAAATTTATTTTCATGGAAGAGGTTAGAATAAAAATAAAGAATTCAAGAAAAAATTTGTTTTTTAAAATGAATGATACATTATTCTTGTTTAGTGTATTAAACTTTCTTTTCTATCTTTATTATTTACTCTACCATTATCATCATTAATAACAATGATAATATTTTTTTAAAAAATATTATTACTACAAGTTATTACCATTATTATTCTTCTACCACCACACCTTTTGCGGCATCAACACTAATAAATATTTTTAAATAAATAAAAATTATTGTTATTATTAGTTTATTATTATTATCACAGTTATATATTACCGGACTTTCTTTACCTCCATAGCAATAAATTATAAAAATTATATTTTTTAATCACGACATGTACAAACTGTATTATTTTATTAATTTTTTTATATTTATTATCTTATCATTATTTTTTAAAAATATAATTAAAAAAATAGCCCAAAATTACCTATAACATTGATATCACCATCATCCCTAATGAAACCTTTTCCATGAATCATTTGTTTTTCATGTACTTAATTGAAAGATAATAAGGATGTAAATAAAGATTTAAATGTAGTTCATATATATACTATGGTAAATTCTTAATAAGTAACTCCAGGGGCTTTATTGGTTTTTACCTGATAAAAAACATGCAATATACATCTTAAAATATAAATAACAGAGGGATTTTCACTTAATTTGCTTTTGTAAAAAAACCATTTACTAATTCCTCTCTTCTTCTAATACCATAACTTTTCAATACCTAACTAGCTAGTAAAGCATAAATACATATGTTTTAATATAATTGTATTGAAAACACGTTGAGATTTATGATTTATTAAATAAACAAGAAGAAGAAAAACTGTTGAGATTTATGATTTATTAAATAAACAAGAAGAAGAAAAACTATGTACCAAAGGAGCTAAAACAGCTCTGGTGCCAATGTTATTGCCGAAAACAATTGATGGAGACAAGGAGTAAATAATTGAACAATAATTTGAGCTCTTCCAACCGCATCATGACTTGTGATGACTACTTCTTTCTTCTTCTTCTTCTTCATGGCTAAACAATTTTATTGTATATTTGATGTGTGATATTTTTTTATTTTTTTTTAATTTAAGAGTGTAAATTTAGAAATCTTAATTCTGTCATCAATTTGTTAGATTGACACTTCATTAGATACACATATTTCACTTTGTTTCTAAGTGTTTATATTTATATTTTACTTGTACCTTCATTTCTTTTATTTGAGTGTCTTTATTTTGAAAAATCTATCAATTGAGTTATTAATCATTTTTAAAATTAACAAAATGTCTAATTTATGTAATTATGTATTCCAAGTTGACTTATAAGTTAAATAAAATTAAAATTAAAACAATAAACATTGATAAAAATGTTTTAAAATAAAATAAGAATAAAAAGACTACTTGACCACTAAGCATATTGATTAATTTTTATCTAATAAAAAAACCCAATTACTCAATTTCCTCCACTTTCTCACAAAATAAGAAAAACCTCTAGCACTAACTTTAAAAGATAAAAACAAATAATTCTCTTTATAAAATTAATAATTCTAAACACAAATCAATTATACAAAGAATTTGATTTTATATATATATATATACATACACACATACGTTCCAATTTCTCAATAAGATCTTTGATCTCTTATATGTGTGTTTAATTGTTACTCATTTATTTATTTTTTTATTTTCTTACGTAGTCACTTATAGTCAATACAAATTTATATTTTTACGTCTTTTGTTATTATTACTTTAATTTGAATTAATAGTAAATTTATTCCATTGTTCTGATCTTAAATTTCAGTTAACTTGATCTATATAAAATTGCAAAAGTAGATAGTTTTTAGATTTTAAAATCAAAGGAAAAATTGATAAATTTCTTAAGAATACAGATACTTCAATAAAAAAAAAAAAAGTACATACACTCGTAGAAAAAACATACACACTCGATTAGCAATACATATGCGGCGGACACTAAGCACACTAACGTGTCAATTTAGCGATCACATCAATATGTATTTGATGAAATCAGTAAGATTTTATTATTTTAGAAAAAAACTGAGAGTTAACACACTTTAAATAGAAAAAAAAAATAAAAAAAATTGATACACTGAAATAGAAATAATGGAAAAGTTATCACACTGAATATAACAATCTCCTGGATAAGCAGCCTTTAACAGTAGATATATATTTAACGGGGTTAATCACGCATGGCATGCCCATGTCCTTCAGAAATTAAAGGTGAACTACACTTAGAAAGGAAGGATGTTGTGTTGCATGCTTAAATACCGTGAGCTAAGAAAAACCAGAGAATAAATAGGCAAGTAGCAGTACATGACTGCATGTAATAAGCTAAAAAGGTGATTAGCTAGCTAGATTTCGGAACGTCAGGAATCCTGATCTTTCGCCGGTAGTCAGCACAACCGTACCCAGCAGCAGCGCCGACTGAACAAGCCTGTGATGCAGGCCACGCCTTCCCTTTTTTTTTTTCTCCCTTTCGTTTGGTTTCATAGACTTCGTCTATGGATAGCACCTGTTGTTTTGTCATTTTTTGTCTCTGCTTTAGGAGAACATATATACCAACAGCGGAATAAAGCTAGCAGTAGACAGTAGTGTAATTGTTCCCTTCCCTTCCCTACCCCTTTGGATCTCTTTCCCTCCATTACGGTTGCTTACATGCTCTTGCAATTTTGTATCTGGGTAGTGAGCCCAAGGTACGAATTTAGAAATGCACAAAAATTTCCCATCCGAGAGGCTGGAGTTGAGGTGTTCTGTAAATTGGAAATAACTTTTATAGGTATATATGATGTTTTATATATTTTACGTACAAGGTAAACTTTCAGGTTCTTACTGCATTTTTTTTCTAGATTGGTGAATATTAATTGTGTGTTGTAATAAAAAGTATTGGCTTTTTGTCAACGTCTCCTAAATAATCCAAAGTGCCAATTTTTAGAGTAGAAACATGGCTAGTTAGAAAACTTTATATTTAAATTTTTAACCTCGAGCTGTGCTGTATAGCTGGAATGATATTGTGGCATGAATGCACACAATAGAACGATGACCGAGTTGATAATTTAATTAATGCAGCTTCATTAATTCTGTCACATTAATTATTAGTTATAATTATCTTTTCCCGCTGCTATATATAATTGGTAACTGCAAATAATTTTAATGATCAGCCAGCTATAGTCAATTAATTGCGGGAGGACTGCTTATCGTTTTAATGCTCGGACAAAAACAGTAAGGCAGTTCTTGTTGACAGATATATAAATTTTATTTAATTGAAAACGAGTGTAATATTTTCTGAATAATATTGGTGAAAAATGAAAATTGTAATTTTAAAACTAAAGTAATATATATATATATATATCTTAACGGTTGAGGCATAATAGATATCTATACTTAAACTAGTACATTTGCTGATAATGTCAATACTGGATGATAATGTCAGATCAAACCCGGTTATCACTAGAATTAAGGCTCCAAAACTAAATTAAATTGATATTTTTTTTGGGTTTTTGGCGCCGTTGATCATTGTTAACAGCATTAATTAGCTAATTGCCAAGTTAATCACATTGAAAAAATAAATAAATAAATAAGGGAGTATATCTCTTCTTCTTCTTCTTCTTCTTACTATTCTTTTGGTTTTGTGAGGGTCCAGAGAGGGTACATTATATTGATGATATTTATGAGCACGTCGAGCATGCTTAATTTTCCACCTCTTGCAGTGACTTTGCATAATGGCGTCTCTATTATTTTTCAACCATTACGACAAAAGTGTGGTTTCACACGTTAAGGATCTCCCTAATGGCTTTTCATCTCCTGCTATTTTTTGGTGATTTGCTCGCGACAAAATTAATGAACGAGATCGATTACAAGATATGCAGTAACAGCACTTTCCAATAAGAAGGTGATGTCGACGAGCAAACTAAAACTAAAAGGAAGAAGTTGATGCCAATTCAAGCTTAATATATAGACATAATACAACACACAATGGATTATGTGCACAAGGTTTATACCAAGCTGTGGGCGTTAATATATCCATAGAACTCCAGACCCCCCTGTAATAGACAATATACAATGTCCACCACAACAAAAAAATTAGGTCACTAAGGCAACGCTAAGTGGGAGAAACAAAACAAATCAACAATACAGAAACATGTCCATATATATATATATATATATATATCAGCTTAATTTCTAGACAAAGATTTCAATGGACCAAAAGGCAAAAGCTATCATATCTTGCGATTCCTCATTTAGTAGTTTTTTGGCCAAGGCTATAGCACGCACTGGTTTTTGTTTCCAAGAACCGCATGCCCTTGAACTTCCCAAAACGGACCAGTATAAGTCAATTCACAAAGCCAGAGAAGGATGATCACGGTACTGGCAATGCATGCAATATTAATATTTTTGTTTGGCTTAAAAGCGCGAAATCTTGACGTCACAGAAACAAACCTTTTAATCTCGTGATCCGACAACAAGGACAGAGACAGCCGTTTACTCTATGCAACTCTCCTTCAGGCTTTGGCTTGTCTAATGTTTTAAAAGCCTTCCTGTTAAGTTGTCTCTCGATGCCAGAGTAGATGTCACCTTTTTAATCTTTTTCATTTTTTCTTTAAGAGAAAATTAAGGAATGGTAAAACTTGTTCACTCTATACCCTCTGCAGTAGACAAAGAATTCAATAGCCGCCTTCTAAACCTGCCAAGTGCCACCTTTGCTTCCACCCAAAGCTAAAATCCCTTCTATGAGTGCCCACATAATGTCCTCTTGATACAGATATATAACAATCCTTTTTAAAGAAAAAACCACGAGATTTTCTTCTCAATAAATGTTAATTTCAAGTCAATTCTCACGTTGATCAAAACGAAATCTTCACATCAAGCAAGAACCACAATGTCTTCTAAGTTCTAAGCACTTGTTGAGACAACAAAAGACAAACTCCTTGATATTACAGTCATACCCCTCCATAGGCCCCCCTATATAAACCTCACCACCACCACCAACAATTCTATTCAATTACTTCACTCCCACACGCTTACATCTCCTTCAGTTTCTTAGTTCTGTTGTTTCTGTTCCGGGTTAGCGTGTAAAGTACAAGGAAATTAAGATGCAATATCATCAGGCTGAGTCATGGGGTTACCATGTGCCAACGAGGACCTGCATGGCATCAGACCCATTGGAGAAGGTTGCGAGGCTGGCATCGGAGAGTGCTGTTGTGGTATTTAGTATCAGCAGCTGTTGCATGTGTCATGCCGTGAAGAGACTCTTTTGTGGGATGGGTGTGAACCCAACTGTTTATGAGCTCGACCATGACCCAAGAGGGGAAGAGATTGAGAAGGCATTAATGAGGCTGCTCGGGAATTCAACTTCTGTGCCTGTTGTATTCATTGGAGGGAAGTTAATTGGTGCCATGGAACGAGTCATGGCTTCCCATATCAGTGGAACTCTCGTGCCCCTCCTCAAGGAAGCTGGAGCACTCTGGCTTTGATTTTGATCTTCAACAAAGTTAACATCACAAACTGGCCGTCCTGAACATGGAAATTATCATTAAAAGGAAAAAAGAGGAGATTAGTTTATTTTTAATTTCTAATTAACTTTTTCTTTTCAATTTTCTATGACGTACATTAGCTAGTTGTCTTAGTTGCAGCTCTCCAGTCTAAGAATATTATAATCATCAAAGCTTATATTGTGATGCTTTTCTAACTATGTTATGGAATGGAATGGATGTTCAGTGAAGAAATTAATGTAATTGACCACTCTTCTTTGTATGAAGAATGTCCTTTTCTTTCCTTTCTTGTACGTGGTCATCAAGATTATCAGCCACGTAATCCATTCGAGCTATGATTTCTCCGTTGACTTTGACCAGATTCAGAATTTGCTTTATGCCACGTCAGAACCACCAAATTCAAAACTAAAGAAATACAATTTAGTCTTGAACGGTAAATGAGCCGGATAGATGCCATGATGACTCTGGACTCAAGTCAGCACGGTCCATGTATTTTTTTAAAAATAAAAAATAATTTTTTAAAAATAAAAAATATATTATTTTAATATATTTTTAAATAAAAAAACACTTCTATGATATTGATTTTCTATATTATAAAGTACCAGATTAATAAAAAAAGAAAAATTATCCTAGCTTATTTATTTTTTCACTTTATTTTTATTTTTTTAGAAATTATAACTCACATTTTAGATCAATTCAATTTTTAAATTTCAATGAAAAAACTAAACTATTCTCATATATAATATCACTCCAATAACCTATATTATATGTCAATTCATAATATTTCACAAAATTATTTTCCTCTCCTCTCCCATCCCAAAACCACGACTTCTTTTCTTTCTCTAAATCAATTCAATTTTATTTTTTTTTGTATATGCCAAATCTATTATTGAGAATCCAAGGCATATATCTACAAACATCAATCCTCCATACTCACCAATTTTGAAGATCTGGGACTTTTGACAGGAATTTTGACATTGTGGCCAGGCAGACATTGTTTCTGATGAACTTTAACTCCCTTGAGCAATTAACAATACAAGGCCCATAAGCATTCACCTTCTCAAAGCAATTGTTTTCTTGCGTTTTTTAAAGCGTCCGCCCGTGACTGTTTTGGTACTGTAAAGTCTATTTTAAAAATTTATTTGTATTAAAAAAAATATTAAATTGATGTTTTTTTAATAGTTTTAATGTATTAATGTTAAAAATAAAAATAATATATAATAAAATTATTTTAATATATTAAAAAGAACACACTCATAAAGACAGAAACAAAGTTGAAACATGTCTAATGGATTAAAATTAATTTTTCTTTCTGATTAGGACATAAAGAAACAAAGTTGAGACCTGTGTCATGGATTATGACATTAAGGTTTCTGATTGACTTGGAGGTCAGTTTTAGTCTTTCAATGAACTTTACTAGCTGTGTCCAATGGCATATACTTCAATGGAGAGCTTGATGTGTCCAGTGGCATAAAGGGGTATTTATGTGGTTCTGGTGAAAAAAAGCACATATTTAGAGTAAAGGTTTAGTATCAATTGATTTTTCATGTTAAAAAAAATATTTTTAATATTAATATATTAAAATGATCTGCTAATATTAAAAAATCTAACTTGAAACAGAAAAGAATAAAATAATTTTAATGTTTTTTCAAAAAACCGTTTTAAAATGCAAAAACAAACGAGATATTAGGCGCTATCTGGAACACAGATCCAAACAGCGTTTAATGAAAATTTATTTTTTTATGTTTTTAAATCATTTTGATGTATTGATATGAAAAATAAATTTTACAAATAAAAAATATCATTTTTATATATTTATAAATAAAAATTAATTTAAAAAATAACTACTACTATATTTCTAAATACCACTATAGTTTTTTACAATCCTAGCTGAGGTATCTACTGTTGACATGTGAGAGGAAATACCATGTCTTGTAGCTTCTTTTAGTGATGGGTTCCTATAAATTCCCATATTGCAAATAAAGTATTTGATGATAAACCTAAAAGAAATCACGTCCGCCAGTCATTGATCATGTCCATCAACATCACCAGGCAGAGCACTAAGATCATCTCCATCCAAGGCTCCTTTCGAGATCTCATCCATGGGTACCACACCAAAAATCATCTTCATTCGTTGGTTTAGCTAGGTCTAATGTGCTGCTGTTTTGATTTGTTGAATTTGGTGGCCAGATTTTGACGACGAGAAAAGGATGCAGCTGCGGTGATTAGTCTTTTTTTTAAAAACAATTTAATAGCAAAATTATAATAATTAATATAAGAGTTTTTTAATTATTAATTAGAATATAATGATAAACATGTAAATCATCTAAACGTTTTTGTCAACTTTTTTCTTTGCGTGGATATAAAGTGTTAAATAGATTTAAAAATTATTTTGACTTAAAATATAAACTATAATTTTTAAAATAATAAAGACAGTAAAATAATGACTAAACTATAGAAGTTTCAAAGCAATTTTCTCTTAAAAAAATTATAAGTATAAGGATGACATTTAGCAGAGAGATCAATTAAGGCTATTTAAACAAATAATTAAATTGAGAGAAGCCTCAACTCTGAAGTATGTTTTGACAGTAGTTTGCTATAAGAATTAAACATTTTATTTATGAGAAAATAAATAATTTATTATTCTATAGCCAAATATATATATATATATATATATATATATATATATATAATTTATTAAAACTAAGCTAAATTAAACATCTCTCTACTTAAATTGAGCAAACAACTAAAAAGCTGAGCAATCCTCAAGAAACAACCTAGCTAGTAGTTAACATTTGGAATTTCCACTTGCATATATGAATCTAAACTCTTAGAAAGTATGAGATGAAATTAATTTCTACTCCTTTCGAATAGAAAAGAAATTAAAGGAGCAAAGCTTAATATTCACAAACAAAGAAAAGATAAAAAAAAAATTAAGAAATTAAAATAATGATATATTGCAGTATAATTGTAGACAAACAAATTAAATCTCATGTAAATGATTTATAAGGGCTTGCACTTCAACTTTTAAGTGCCGGGTTAAGATTAATATAAATCTTGTGAAAAATTATAAGATTTTTAAAAATATTTTATATTTTATTTTTTTATATATACCTAACAAGTGAACCCTTGGACAATTTTCATTTTATACTTAAGAGTTTTTTTTTTTTTTGTTAAGTAGAGGTAATTTTCATTTCACAAAATATAATTAATAAAAATACCTTATTTATTATTAGAGTTTTTTTGGTTAAATGAAGGCCTTGTTTCATTGAAAAAACAACTCTTAGCTTAAACCGGCTCCGATTACAATGCAATTAGAGTTTGGTTTACAATATATTGCAACATATGAGAGCATTTGAGAAAAATAAATGAGAAAATATAATTTAACAATTCATTTCATAGATGGGAAAAAACTAAGTGCATTTAATACTTCTCATGAGTAATGATAATAAATACAAAGTAACTTTCACCATGGGAAACCTTGGCCACAAAACTTGAAGATTGCAAAGAATCTTGGGGTCCAGACGAAGCACTAGCAGCCAATCGATCTGGATATAAGAATTTTCATCCTGGTCTAAACTCTTCTTGGGTTCTTCTTGCACACTTTCTCATTTGTTATCAGACGCATTCATGCAGAACATTTGCCATTTGAAGGGAGCAAGTCAAGCTGGGTTTTGACTATTGCATGTAAAACAAACAGTTTGGTCATTGAATAGTGCATGACGAACGAAGAAATTGCTTGGTGAGTGTCATCTATTAGTAAAAAATTTGCTGAAAACGCAGACACAAACGCAAAGTGAAAGAAAAAACAATAATGGGTCAGAGAGCAAAGCCAAATACTTCATGCAAAACATAAAAAAATTCGGGACTCCCTTCGGCGCTGCCCTTTTATGCCTTGGACTCCCTGATGGTGATCTGTTCCGATCTGAGAAATAATAGAGCCCCCAAATCAGTGTCCACAACCTGCCAATCTGCTACAGAGTTGTAAACATGGAGTAAATCTTTTTTCTACATAATCTGCCAAAAGAGCTCTTCACATGTCTTTGTTTGTAGTGAATAGATAAAGCATTTTAGCTATCCTATTACAGGTGGTCCTAACACCAATCTACTCACGGGCTCATTATATGCAGACATAGTATATTTTTCTAGATCTATAGAATAATTCTACATTATATGCTCTTCATAGAGGAGTACTAACTAGAGATGCTTTTAGTGGAAGCTTCTTCCCGCTTCTCCCATGTCTGCTCCCATGGCTCCAATCATTATTCATGCTCTTCTAGCAACTTTGTTTGCTCTCCCACTTTCTCTCATTGCTGAACCAGCAAACAATCCAACCTCCCGAATCATTATTGTTGGTGTTGTCTACTGTGATACCTGCTCAACCAACACTTTCTCCAGATACAGCTGCTTCTTGCCAGGTAATTTAATAACTGTTAATATAACAAACCCTTCAATTTCACGCTGAGAAAATTTCTGAAATCTTTTCATTGCCAATCATATTGGACTGATTAGGTGCGGATGTTCACATTCAATGTATATTCCAAGCAATCTCACCAAAAACTACAGAGAAGATTGAGTTCTCTGCTAACAGAACAACAGATAGATATGGAATATATAAAGTGACAGTGCCAGAGGTTGATGGTGTTGATTGTGCGGAGGGATCGACAATTGAATTAGTATGCCAGGCAAGTTTAATACGGAGCTCCTATCCAGCCTGCAACGTTCCTGGTTTAAAGATGTCAACAGACGTGATATCACTCAAGTCAAAGCAGAACAATCTCTGTATTTACAGCATGAATGCTTTGAGTTACAGACCTTCCAAAAAAAATGCTACCTTGTGTGGGAAACACAAAGAAGAGTTGCAGATTTCTTTCAACTCTTCAAAATTTTTTCTCCCTTACTCCCCACCCTATGAGTTCCCATGGTATACCTTGCCTAACATGTCACCATCACCCTTCCCTCCATTACCTACGCCATCTCAGCCTTTTCCTCCCTTGCCATCTCCTCGCCCACCTTCTTTGCCCTTTCCATTTCCACCCCTCTCACCAACCCCATCTCTTTTCCATCCAACGCCTCCACCAGCATTTAATCTAGGAAATCCAAGGGCATGGATGCCGAATACCCCTTCATTAGCACCTCCACCACCACCTGCATTTAATCTAAGAGATCCCAGAACTTGGATACCATACTTCCCTCCATCCCCACCTAATAACCCTCAGAACCAAAATCCATGATATTTTGATCCAGTTATCTCCAAATTCATGTTTCATATTTTATATTTCATAATTATATGAAGCTTCTATGTATGATGAAAAATAGATTAGTATAGGAATACAATGTAATCCATTAATCCCTTAATGAGATAGTTACAGCTACCATTGACTTTCTGTAAATAAATCATCGCATAAATAAACGCTACTACCCATCCATCCACCTCATGCAAAGCAAGAGCACACACACACACACCCGAGCACTTACAAGTTTATGCTTAAATGTACGGACACGCATGCATGCAAAAAGCAAAAATTCAGTCAGCTGCCATTCCCCTGCTCCAAGTGAAACAATGAACAAAATGCAAGCATAATTAAGACAGTGTTACAAGGAAAAATAAGATTCCCAAGAGATAGATGTAATTTCAATGCTGCATGTTGGAATTATCAAATTCCTGGGTGATGAGGTTTATAATAAAGCCCTTACTGAGTTACTGAAGATGTGGCTTCTAACAAGGTTGAGATGGACCGAGTTCTTAAGTGAGTGTGGGTTGCTAGGCTGCGGTGGCCCTGCAAAACAAAGACAGTTCTTTAGCGAAGTTGAAGATCCTTCGATACTTAAGAAGCTAGAAAAAATAAAGGAGGTAAAAGGTTTAACAAATGTGCGGTGAGTGTTTGCAAAGCTAAAGGGAAGAAAATATGGTTGTTGAAGAGGAAAAAAAAGTCCGTTACCAGCAGTGGCGGAGCCACAGTGGATCAGAAGGGAGCAGTTGCCCCCTCAATTTTTTTAAAAAAATATTAATATATTAGTGAGAGTGAATTATTGCTACAGCCTACAGGTAAGGAAAGTTTTTAACTTTTATTATTGTTGACTAACTTGACTTATATGTTAATACAATTTAATATATATATATATATATAATTACATCCCCCAACTTTTCCCCTTTTCCCTTTTGTTTCTCCTGTCTAACAAAAGGTTTTTTTTCAGCTGACGTTCTTTCCTCTCCTTCTCCTGAATGTAAATTTCTCATCGATAAATTTTTTTTGCCTTTTACTTTATACTTTAGGTAAAAAAAATTTATCTTTTCTATTTATTTTATTGTCTAATTTTAGTTTTATTTTTTTATAATTAGTTATTAAAAATATTAGGGTTTATGATAATTTAGGGGTTTTGTTATAAATATGTTCAAAATAAATGTTTAAATTTGCTAATTTAATCAATTAAATGTTTCTTTTTTTATTATAAAAAAATAAATTAATATTCATGCAAAACCACTATTCTTAACATCTCTTGCATTGACAGAGTAGTTTATTGAAATTTAATATTTTCACATGATTTGTTTGTAAGTAAAATATCAAGTAGAAAACAAGTTTTTCAAGCATTGTTCCTCTTACACATACACTAGGCATTGTTCTTTAATTAAATGGCTAGAAATGATTAAGTATAATTTAATCAACATACTTATTATATGCATATAGATATGAATTGAAATAGGTTTTGATTTTGATGAATTGACGTGTATTTTACTATTAATTTTATATGAAAGATTTAAAATTATTGTGCAACTCAACTGACTTTTGTTTGAGAATGAATTATTGTGTAGTTGTGTTAATTATTACGTAGATACTAATGATAAAAAAATCCAGCAGGTTCATTTTAAATTAGCATGTTATTAAACAAATATTTCAAGCGTAAATCTATTGAGGATAAAAAGTCAATCAAAGCTTCAAGTTATGTAACTCAATCAAGTTCAAAGAAAAGTCATATTGAAATCAACCCCGACACTCTCCTTGTTGACCCTGGCTTAAGAAAACCAATTTATGAGTACCATGTAAATGATAGGGATACAATCTGAAGAGCTTATCTACAAAAAGGTCCTTGTCAACCTTCACACTATGATTTTCCATATATGTTTGAATTGATTTCTAATACATGTCTATATAATATAGTATTTGTTAATAATTTACCTTCTTATTTAAAAAACTTTGGCTCCGCCACTGGTTACCAGTGAGTCATGGACTATAGACAGGAGCAAGAAAGTCAATTCACTTGCCATCTATGATTTTAAATTATTGAAAAACAAAGAGCCCAGAAAATCACGGAGTCATGGACTATAGACAGGAGCAAGAAAGTCAATTCACTTGCCATCTATGATTTTAAATTATTGAGAAACAAAGAGCCCAGAAAATCAAGGAGTCATGGACTGTGTATATTGTACTAGATGTTTTTTTTTGTGTCAGATCAGATATTTGTTTTTAATGTAGGAAAAAAAATAGAAATTAAAATAGAAGAAAATTTAAACCATTTGAAAATTAATTTGATGTGACATGTTTGTTCTGGTGAGTTAAAAAACAACATAAATAACTAATAAAAATTTAATTTGATTCAAAATAAATATTTAAGATAATTTTTTTATATATAAATATTGAGACTGATATGTTAAATCAATTCATACCAAATCAAGTTAACCTCATAATCTGCATGTCAGGTCACTAGATTATAATAATTTCATAGAAAATGAATCAAAATAAATTATAAATTTTAATTTCTAATAAACTCAATGTTAAATGATGAAATTGAAAGAAAATCTAATTAAAAAAAGAACAAAAAATCACCCCGATCAACCTGGATTAACATACCAAACCGTGATATGAGTCACGAGACCAGAATAACCTAATAAAAAATAAATTGAAACAAATTATAAAACTCAATTCTCAATCAATCTGATGTTAAAAGATAAAATTGAAAAAAGAATCAATTATAAAAAGGACATAAAAACAACTCGAGTCAACCCAGATTAACAAGCCAAATATGTGACCAAAATCTTGAAATGAAGATAACCTCATATAAAACAAATCAAAATAAATTATAAAGTTTAATTCTCAATCAATCTAAAATCTTCTTGTTTTTTAGATTTTTTTTTTTTTTTTTAATAAAGCAATCTCTAACCCGGTTCGAAGCGTCCTGTGAATTCTTAAAACATGCTTCCATTAATACATGTATTATTTGTTACTGATGAGGGATAACATTAGGTTGATCTAAGATGGTGGGGACTGGCCAAAGTTCTATCCGGGTCCGGGTCCGGGTCCGGGTCCGGGTCCTCCAAGACTACCCTACCTGGAGGGAGGTCAGTTCTTTTATAAGGAGTTTTCCGCAAGGGAAAACTTCTTTTTGCGTCCGGACATCAAGGTCCTCCAGGATGGAGGCACGAGGGGCCTCCGGTTGTTCACAGGTGAGTATATCCCTTGGAATCTGAGAATATTGCGTTTCATTGGTGTTACATTCCACGGACGATGCACTAGAAATATTGTAACCGTTTTTTCAATTTGATCTTATTTTTTATTATTAATTTTTTCCTTAGTTATTTTATAAACTTTTTTTAGGTTTTTAATTTTAATTTTTAATTATGATATATTATTTTTCTAATTTGATTTTCATTTTTTATATTTTTTATTCTTTTACTATCGTTGTTTTTCTTTTCAGTTTTAAATTTTAATTTTTTTTAGTTTTTTTAGTTTATTTTTTTTTGATTTGTTGGGATTGAGCTTCATAATTTTTTAATATATAATACTTCTAGTATACTAATCCGGGTCATAAATTTAAAAACTTAACGAGAGTTGACATTATTTTTTTTGTCTATTTTATTTTTTAATTTCATCATTCGATATTATTTTTTATTTAATTCTATCTTTTTATATTTAATTAATTAAAAATTAACGAGAGTTGACATCATAATCTTAGATGAAAGTTTGGCTGGTTAACTTGATGACTCGTCTCTTATTCAAGATTACATATATATATATATATATATCTATTATGTAAATTCAAATCAATTTTTTATTTAATTCTATCTTTTTATATTTAATTAATTAAAAATCAAACAAAAACGTTATGTTTCCTAGTGAGATCCAAGTAAGAAATCCAGTTTGGCAAACAAAAAATCATCAAGATTTTGAGGAGACCATTGGTTAATAAAAAGTAAAAGATCCATCGACCACTAAATCATTTCAATAAAGTGGAACAAAATGTTGTGTGTGGTCCCGCACCATGTGATGGTGGGACCACCACATTAATTGTCAAGAGACAGCTGCTGTCTCTTGGAATTTAAATTAATGTGGGTCGGCTACTGTAGACGCAGTAGAGAGAAACAGAA
>Ga0325411_1003364_pt1 | contig 18007 bp, 9 predicted proteins | sample PopdelMetagenome_13_FD_206181 | JGI IMG/M metagenome (GOLD analysis project Ga0325411, IMG submission 206181) | Populus deltoides microbial communities from Bellville, Georgia, United States - Xylem-PdIQD-R4 | ecosystem: Host-associated > Plants > Phyllosphere > Stem > Wood/Secondary xylem...
AAAAATGCATACATCACTTCCCCTTTTGTGAAATCTAAAAGTTTATGAACTAATTTGCAAAATAATAATAATAATAATAATAATAATAATTAAGCTAGCTGCAAACTGCTACTTGTTTCACACAAGAACCAGTTTACGTCGCAAATTGGGGGCTGGGAAAGCTACAAAAAAAAAATACTTCGCTCTATGCTGGTTTTTGGCTCAGTTAACGAGAACAAACACCAAATAAGACCTGTTTTTATAAATTTCTACATCTCTTTTGTTTTTCAATTACTATTTCCTTCTCGGCTAAATATCACTCATTAATCTTGTTTTTATGTGATTTAAGCAATTAATTTGATCCAGAAAGCAATAAATAAATATAATAAAATAAAAAGTAATAAAAAGCCTTTTTTTTTTTATTATGGGTAACTGTTCTTGTGTTTTGGGGGTATCGACACCTTCCCCAAACACAAACAAACTCTCAAACCCTAATTTGAGGTCATGTAGATTAAAGTTCATTATTTATTTAAATCAATAGAAATTAATTAGGTGGCTAATCACACCTAGAAAATGAATGATTGGTGGTGACTCTGTTCTTTTCATTTTTTCCTCGTCTAAAATGGTTCCTCCTGTTCAGTGCGTTTGGACAGGTTATCACAAGATAAAATTAAAATAAAATTTTAATTTTATAAATTATTTTAAATAAAATAAATAATAACTACAATATTAAAAATTCGATAAAAAAAAGAGGAATTTAGTGGATAATTTGAAAAAAATATAGGGTAGGCACAAACACTTGAAAATAAAAGAGGAAATAAAGAGGAAAAAAAAAATGGCCTCCGACGCCAAATTGAAGATCTTTTTTGTGCACGCATTGCCTGTTTATGGAGGAAATGCTAAGATAAACCGAACACCAACCCGAAATAGCAGTTTTAGCCATTGGAATTAGCTGCATGCATCGTCCAAAGATGATATAGCGGCTGACACATGCAAAATGTAATTTTTATAATATTTTTTATTTATTAAAATATTAAATAACCTCACTTCAACTCATTAATTACAAAAAAAAAAAAAAGCTACACAATGAAGAAAATACCCTCTGACCAAAGGGTTAAAAAATTGAACTTCAAGGGTATCTACATCTTTTTATTATGCATTTTAAATAAAAATACAATAAGGCCCTGTTGGTAGTTTTTTTTATTCCAAGAGTAAATAGATTATCTACTTTTTATATTTTATATAAAAATACAAAAATAACCCTTGGTAGGAACTAACAATTTATTTCTTTTAAGGGTAGTGATGTAATTTTACTATGACACTGGAACATAAAATACCCATCATGTCCCCATTCAATTTAAAAATAGCAAAATGGTCCAATTACGAAGATGATTTTACCCTGACTATTAGCCTATTAGTTTTTTCAAAATAGCAAAAAGGTGAAAATACTATTCTCGTCCATGGTGAAGTATGTCTAGAAGAACAATGTTTTCACCTTCTATTTTAGTTTTATTTTTTTTAAATCAATGTTATGCAATTTCCCCTCCAAATTAATATATTATTTATTAATCTTTCATTTATTTTATTACATTAAATTATATCTTTCTTTCTTTTTTATTCATATCGGACTCTCAAATTTGATTTTTAGTTGTCTTTGGTCAAGCAAATAAAAGATAAAAGATAAGAATGTTTTTTTTCTCTTCTCCTCCTCCTCCTCTAGTTTTCTTTATGTGACGGGAAATTTTAAAAATTATATAAATTTTTTTGGCCCCAGTATGCACTAGCCTTGGTTCTCCTGCTTTACTGCAAGGTCGGAATATTTTTTTGTATAAAATTAAAAAATAACATAAAACTAGTTATGATAAATTTGTAACAACGCTAATTAAAGTTAAGTTAACATGGGATAATTAAAATATTATTGTCATTGAAAAAATTATTTTCATTACCACTATTATTGTTGTTTTTATTATCACAATTATTATTATTATTGTAAGAAATCAAAAGAAAAGGAATCAAACTAAAATCACTATTATTGTCATTGAAAAAATCAAATTTATAAACTTGATTTAAAGGATAAAATTGAAAGCCCAAATTCTAAAAATTATAGTGTAATTTTCTATAATCATGAGTGATATTTTTCATATTATTTTATTATTTTTAAATTCAAAAATTTGTGCTGAACGCATGTTTACTTGAATATAACAAACAAGCAAGACCTAAATTACTTGACTGCCAGATCCAAGTAATGTGGGTCCGACATGATTGTTAGACTCTAGATACTTGGGTGTGACATGACTACCAAACCCAATTCGTTTGGGTGCGCTTGGGTGTAATATAGTTGTCAGATCCGATTCATTTGAGTTTGGCATTGCTACAAGACCCAAGACTTTTAGATTTGAAATAGATGTCAAATCCTTTTCACATGGGTTTAATATGATTGTCAGGCTCAAGACACTTGAGTCTTGCATGATTATCTAACCCAAGACAAACCATATTTTATATATATATATATATATATATATATATATATATAATATTTCTTCATATTTTTTAAAAAATTAATACTAACCTACTGGAACGCACGAGCCAATATAATAGTTAGTTTCTATAACTTGAAAAATATCAAAATGACACAGATGTAAGTTATCATTTACTCAGTTCCATGCAGGCTCAGTTCTCGAGCAAATATTTTAGACTTGGCGAACCAATGTTGGGCCTAAAAAGTCGATGAATATATTGGACTTGACAGAAGGATTAAAGTTTCATGGCCACAGATAGAAAGTGTGGTGAAAGGGCTTTTTATTTAGAAAAGAATTAAAATAAGATATATATTAATTTTTTTTTAACATTAAGATTCTATCCAAAAATATATAAAAAAATTAATTTAAAGTTAAAAAGAAATTTAATTTTTTAAAAAACACCACAAGACCTAAAAAAATAATGCACAACAAAAAGCTTTGAGAACCGATTTGATATTGTAATAAATATGGTTTTCAAAATATTTTTTTTTAATAATTGCATCAAAATATATTTTTAAATTTTTTAAAAATTTATTTTTAATATCTACACATCAAATCAATATAAAAATATAAAAAAATTTAATTGAAACAAAGAAAAAATATAAAAAATTCTTTTAAAATAACTTCCGGCTCTCAATCAATAATGATTCAAAAATTGACTAAGGATCATGTTTGCATCATCACAAGGCTATGCAACAGCCAAAAGAGGTTACAAAACATGGCAACAGGCCATCTTATAGACAAAAAATTGGAATAGCCTATTAACACATTGCCTAAAACAAACTTTGGCAACAAGGGCTTACGTAGAGATTGCTGGGATAATAATCATCTTTCAGCTGTCACGTCCATCTTCCTTGTTTGAGAATTAAACATTTCAGCTATATCTGCTGCTGTGCTACATTCCTCTGGATTTCTATCCGATATGGAGTGAATAAATCTTGGAAATCTGATTGAGATGCCACGAGATTGATGAACTAAACCTACAGCAGCCTGGTGAACAGGTGAAATTGTAAAGTCAGCACCTCTTATTTCCCAAACAACTTCTGGAGAAAACCACATATCCGGAGCCTCCACAGTTCGATAGTATGGTGGCTTTTTGGCCAAGATCCTATCTCCAGAGAAGAATTCTTTCATCTGCAACTCGGTTATTACCTTGGAGGATTAGAATGATAGACTCCAGAGAGTAAGGCAAATCAGCTCGACACTAATTGACGAGCAAGAAATGCTTTCTTAATTTTTTCAAATATTTTACATGTGCATGAATTGCATTCTTTACTTTCTTATTTACTTTTTTTTTTTTTTTTGAGAAATAAGAATTGCACTCAAAAGGTTCACCTGTTGGGTTACTGATCCAAAAATCCACACTACAGGTAGCAAGTATCAGAGAATCTCCTAACAGCACAACTAGCTGAATTGACTATCTATGTAAATAGCAGTGTACTCTCCTTATAGAAACCTAGATGGCTAACTGAAATATGCACAGCGCCACCACCCTTCTCTAGTTCATCATGTAATTCTCGGGAAGAAAGTTCATAATGAAATACTTGGGAAGAAAGTATGTTTATGTCAATTTGCTCAAGATTTATTTAAGATCAGAAGGTACTTCCCCTTAATGTTAAAAATTAAGAGTCTTCTAATGACAATTCTGTTTAAATCCACCATACCCTTGATAGCATGCCCATATGCATAGACTTATCTACATGAGAATCATGAAATCCATTTACCTCTATATAAAAAGCATCTGAGAACCCAGACATGACACGGCACACGCTTTGGAATTCCTCAGTCTCAGGGTTGTAACATGCCATGAGGAATGGACTATACCTGCAACATAATAAAAGTCAGATAATCAAGGGTAGCAACATCACTTTGACATGTCATGGATACACCCACAAAACACTTAGCAAGTGCATGGAATAGAAAAGAACATAACAGCACATTCAAACTTTTCTTTCCTTTTTCTTCTTTCGGTTTCTTTTTTCCTGAAACTACGTTCTTTGACCTTATTTTTTGAACTTGAGTGCTGTAGTACAGACCCCGATCTCCAACTTGTTCAAAATGATTTCATTGCGGTTTATCAATAACAGCAAAATAAATTTAATTCGTGTATTTATATCATAGCAAACAGAAAGTAGAAGAAAATATGACACAAGAATCTTCCAGGAAACCCTGTTATGAAAGGGGAGGAAAAAGAAAAGGTTACTACCATCCTGCTTTTCTCCCATTTCCATGCCAAGCACCAATCGGGACTAAATCAAGAGAATCATTCAGTCCTTCAACATAATCCTTCTTGACCTGCAAAAGAAACATCAGTTCAACCAATAACTAATCATCCTTATATTTTTATGTAGTAAGATAACAAAAAAAAAAAACACTATAAAACATCAAACCTTTAACCATGCGTCAGTCCGTTTTGATGGACAGTATCCAGCATCGATATCTAGAGATTTTACCATAATCCCTTCACACGAGGACCGCAAAGCATCTTCAAGGAAAGATTTCATCTTGGTCAAAGTTGCATCATTGGTCAAACAAGCATCCTGTGCTTCAACCTACAAAGCATAGAGCCACTTAAAATACTGAAAAGAACTGATTATGTGAACTGGTAAATTACAGCAGTTACCGTCATCTCCTTCGCATATTCAAAACAACCTAATCTCTCATCACAAAACAAGTCTTTCAAGTCTGTTATTACAGAAGAGGGTTAGAGTTGAAACACACCACTTACAGGGAAAAGAAGTTATTATCCAGTTAAATAAAAGAAAAGAATACATCTTCAAAGAACAAGAAAAATGCATACATTGTCGCCTTTGGCGGAGAGGAAGCTCCAACAGCCTGCAACAGAAGATTAACCAGTTTAAATAGCAATCCACTTCTGGAAAGAGTGAAATTTAGCCTACCTAATCTGCATGGCTTGATTGATTCTTAACAGTTGAGAACCACACACAATGAAAGCACTTTCATAACTGATTAGGTATCTTAAAAACTGGAACAGAAAGCTCCAAACCTTGTTGTCAGATCAGGAGTGACAATGATCTAATTATTTAATTTTGAGATATCAACAAAATTTCATCTTCTGATGGAATCTAGACTCTTCTTAGATTAATGATTTTGAGAACAAATATTACATGTAAAAGTCCATATCTACTAGTTTATCTGATTGCCTTGATAATTATCCTCTCCCTATAGCACAGACAATGGAATCTCAACTCAATGAAGCCTTAATCTCATGTTAATTAGAGCTAGCAACATGACACAACTACCATAGTAAACTGCTAGATTTGTGGAGTGCGCTTTACCACGGGTTGGTTTTTTTTTTTTTTTTGTAAGAAAAAAATTCTTAGAAAAAAATTCCGAGACCCAAGTTACCAGATCAATTGATAATTTAAATAATATAAATTAAAAAATATAACAAAAAAATGATAACAAAAAATGAGGTAAAAAAAACCTGACACGATCCCATCCAGAGTTTGAAAAACTCAATGTTTAAGGGTGAAACTGAAATTTTTTATAAAAAAAACAAGAAAAAAAACCCAATTTTATTGGGTTAACTAACAAACTCCATAACAATAGACATAGGAATGAGGATAACCTAATATAAATAAAAGCATAAAACAAGAACCACTTGAAAGGAAAGTTAAAAAAAACACGAAGATCAATTTTCAATACATAAATGTTAAAAGATGAAATTAAAATAAATAAATTTTAAAATGAAAAAAAAAAAAAGTTAACCCGCATTAACCTTTGAAACCGGTGACTGTAGTCATGAATCTGAGACTAACCATACAGAAGTCAAACCGAAAAAATAACAAGGCAAAACTCTAAAAAAATGGTAAAAAAACATTAGCTTAAAAAAAAGAAACAACTAAGCAATCATCCTAAACTTGGTCGAATATTTAAAACTCACAACTAGTGAAATCATGAACCCAAGTTGAATCAAGAATTTGATTCCTAACCAATTTAATTTTAAAAGATGAAATCGTAAAAAAAAAATCAATTTAAAAAATTGTTTTATGATGCAAATATGTTTTTAAGTTTTTTTTAAAAAATATTACTTGAGGCATAGACGTGACTGAGAAAAAAACATTGATATATGGACAAACCTTAAAAAAAAAAACAACAAAAAATGCCCAGTTAAAAAATCATATAGAAGACAGATAAACAAAAATAACATAATCACTAATGATATAAATATTGAATGATAAAACTGAAAAAAACATAACCTTTAAAAAAAGAAAAAAGAAAACCCAAAAAAACTCGGGCGAACTTTCTAAACTTAAACAAAAATCTCAAACTAGCAACCCATTAAATCTTAGACCCGGCCTAAATAAAAAAACTTAATTCCTAACCAATTTAATATTGATTAGCCAAAATAAATCCAAATATTAAAGGTGATGAAATAGAAATAAATTAGTAAAAAAAATTATCTCAAATAAAACAAATAAAAATGAAATGAATGAAATCTATATTCAAAAGAAAAATAAAATAAAGGGGATGAAATAGAAAAAGAATTTATTCCAAAAATTAAAGGAATGGATTTGGAAAAAAAAAGGTTCAAGAATAAGCATAAAAAAACAAAAAAAAAATAATAGAAAACAAAGACCTCAGATGACAAGGTCATTGTCAAGACCAACAAAAAATTCAATAGAAAGCAAGCTAAATAAAAGGAACCCGGTTTACAATTGAAAAATTTTTTTTTTTTTTTAGAGGTAATTCAATTGAAAAAACATTGATCGATGAAACATGAAAAAATATTAGCTTAGACAAAAGGAAAAAAAAAACAAGCAAACCATGTAAAACATCACAAACCTAGTCAAATCTTAAAAACTCGCAATACGTGAAACCCTGAATCCGAGTCCAATAAAAAAGTTACCATGAAACAATTTTAAAAACTTGCCAAAACAAAATAATTGACAATCAAATGAATAGGGATAAAATTTGAATGAAAAAAAACCCAAGGAGGGTGAAATTGTAAAATTAAATCAATTTAAAAAATGATTTCAAATAAAAACTTGTAAGAGAAAAAAAATAGCAATCAAAATAATAGGAATTAAATTTAATTAGAAAAGAAAAAACAAAGAAGGTTGAAATCATAAAATAAAATCAATTTATAAAATGATTCTAAACAAAAAAATAACCAAAAAAAATAAAGATCAAATTTAAAAGAAAAAAATTTAAGAGGGATGAAATTTAAAAGGCATACCAATTTTATAAATTATTCAAGATAAAAAAAATCATAATAAAAAATAGACCAAATCTAAAAATCAACAAATTAAAAAGTTGTTCTTGAATTTTTAAGGGGTTGGCATAAGAATCCTGGGGGGGGGGGGTTAATCTTGGAACAACCCCTCACATGGGGTCATCCACAACACGCGCCAACAATTTTTAAATACCCTTGGAATTTACAATAAAAACAATGTGAAATGATAAAAACCCTCAAATGAGAGTTTTGTATTTAAAAGTATCAAAGTAATTACACTATTATAAAATTTATGAAAATAAGAAAAAGTCTTAGGTAGTAAGCATTAGATTATTTTATTCCAGGGTTTAATTAATAATTTTACTGTAAAAAGAACAAAATAATCAATCTACCCTCGTACAATTTCCAAAAGACAATTGTGTCATGGTGAAAAAACCATCTTGCCCCCATGTTTAGTTCAAAGTTTTAATGAACAAGGGGAAATTTAGTAATTACACTATTATAATGAATAGTTTTTTTGTGTCTTGGGTTATAGTAACTTTCCTTTAGTTTTTTTTTTTAAAAAAAAATTAAGTCACCAAACAGGTTAGCACAGCTGCATAACCACAAATAATCTCAAATCCAACTCTCACAAAATTTTATCTGGCAGCTTAGAAATTGACACATGTAACGAAATTCCAAGAGAAGGTTCAAGAAATTACTGTTCTCCATTAGCAAACATGATATCAAAGACAAACACGCATATATCAACCTGCGTGTAGTGGAAACATAAGAGAAAATACAAAATCAGATTAGTTACCATCACTGAAAATGAAATTAGACCATATACCATATCACATCAACAAGACAAAGGAAAATGATGTTTCATAATGTAAGATATTAGGCAATTAAACCCAACACTTGACTATGCCCCCATTCTCTTCTTCCTTTCTCAGCCCGCCAGGCACACTAATTATTCATTCAACAGCATCAGGCTTAAACAAACATTTTCCATCACTTTAAGAAGACATTAAGCTTATTCCCACACCCAGAAACACTCTAAGCACCTAGTGGCTAGCACAACGCATACTAGTTACCAATTTATAAATGGTCTCAAGGATTAAATCATCACACATGTAATGCAGTGGATACATTATAATTGACAATAGATCAAACCTTTATCTTATTCACAGCAATGGAAGAATCTTTGCTCCCTCTCTCCCTTGAAGATAGCTCTTGAAAGGACATGAGCTTGCAGCCATTCTTTCTATCAACTGCAACTACCTGATCCAAAAGGTACTGCTAGTTTTATACACAATTGGATCTTGTCCAGTTCAGGATCAATAATTTACTAATGTAATGTAAGCTGAAGCATAATAATTAAATAAAATTCACAAAAAGAACTAAAAAACTTTCCACTGTAAAATATATAACCTCTGCATCCACTATTAAAGTCACTGCAGCAGGTTTACAAGATTCCTCAATTATCTTGATCAAATCAGGAAACCTAGAAGTTGTTTCATCCCCATTTCGTGAATAGATTCGTACAGTGCCATTTGGCATTTTGTGAATTTGGGCACGCTGACCATCATATCTGCAATTATACATACAGAAACAAGTTCCATGAGGAATCCTCCATTAATCTAAGAAAAAAAACCCAAATAGGATATCACATAATGTGCATAACATGTTTTCCCAACTCAATCAATGAAAGACAGCAATTAAACTATGATTCTTAGAAGAAGAGCTCCACAATGCTGAGTGCATAAAAATATCTGGCAAAGAGCTTATCTTGATGGCAACAACTAAAAAACATACTAAAAAGACAGGAGATTCAAGTAAAAAAGGTACAGTTTCTAATGGTGACTTTCAAAAATCAAAGAGCTGCAGGAACAAATATGACCACAATTTTCAAGTTCAAGCTGCAATTTAAAACCATATTGCTAGGAACAATGACATTTGTAGTTATTATGGCATTGAATGATGTTCTGGAGATTGATCAGCTACATATATCATCTTTGCTTACATCAAGGCTCTTTCATTTCTATGAAGGCTTTACAAATGCTACTGTTCTCTTAAAGTAATTATCAATATCTCTAATCATTGTGATACCCGGAATCTCCACTGTTGTAAGCATAAAATGCTAGTTGGCATACATTGATGTGACCACTAGGTTTTCTTCACAAACCCAGTACCTAACCATCATCAAAAGGGAAAAGCACGTAGAAAGAAATGGAAAAATCTTAAAAAAAGAGTGTCATGAAAAGAGGAGCACGCACTTGTATTCACATGTAAAAGCTTTATTTTCAAAGAGCTTTAGTACTTGAGCAACTCCATTTGTAATTCTATCATCCAAAAGCACACAATGAGTCAAGGAATTAGTACAGTATATATTTAATGAGCAGTATGAACAAATAATAAGCTTTAAGTGATTTAAATAAATCTGTACTTTGCAAGCATTGGTTTAAGAGGTATCCCAGCAACCATTGATAAAGTTGACGATGAAAATCCAACACCTTCATTTATGAGTGAAGGAACAACCAAATCCTGTTAGAACATCTGGCATGATTTATCAGAAGAACACATTGAAAACATCAAAAGAATAAGGAAAATGACTGAGTCAAATACAAGCAACTTACCAGAGTAGGAAGGATGTTATAAGCTTCAACCACTGCTGTGGAAATGAACTAACAGTAACAGAAATACTGGATTAACAATTTAAATACAGAACACCAACATCAATGTGTATAGAAATGTAAGTTGAACTTTTCATAAAGTGGACCAAAGTTCATTTAGCATCAAGGTACATGAGTGGTCAGAAATCACTCAACCTACCATTTACTGCATAAAAATAATACATTACTTTAATATAATACAGCTAAATCAAGTAAAGCAAACGGGGAAAAAAGAAAAGAAAAGAAAAATGTTGTTATCAAGCATCAGGGTATATAAAAATTAGAAACCAAACCTGAAGTTTCTCCTTCACATTCTCAGCTTTACATTCATCAGAAGAAAAGGAATTCAATGCAACAGCTTGAGCTAAAGCAGGTAGGATAGTTCTCATCATTGCTCCAATCCGTAAATTCCTTACCTGTTCATATAGCAAGAAAAATAAAAAAACTACAGCACAGCAGATTTTTAAAAATTATTTCAATATTTGCCTTTCATATCTCTATGAATTTAGAATAAAAGATAAATGGGCTATACATGTATTAATATAAGAATGCCAATCAGTCTGTCCAAGGAAAGAAATCCGGTTCTGATCACAAGCAACTAAGCAACAAAGCTGCAATTTTTTTCTTATCATTCTCTTTTTATTTAAGTTGATGAATTACTGATATTTTTCAACAGACTTCCATCTTTTCTTTACATAAATGGAAACTTTTTCTGTATGTCGGCTATCAATAACCCAAATCTCAGGTAGTGTAAGACTCCCAAGAGGGGGGTGGGGGATTGACTATTTCGTACGGCAATAGACTCAATATAGCAATAAATTGCCAGCTTAAGGACAGTTGCTAAAATCTCTTTCCATCAAATCCAGAAATTACAAGAGTACAATTACGTTCAGAGAAAGTTAAATAAATTACTGATACCAGAAACTAACCTCAATCAAATCATATGAATGGTTTTAAATTGACTAACAAAGACAATATGATTGAAGTGCTACTGCAGAAGATTTCCAAATTGAGTTTTATTTGGTTGATTCCATCACAAGAACTTATGGAGAAAGACAACTCCTAGAACTAAATGCTCAGATCACAAGACAGCCAAAAAGAGAGTACACGATGCAAATTTCACTGGCCTTACTATGTAAAAAATGAGATCTTAAATTCTGTGATGTGCACGAGTAGTCAGTAACCCTTACAAAATAACCGAAGTGCACAATAGAGTCCAGAAAGAATAAGAATTAAGATGGATTAGAAGAAAAGCATGATAATATTATCAATGCATTCATCTTCCTTCCTAAAAGAAATGCATGGATAGGGAAAACTCAATGCATAAAGATAGACAATGGGATGCAAGTACAGATCCATGTGAAAAAGATTATTAAACTGAACTAGGATTTCAGGAGTAAAATCATCCTGTCACCTTTTCAAATCCACAGCTAGATTAGGTAAATCAGCAATTATCAAAGTCCCTAAAACATGTCTCCTTATGTTGTTTGATAAGAGCAGCAAAGACCAGTAGCTTATCTACTTGAATAATAAAATGATTATAGAATACCTACTATGGTCATAATCCTGAAAGGTTGTGCAGGACTCTTACCAAAGTTCTGACAATAAACTTCATCTCCTTCTCCCTACAAGAACGCATAAGATTCACAATGAGGCTCTTCTTTCGACCAGTGCTTCCACTACCTGTTTGTACACTGGAGAATCTTACATGAGAAAAATGTGAATGAAGCTAATGACTTGCGTGACAATAAGCTTCCCTGTAAACTAGGTGATAGGTTAGATATATATGGATCACCACACTCTTTGTGATATTACTCTAATCATCTAGGAATTTAAAATTAGAAGAAGTAAACATAATTGTGCGATTATTTAATTTCTAACTTTTAGACAAAGAAGCTGCAAACATAATCAGTTACTTCCAGTGTAAGATTGTTCAACTTCTAGGCAATTCCAGCATGGATCAGAACAATAGATCATTAAGGATGCAATCCTTCATCCAGCAGCCACTAGAATCCACAGAAAAATTTTGTTTTTGCAATCTTATTTGGAAATGGTAATGATCTCCTTCAATGACTTTGCACCATTAGATTGTCTAGTGATATCAGCTACAATATCACAAGAGAGAGAGAGAGAGAGAAAAGTAAAGACGATACTTGACTGCCTAAGCCCATTAAAGCTTTAACAGTCCCCTCAAAATTTATCATCAAAAAAAGATCTTTACTAGTAAGAAATTTGCCTGATTCTTGCCTCCTAAAGCTGAGTTCACTTCTGTTAATGAGTGTCATCACCAGAAAACATATCCCGGACATGTTCAATTAGGACATCAGAAAACAATCCTCATAGCCATCCCAACAATCCCATTAAAGTTGCAGTTCCATCTTAAATCGCAAACACTGGCCATACCTTATCTTCTGCAGCGCAGAAAATACATCTTTAATAAGAAGGGGAGGAGGAGGAGCCAGTAATGTCTGTGTTTGTCGGCATGCTTGAGCAACGTCACCTTTAACCACAAACAATATATTTGTTCATCAGGCCATACTGAATGGAAAAAAACTAGCAGGAAAATAAAACTAATAAAAAAAATCATAATAGATCAAAGATTGAGGGATTTTTTTTCCTACCAAGATCCCCCATACTATTGTACATTTCCCTTATTTTAGACCGGTTTGTTCCACATGCCTCTTCCAAAGCCGATGTAACCAAGGTTCCACCTATGTTTAGTTCCTGAAAAATTTCAGGCTCATTGGTACATCTTTCTTTCTTCTATTTCAGAGAAAATCACCAAGCCCTCAACCCTGGAGTTATAAAGCATCTCCAATTGCATTTCAGTAAAAACATGCAACTGGGAAGCAGAGCAAATGAGAGGTAGGAGAATTAAATGAAGCAAGACGTGAGCCTAGTGATAAAAAAGATTTATTAATTACACAAGGTTTGGTTTAGCCCTGACAAAAGAATGTGGAAAAATGGATCCATGCAACTGAACCCAACTACTTTAAGACCAAGGTTTAGCTTTTGGACTGGACCAAGATTCAGTTGAATTATAGGCAACTGAGAAACACATGGTGAAAAAAGAATTACTGATGCTAGTTCAATTATGAAAACATAAAAAGTTCATACTATTAAACCATATATGAGCAAGCAAGTCAATATCTCATTCACAGAAGAAGAGAAGAAACATGTCCATATCTCCTAGCAAATAGAACATGATTATAATGCTATTACATAGCATATGTATATTCTAAATATTTGACCCAGAAAACATATAAGTGAAATTCATAATCTGGAGATCATTCAATGCCAGAAATAAAATGTTCCACAAGTTATGGGAATAATTGCAAGACCTAAAGAGGATGGAATGTAATTAAATCCCATGACTGATAAAAGCAAACACAAAATTCAAGAAAGAAGACCACTAACCACATTTTCATGGTCAGCAGCAATCTTATTTGTGCACAGATAGGCAGCAGGCAGCACATCCTCAGGAGACAATGCCAGCAAACTGCATGACACAAAAAATTGCAAGCGACACTTCCGGCTGAGCTAAGTATTACCACAATGCATCCCTTAATTTTATGAATAAAGAAAAAAGGTAGCCTATGAGGAAACCTTCTAAACATATTGCACAATAACGAAGTAGCTTTGATCTTTCCTTTTTCTGCCTCAACCAGGTCAAAAGCACGTGCAAGATGGATATATGGTGCAGGTTGTCCACCATTCCAGCATGCTGCGTAACTTGAGAACTTAATGCAACATAGAGAGAATGTGAGAATACCAGAAAGTTAATCAACTTCAAAAGTGAAGAGACAAACCATGCTCTATGGGATTATATTTTTCTGTCGGTAGAGATACAAGAGTTGCATCCACGTTTTTTATTAATGATCCCTGAACGGATAGATCAACCATATTTTCTATTTCTCCAAACAATTCTTTCTCCCTGGCAGAAGAGGAGCCAGTTTCGCACTGGCGCTCAACCATATTGCCAGAAACCACCAAAGCCTCTATACTCTTGCCAAGGTTACCCTTGGGATCACCATAATGCATGTCCAGAGCCTTGTTAATATCTCCTTCTGTCTTCTTGAGGATGGTGGCAGCATAACTTCTTGTTGACTCATTGCCATCAATTATCTGAATAAACTGATCTACCTCCTCCCTGTATGACTCTGTAACATCATCATTTTGCAACAAATTTTCATCTCCAGGGCATTGCTCAGATATAGATGCAACCACGCTAACTTGAGAAGCATCAGGCAAAACTTTATTGAAAAACTTAGTAATGGTGGATTGCTTCGACACGCCAGATTCCAGCTTTGAATTAATTTTTGATTTCTTGCCAGGCTTATTGCCAACGCTCCTCTTCCTTTTTCCAGGAGAAGTACCACCCTTTAGTTTAGGATTCTTGCTAGGTGACTTGTAGTTTTGACTTGACAGAAAACCCATAGTTCGACTATCAGTATTAATAGAAGCTGGTTTTGAAGGTGATTCAGAGTCATATAATGGAACTGTCTCAGATGAAGAAACAGTTACTTTACATGATATTAATTGATCATGGAATTCCATTTCACGTTCATAAAAGCTAGAAACTGCTTCAACAATATTCCTCCCATGAGTGCTGATTAAATCTAACATTTGGTCTCGGGTAACCCATGTGGGCAAACAATCACTCAATTCATGAACGAGTTTATCTCTTTCCTCATCATTTAGCATGCTTAAATTGTGTGTAGGAGATTCTTGCAGTGTAGATGAGGAGTTGAGACAAGCAACAGTGTCATTATTCTCATGGGCTTTCATTTCAACCGACTCCACTAACTCTTTCTCCTGTGCCAGCCCCTCGTTCGAGCCTGAGACAGCGTCCATTTCAACCTTCTCATCATTCTCAGACGACCCACGAAGAAAACCCATTAAAAATTCCTTCTTATTAGCCATCTCGTCAACTAACCCAGCAAAATGCTTCTGCATTTTAGCAGCATGTTTACTATCGAGTTTTTCAACATCCACACCAACAGTAGGAATGACACGTTTAGGTCTCAAAAACTTCACGTACTCCCTGAGTTCATTGTAATTTGAATGCTCACTATATGGCACAAGATGGATCTCACATGAATCCTTTGATCTCACTGCAAACTTGTTACGTTTCACTTCGTAAGTCCACCCAGTTGGCACAAACCCCACAACCTTATTGTAACCTCTTTCCACCATAATTTCCTTCATTTTCACAAAATTCGGCCGAAAATAAGGCCAAGTTTCCCCCAAGACATTCCAGCCAACAACATGCACATCACTCTCATTCTCATCCTCTGTAAACACCCCACTCTCCCCGCACCCCAAAACCCTCAAAACCTCCATTTTCCTCGCATCCACATAGACCTTCCTATTACACCTCCGTGCAATCTCAATCAAAATCTTTTCTTTCCCCACCACATAAGTAGCCACGAGGAACAGAACCCTCTTCTCCAAACCCCCACTGAACCCCTCTCCTCCTATCTTCTCAATCGCACTAACAACATAATCAACCGACTCCTCTTGTAAAGGAAACACAAATTTCGGATTACAATAAGTAGTATCCAAAAAAACCGTATTACACCCCACGAAACCTCTCAAAAAAACATCATCTTTCATCTCACAAGAGTACCTAAAATCACCAGTATGAACATACAACTCAAAATTCTCTAAATTCTTACAAATGGGCACTTTCAACAAGAACTGAACAGCGCCAGGACAGTGATTAGCATCAACTAAACTAACTTCAACACCATCAATATCAACAGCACGATTCAGAGGAAGCGAAAAGACAAAACATTCAGGGACATTAAGGATACTAGTAACAAGAGATGTAGTGATTGGGGAACAAAAAATGATACCTTGAGACCAATGAGAGGAAAGACCAGTGTAATGGTCAGAATGGAAGTGGGAGAGGAAGTAAGCAGTAATGGAAGGGGAGGAAAAGCGGAATCCGTCGATGAGGAAACGGGTTTTGGGGATGAGTTTTGAAGGAGGGAGAGAAGGAGGGAGAGGGAGGAAGGATGATGGGGTTGGAGGGATTTGGAGGGAAAGTGAAGTGAGGGATTTGTAGTATAGGGTTTGTGAGTTTATGGACTGTAGGGTTTGGTGATCGGATTGAAAAGCCATTGAAATTTGTCAAGAGGGAAAGAGGAAGGAGAAGGAGGGAGAGGGAGAGGGAGAGGGAAAAGGCATTTCTTTTCACTAGGATTTTTGGGGGAGGTTTTTGTATGCTTATATATCCTTGTAGGGAGTATAGAGTATATTGTCAAATGTCAAGGGCACATTTCAACTTTAAGGGTAGATATTTAAGTATAAGAAAACAAATTAAATGTTTCTATATATATAAAAAGGATAAATAATAAATCGAAACTTTATTTTTAAATCATAATAGTTTTTATGCATGGATTTTGTACACTATTTCTCTTTTTACATAAATATGAGACTCGTAGGTACTTATAATGATAATGAAACCTATAAATACTTATAGTTATGATGGTAGTTTTCGTATTTTATGTGAAAGAAAGTAGGGTATCTAATAATTTAGGGTGTCAAATACTATCTAGAAATAATTTTGAAGTTCAACAACTATACCCCATAATTTAATTTTATCACTCAAGTATATTAAAGTATTTGTATTTCTGATTATAAAAAAAATATAACAATAATAAATAAATTGTAAAAAATAACAACAAAATAAAATAAAAAGAACTCGCTCTAAGCCTACTCGAAATACGAAACAACACGATGTTACGGGGTGAAACTAAATTTTTTTTAAAAGGCTAAACTCGGTTAATTTGCAAACTTCGTGAAAACCAATTCATAAAAAAAAATTAAGATAATATTATAAAAAGAAACCCAAGAAAAAAATTTCGAAGACCAATTCCTATTAAATCAAATGAGAACATAATAACTTCATGAAAATAAAAATGAAAAGAAAAAAAATGAATCTCAATCTCTAGCAAATAAAATATTGAAAGATAAAAATTAAGAAAAAATATAATTAAAAAAAATATCAAAAAATCTCGATTCAAGCCCACTCAAGTCAAGATGCAAAATCTCTAACCCAATAATGATACCAAGGTGAAGATCAATCATCGAACAACTCAATGTTAAAAGACAAAAGAAAATTTAATTTAAAAAGGCAATGGAAAAAAATGAGTTAACCCGTAAATCTCATAACCATAAGCATAAGATCGGGATAAACCAATAGAAATGAAAGAAGAAAAAAGTACAAAGATTAATTTTCACTAAATCAAATATTGAATAATAAATTGAAATAAATTAATTTAAAAAAAGAACCCAAAAAAGGTCAATGCACATCAAACTTTAAACCAATGACCCTAGCCATGAACCTAAACTAATCTTATGCAACAAAAAACAACATGGGTTAACTCATGTTAACCCTCAAACCCTACAACCATAAGCACAAGATTGAGATAATTCAATAGAAAAAAAGGAAAAACAAAGGTAGGAAGACCAATTTCAAATAAATTAAATATTGAAAAATACGATTGAAATAAATCAATCTAACAAAATGACAAAAGAAAAATCAACCCACATTAACCTTTAAAAATTGATGACTCAAGTCATAAGCCTGAGACTAATGTCTTAAAAGACAATTTGTAAAAAGTAATAAAGCAAAAAGGGTAAAAAAA
>Ga0325411_1003367_pt1 | contig 18003 bp, 6 predicted proteins | sample PopdelMetagenome_13_FD_206181 | JGI IMG/M metagenome (GOLD analysis project Ga0325411, IMG submission 206181) | Populus deltoides microbial communities from Bellville, Georgia, United States - Xylem-PdIQD-R4 | ecosystem: Host-associated > Plants > Phyllosphere > Stem > Wood/Secondary xylem...
GAGAGAGAGTTGATGGAAAATAATGAAAAGAGTGGTTGATTCAATTTTGACTGAAAAAATGGTGTTTCTTTTGACGAAAATAGTGTCATTAAAATGTTTTTAAGTTTTCATATGGGCTGAGAAAATAGATGGGGGTGGAGAGAGAGTTTTTCACCGGATTGGTTTTGTGTTTTTAGGCCCTTTTTTATATGATAATTTTTTTTTCCAGTTCCATAGGGGTTTATTAGGTGTTTTTATGCTAAAAATAAATTGAAAATGGATTTTTAGACCTAAAAACACATCTGATTTTCCAGTCATTTCTATGGTGGTTGAATTCTGAAGAGGTAAGTCTCGGTTGTATGTTATTATAGGCAACCAGTGGCTTGCTTTTTTCTATAAAAAAAATAAAGCTAACAAAAAAATTAAAGTGGCTTAGGCACACAGGTCTATTTATCCTAGGCCCACACGTCTAGACTTTTTTATTTTAAGGCTCAAAAACACGACACCACCCTAGCCCGTGCCTAGCCTAGCCTTTTATTGTAGTATCTTTCTACTTTTTTCTAGTTAATTTTTCTTTTTAATTTGGTACTTTTCATTCTGTTGGTTTAAGGTTAGGGTAAATGGTTTGTCTTGGTTAACTTTGAGAAAGTTTGTTAAAATGTTTTAAAAAAAGTTTTTTATTTATTTTACTCTTAAATATTGAGTTTTTGTTGATTTTTTTGTTGATTTTTTCCCTTAATTTCATCATTCAACTTTGAATTTTTGTTTAGTTTTTTCGTTGATTTTATTTTTTTAATTTTATCTTTTAATATTTAGTTAATTAAGAATTAAATTTCATAATTTGTTTCAGCTCGTTTTCTGCAAGGTTATCACAATTTCAAACAAATATCCTGACACTAGGTTGATGCTTGATTTTATGAGCGTTTATTTTTGTTATCATATGGTTAAATAAAAAAATAGATTAAAAAAGTTGTTAAAACAAGTGAAATTTATAACCTAGGTTACGTATTTGATGGATGAATCCAGTTTGATCCGAGTCAATTACATATGTTGTTGTCTCAATAATTTTTTTTTAAAAAAAAATATATTTTAAATATATTTTTAAAAAATTCTCTTACTAGTAAAAACATGTTAACATTTTTTTTTTAATATTAAGCTTATTCGGAGGAAGGTAACAGTACACCTTTTTTGTGGGTTAAACATCAATTGGGGAAGCCTTGCCATCCTCTTATAAAATTACACAAATATATTAGAGGAGGCCAAAAATGACAAGAGGAACATTTACCCTTTTAAGTTAAAACCAAACACAACTTTGTATATAAAAAAATTGATATATTAATAAAAATACTTTGAATTATATAATATTATTAGGAAATAACAAACTACTAATATAAATAAATACATAGAAAATAATCATTAGCATATAAACTACGGATAATAAACTAGTTCCACTACAAGGTTTGCATTTTGAAGCTTCAATTTCCAGTTGTAACTCTGCCATCGATCATGGTAGAATAACTTAAGAGGCATATAAAAAGGCTGTCACTGTATCAAATAAGAACATAGCCTTTGAAAATAGATGGATTGAACTGGAAAGGTCTAGTGTAGGAATTTTTTTCAAAATACATCTGAACTCTTCAAACAAAGATTATAGACAGAAACTTTAGAGTCTCATAAGATTAGTCGAGGTGTGCATAAGTTGACACGGATATCCATGGTTAAAAAAAAAACCATGGACAAGAGATGATTTTTTTTTTTTTGGAATTGAAAGATTCCTTCCCTTAATGTGTTATGCACAAAAATTAACTAAGAAGAGATAATTCTAGGACAAGCACAATGAACCATACTTAATTGCAGATCAAACTCAGTAAACATCCAAATTTATGTAAATTTTGAGTTGTTTTAGATCTGTATAGATCAAAAGTGGTAGCAGGCTTGTGTTTTGGGCATGATTAATCCAGGTATAGTGAGCATCAATCAATGTGGGAAATTAGAAAGCAAAAAAGGACTCTATATACTATAAGATCCTTAAAATAAAGAATGGATCAACATAGGTAATTAAAAGGTACAAAGGAATCTATATGTTACAACATCCTTAAAACAAAGAATGATATAGTTTGAAATAAAAATTACCTTTAATTCTCTATTTAAAAAAGGATACTAGACAGAAAAAGAGGATATAAAATATCATTCAATAAATCAACAACAATTATACTACAATTTAGAGTCCTCAAAACCCGCCTAGTTACATGTCTATCAAGTAGTTTGATAACCTTGTAGGCTAATAAACTCAACAGGTTTGTAACTTTACGTAGGATGATAAACTTGTAGGATGATAAACTTATAGGCAGATAAATTCAATAAGCTTGTAGCTAGCAAGTTGATAACCAATAGACTTTCAATAGTAAACTTGTAATTGTAGGCTTGTAACCATAGTTATTAAACCCGGCTCGGGGGTTGACCCGGCCAAGGAGGCGGATCTCGGGTTTCATGGGTCAACCCGAAAAAATTAAAAAAAATTAAATTTTTAATATTTATATGAAAAAATCCATGTAAATATAGGCTATACATATTATAAATAATGAAATTTAAAAGAATATTTAAAAAACAATTATCCCATATTAAAAAGATATTATATTAAGCTTTTAAGTTAAAGTATTTAAACCAAAAAAGTTTCTTATCCTACATTGAAAAAACATAGTTTTTTTTTTCTTGTGAACATAGAGTATATATACTAATGGGTTTCAAATCTCACATTGAAAAAACATAACTTTTTTCTTGGGAACATAGAGTATATATACTAATGAGTTTCCAATTCCACATTGAAAAAATATAGCTTCTTTCTTGGGAACATAGAGTATATATACTAATGGGTTTCAAATCCCACATTAAAAAGATACTATGTTATCCTTTTAAGTTGAAGTATTTAAACCAAAAAGTTTTTTATCCCACATTGAAAAAATATAATTTTTTTCTTGGGAACATAAAGTATATATACTAATGGATTTCAAATCTCATATTTGAAAGAAAAAAACCGGGTCTTGGTCGGGTCTCGCCTGGGTCACCCGGGTCACGGGTTGACCCGCCGGGTCGACCAGGTTTGAACAGGTCATTGCACTGATCGGTCTTTTGACAAACCCGAACCGGTCTAGCCCCCGGGTCCCGGATCGACCCGCCGGGCTGGTCCGAGTTTAATAACTATACTTGTAACTAGTAGGCAATAGTTTTCATAATCATAAAACCCAAGAATATGTTCCTTATCAAAAATCTTCATTGCATGGTTATACTCATATTAAGAACAATTCCATGATTGCAAGTTTTATTTGCAATAAACTTCCCTGTTTTTTTGAATTTCATTTATCTTTATGTACTTTCATTGAGTGATTGATTCTTAAGTGTAGAATTAATTTCTACATATAAATTAAATATAAAATCTTAAATCAGTATTTAAATTTTACAATTTCAATTTATTCATAGATATGGAATTGTTAATTGACTGTAAGTTATAAGTTTCATTATTCAGATTACAGATTAAATTGTTTTACAATAAAAGAAATTGAGTGTTATAAAAGCAAACTAGAGTTCAAATAAAAAATTTCAGAACTTTTGTTCTTTACACCAAACTCAGTGCTCAATTTTAAAATTCAAAATCCTCTTAGTTGAGACAGGTATAAAAAAAACCTAAAACAATGTGCATGACATAAATAATAGAAGCATGCCCTTGTATTCATCTGACCCAAACCTTTCTTTAGGTTTGGCGTATTCATTAATTTGTAACTTTGAGCAGCTGCAAAACAAGAGAAATGGTATTGAAAATTAGGTGTCTTTGCTATGTGCTAAAACTAGGATCTTTATCGGGAGTTTCTGTATTATGTGACTATGGCTTTCAGAGAATGTATTATATATCTTAGATGCGGGTGCTAAGCCAGCTCAAGCAAGAAAATTGGTATTGATCACAAGAACCAAATAACATGTTTAAGCAACAAAACCACTTAAAACATTAGTTGTTAGAAAATTATAGCCAGTTATTTTACAGTAGTTCGATTGCTTAATCATGTTCGTTTCTATGGATTACTAGATAGTTAATTAACCTTAGGGCATGTGACTACTTTGACACTTGTAGGCCCAGATGGAGAGTATTAGCTCGAAAAAAAGACTAAATTTAAGAGATATTGATAACTATTTCATAATTATAATTGATTCTCTCTAGTAAAACAAGTGCTATAACTTATATAAGCATTTGAAATAGACAGTAATTACCATTGGCCAGAAGGAGTGAGATGTTTTCAATCCATAATGGAGATTTGGTTAACTCCAAAGAAGTTCTCATATCAAAAAGGGCATGCAAAGAAGGCTATCACCATATTGAATAAGACATTTGTTAGTTTAATATGTCATGTAGCCAATCAGTTGCTTACATATGCCATTATTATATTCATGTAAATACATATTTATTATTAATCAAGGTATAATTTATCTTTAATATTCATATAATATTAGATTAATAGATCTAATATTTGATTTATGAATCTAAAGCAAAGATAAAGTTCATAAGACAAAAATATTTTTCAAAAGAAATTATAAAGTTGTTATAATTATGAGATTCTTATTACATCAAAACATTATTCCTAAAATTTTCCTAGTCGATGCTATCTTAAATACTGAATATTCATTAGAGCCGTAAGGATTGATACATATTATGTTCTTTCCTTTATGAAAGGAAGCATAGTTGTTCTCATAAGCTGAGGTATAAGAGATACCTAGAACTAATATATAAGTATTTGTCATGAGACATATACGATAAACTAACCCGCATGAGAATTTCATATAGAGATGTCATATGTGTTTATGGAAAGGCTCATGTGACAGTTGTGTAAGTGATCCTTAAACTTGAGATCACTAAGTTATCTTGTTTAGGGAGTGTTATATTTTGATCCTATTACACATTATCTTAGTCAAGGTAACAAATGGGTAAATATTACATATAACATAAACTATATGAAGGTATTTAAGTGATCAAGATAGGATTCATCACCCTAGGTGAATTAGAAAAAATGTTTCACATGTTCTCAAATAGTATTGTTTGTTAAATCCTTGTATAATATTGTGGAATGAGATTTGAAAAAAGTTTCAAATCTTATTTAAATGATAAATGACTATAATGTTACAAACAAATATGATTTGACATAATAGACATATTAAATGCTAAAATGTCTAATGTCTTTCTTAGGTCTATATTGTTAAATCCTGTTATTTTGCTTGATCGAAAGCTTACATTAAAATGGTAAGCTTAAGGATTTTCAACATTGGTTTAATGTCTGTCTTAGGTCCACTAATGAAACAGAATATGTAATATGATTATGGTAAATAAGGATCGAAAGTATTCATTAATGATTTGAATTTCTTATATCTTTCAACATATTTCTCCACTCCCTTTTGTTGTAGTTTATTGAACTCGATCCTTTACCATATCATTTTGACTACCAAACCTCATATAAATTGCCTCAAAGAACTCTTTCCAATTAAATAGGTCATTATCCCCTAACAAGAACCCCTCAAACCAAAACTCAGCTTTTTCTTAGGTGAAAAGAAGCAATCTTCACCTATTGATGCACACAAGTGTAAAGTGCATCTTGATGAATTTTCTACATTTCATCCACCCTTTGAGTTTTGACCACAAGAAATGGGTAGTTCTACTCTTGTTAAGGCCACATTGTAGACTCCTCTCTCTTGATGCCCATATATCTCCCCATGATTGTGGCTTCTTTGTGGAAAGACTAATTCCATTAGAATTGGAATTTTCCCTTTCGTCTTTTTTACTAGTCACGATAGTATTCAGGATGTTCTTCCAATGCCCTTAACTTGTTATGTTCCGTCATTGTTTATTATTGAATAATGAAAGGATGTATTGGTTGGTCAAGAACGAGGATTTGATATCAACTGTTAAGGAATGTCCTTAACAAGTGATCAATAATGAAGTTTCAGAGGAATTTAGAACGAAAGAAAAGAGAGAAACTGTATATATGCAATATGTTATTTCTTGTATTCCACGTTTCTCACAACACTTTATTTATACACTTTCATTTCAACTAACTACCTATCTAACCAACAAAACTAATTGATAACTACTTTCCTAACTAACAATCACGTGTGGAAATTATAGTCTTTTGAGACTGCTTCTGCTGCTAGATCTTCTGCTGCATGATGCATCAGTTGCTGCTGCTGCTGCTGACTTCCTGATTCTATAATATCATTGCTGTAAAAATCCAGCTAAGGGTAATGGGACCCATGCGTTAATTTATGAAACATCTAACATGCATGCGTTAAATGACCTGCAATGTCTGGGTCCTTTAATTCTGAGTAGATTTCTAGCATATCTATAAGATATTCAATCGGGGTTTTCGGGGGTGAGGCTTTGGTTTCGGAGACGGGACCGTGAGGTCTCTTTCATCTGTGCAAGCCAGAGACTATACATAATCTTCGAACATGTGGCGGCGCCTGGCTGAGAGTAGCATGTCTCCGTCTAGGGAAGGGAAGTGGCCGTGCAAGTGCCAGGCTCATGACCAGCCTTGAAAGAACATGAAACCAATACCAATTTCTTTCCTTCTCTAGTAGCTTTACCCTTCTGTTGTTGGACATCTGCTCGGAATTACAAGTGAAAAGATTGTGAATGTTAGGGCAGGAGCATTACATTGATCATCCAAAATGACACTTGACCAGGAGAGAAGAATCCATGCCTTTTCGGAACAAAATCCCCCATGCTCCATCTCAATATTTGGAATTAAAGTCATAGATCGAGATCATATTGGGTGGCGGCTCAGTTTAAGGTAGAAAGGCCTTTCTTACCTATTTATTTCTTTCCCTATGGAGAGTAAAAATAAGAATTATGATTCATTGATGATAATGTTGCTGGATTGGATTCAAATTAGGAGTTGAGAGCATCTAAAGAGATTTATACGATCAGTGCTCTTGGGAAGGCCTGATGTGTAATTTACTATCAATCATAAAAGAATCAAGAAAGAAGGAAAGAAGAGACAGAGTAGGAAGGATGTTATTTATTTTTTGCATAATTCAAAACAACCTATTGGCTATATTTTATAGCCGACTAAACTGAGACGGAAAAAAACTGCCTGCTTAAGAATAGGAAAGCACTAACAATACGAAACTAACAATAAGGAAATATTCCTCCCACTACCTAGTTTCCAGCCATGACCAATAACTAACAAAGACCCATTCCTCATTCACCCCACGTTCATGTCCCTGCACCATGCATTTACCCACCTAGGGATGAACATATCAATTCCCCACCCTTAAGATTCCTTGTCCGCAAGGAATGCAGGATAGGACTTAGCCAATCGGCGTTCATCTTTCCAAGTGGCATCATCAGCTGAGGCGCCTATCCATTTAATGAGAATTTCAACCTTTGGGCGATATTGGCCTTTTTGGATGACTCTGCGATCCAGAACTGTTTCAGGTTGAGGTAGAATGTTGGCTTCATCATTCACAGGAGGAAGCTGAGTAGAGATGGTAGTGACGGGGCCAACATGTTTTTTTAACATGCTAACATGAAAGACATTGTGAATCAAAGACCCCAAAGGCAAAGCCAAACAATAAGCTACTGGTCCAACCTTTTCTGTAATTTGGTATGGACCAAAATACCGGGGTGACAGCTTCAAAGAGCTGCAAAAGGCCACCGAAGTCTGTCGGTAAGGTTGCAGTTTCAAGTATACAAAGTCGCCCACCTCATAGTTAACCTCACGACGCCACTAATCCGCTTGACATTTCATCCGCGCTTGAGCTAAGGAGAGATTCTTTTTTAACTCACATAGAATGGCATCTCGATTACGCAAATATCCATCCACAACCTGTACATTGGAAGTTCCAGGGACATACATCAAGAAGTTTGGAGGTGGAACGCCATACACTGCCTCAAAAGGTGTCATTTTGGTTGCTGAATGGACTGAGGTGTTATAGTTAAATTCTGCCCATGGAATCCAGTCAATCCATTTGCGTGGTTGGTCCTCTGCAAAACACCGCAAGTACTGCTCCAATACGCGATTAATCACCTCAGTCTGCCCGTCTGTTTGAGGGTGATAACTTGAACTCATGCATATCTTAGTGCCCTGAAGCCGAAACAGTGTATGCCAAAAAGAACTAATGAATACTCTGTCCCGATCACTAACTATGGAAGCTAGAATTCCATGCAGCTGGATTATGTGAGAAACGAAGGCTTGTGCAACCGTGACAACTGTATATAGATGTTTCATGGGAATAAAATGTGCATATTTAGACAAACGATCAACAACCACCATAACCACCGTATGACCACTAGATGGTGGCAACCCTTCAATGAAATCCATGGATATGTCAGTCCATACTCTGTCAGGAATTGATAAGGGCTGAAGTAATCCAGCAGGTCCCATGGAATCTGTCTTGTATCGCTGACAAACATCACAACTTCGTAAAAATTCTTTAACTGTGCCACGTATTTGTGGCCAAGAGAAGCTTTGTTTGAGTCGGGATAGTGTTCTATGATAACCAAAATGTCCTCCTATAGGAGAAGAATGACATTCTGTAATGATATCTTGAAGTAAAGAGGAAGTGGGACTCAAATAAATCTTACCCTTTTTGAACCAAACTCCATCTCGGTATAAAAATGCAGCAGTGGGAGATGTACTGTCAGCCAAAGTTGTAAAGAATGGATCATGTGCAACTTCATGTTGAAGCTTCTGCTACCAATCAACATGTGGAGTAAAGATGGATAGAAATTGACATTCAGTTACCCGTGAGAGAGAATTAGCTGCCTAGTTATCAACTCCTTTCTTGTACTCGATGATATAGTCATATCCCATAATCTTTGGTAACCAACGGGTCTGAGCTGGTGTAGTAATGCGCTGCTCCAACAAATATTTGAGACTTTGTTGGTCTGTACGCACAATGAATGGTTTGCCAAGCAAGTAGGGTCTCCATTTCTTAATGGATTTCACAATTGCTAACATCTCTTTTTCATATGTGGAGAGAGTTAGGGTTGAACCTTTAAGAGCCTCGTTATAGTAAGCTATGGGACGATTGTTTTGAGAAAGCATAGCTCTTAGGCCAACTCCATAAGCATCACACTCAATGACAAACGGCTGTGTAAAATCTGGTAGAGCCAAAACTGGAGGAGATGTCAATGCTTGTTTCAAATCGTTAAACGCCTTTTCTGCCATGTCGTTCCATTTGAAACCATCTTTGGATAACAACTGGTTGAGGGGAGCAGCAATGGTACCAAAATTCCGAATAAATTTTCGGTAGTACCCGGCTAAACCCAAAAATCCTCAAACCCCTTTAACTGTGGTTAGAGTAGGCCATTCCAGAATTGCTACAATTTTGGATGGATCGACAGAAACCCCTTGTTCTGATATAACATGGCCTAAATAATCAACTGAAGTAACCCCAAACCTGCATTTAGACTCCTTTGCAAATAAACTGTTAGTAGACAAGATCGTCAAAACAGTGTAGAGGTGAGTTAAATGATCCTCCCAAGATTTTGAATACACCAAAATGTCATCAAAAAAGACAAGAATGAATTTCCATAAATGAGAACGGAAGAGATCATTCATAAGACCTTGGAAGGTTGCAGGTGCGTTAGTAAGTCCAAACGGCATGACAATAAACTCGTAGTGGCCTTCATGCGTCCTAAATGCCGTTTTAGGAATGTCGTCTTCCTGTACTCTGATTTGGTGATAGCCCGCACGAAGATCAAGCTTGGAAAAAAATTTAGCTCCATGTAATTCGTCAAGAAGTTCATCGATGACTGGAATAGGATATTTATCATTAATGGTAAGATCATTTAGAGCTCGATAGTCTATGCAGAAACGCCAATCCCCATCTGCTTTCCTGACTAACAAGACCGGTGAAGAGAATGGGCTATGGCTGGGGCGTATGAACCCTGCGTGTGGTAGCTCTTTTACCATCCATTCAATCTCGGACTTTTGATAATATGGATATCTGTAAGGTCTTACACTGACTGGCTGGACGTTGGGCTGCAACATAATTTGATGCTCATATGATCGTTTAGGTGGTAAGGATGTAGGAGGGTTGAAAACGTGAGAGAAGTTGGATAAGAGTTGGGTTATTTCAGAGGGGTGTGAATTTGGTTGGGTAATGAAGCCTACTAGAATGATAACAAAGAATTGGCTAGAGACGTACATAGTATTGAACTCCTTCTCTGTCAAAACTTGTAGGCCGGATTGTTTCAACCCTTGAAACACACATAAATTTCCATCTTTTTTGAAAGACATTATGAGTCTCTTATAATCTGTCTCCACCGGACCCAGTGTCACAAGCCACTGCACTCCCAACACTACTAGGCACACTGCTACTGGAAGAATAAAGTAATCTGCTGTAACAATCTGTCCTTGTATCATGATGGTGAGTGATGGACACAACCCTGTGCAATCTATCTTCTCCCTGTTTGCTACTGTCACCTGGAATTTTTTATTAGGAATCATAGGTAACTCATATTTGTGGACTATGGACTGATCAATAAAGTTGTGTGCTTCCACCGTCTATCAATACCATGACTTCTTTGCTCCTCAATCTTCCCATCACTCGAAGGGTTTGAGGATGAGCCGTACCTGCAATTGCATGGAAGGAAATTTCAGGAATAGCTTCTTGGTCCTCTACCGCTGGTAGTATCTCCGATTGTTCCACAGACTCCTGATCCTTTGCATCACAAATCATGAATAATTGGGGTCATTGGCAGCGATAACCCGGAATGAATTTCTCATCACAATAGTAACATAAACCTTTTTCTCGCCGTTCTCGTGCTTCCTAGGTGGAAATACGTCTAACATTTGATGTAGGATTCATGTTCTGCAGTAAATTTGGTGGAGGTTCAAGCACCCCGACCGTATTACTCATGCTTGTTTTTGTTGTAGCTGCGGTTGGTTGGATGCAGAAAGGGTGTGTTAACTTCTTTTGAAGTTGGTTTCGTTCTTCAATCAACCTTGCGACACCGATGGTATTTGATAATGTGGTTGGATGCTTAATCTTGACATCCAAGCAAATGTCATCTCTTAGACCTGCAATAAAACAGCCGATAAGAAAGGTTTCTAGAAGGCCATCAACTTGATGGGAGAGTTTTTCAAACTCTTCTTGATAGGTTGCAATGGTAGAAGTTTGTCGCAGTCTTGAAAGAGCTTCAAAAGGGTCTTCAAAATCAGTTGGACCAAAACGTCAAAGAATGGCTTTGGTGAATTCTTCCCATGTTAATGGTCCCTAGAATTTAGTCATCCATCGATGCCATTGTAAGGCTATTCCCTCTAGATGGAAGGATGCAAGTGGCACTCGTTGGACAGGTGGAACATTATTGTACTCAAAATACTGCTCAGATTTGTTAATCCACCCCATAGGATCTTCCCCACTGAATTTTGAAAAATTCAGTTTAAGTGAAGATTGATGGTTTCCTGAGTTGTGACCTGATGATTCAGCAGGGGCAAATGGGTTCAACTCTGGAGGATTCATTCTTGGACTCCTGGAGACGCGTAAGGCTTGTAACTCAGTCAGTATCATTTGTAAAGTGCCATACACCTAATCGAAGTTAGATTCGTGTCTAGCCAAAGCTTCATTGACCTCATTGCAGAACTCAGTATTAGATTTTCCTCTGGTATCCATGTTGTAACCAGGCTCTGATACCAATTGATGTGTAATTTACTATCAATCATAAAAGAATCAAGAAAGAAGGAAAGAAGAGACAGAGTGGGAAGGATGTTATTTATTTTCTGCACAATTCAAAACAACCTATTGGCTATATTTTATAGCCGACTAAACTGAGAAGGAAAAAAATTGTCTGCTTAAGAATAGGAAAGCACTAACAATACGAAACTAACAATAAGGAAATATTCCTCCCACTACCTAGTTTCCAGCCATGACCAGTAACTAACAAAGACCCATTCCTCATTCACCCCACGTTCATGTCCCTGCACCATGCATTTACCCACATAGGGATGAACATATCAAGGCCTCAACATTGTTCATGCCAAAAAAAATTAGCACGGCCGCAAATGTTGAAAACATGCCCGTGTAAGCCATATCACAGTATAAACCGGAGTAGTAAAATTGAATCAATTTAATATATTATTATTTTAATTAATTTAAAAAAATATCAATTTTAATAATTATTTTTAGAAGTTAATTTGTTTTTACTTGCCATTCAAGTTTTTTTTTAATCTACAAGTCTAATCTTTGTTTTCTTCATAATATTTTAGCCCTTCAAGTTTATTTTGTTTTATTTTTGAAATCACTATATTAATAAAGTTTCATCGAGACAACTCAAACATAATTTCATTTGAAACTTAGGTACTTAGCAAGCAGTTTTAGGAGTTTTCAGGTTTGATTCATTAAAACAAGTTGAACAATATTAGAAATTTTAGTCCAACTTGCAATATAGCATGAAAAGTAAAATAGTTATTATACATTATATTATAAAATATTATATATAAAAAAACAAAAAAACTAAAATAGCATCCTTGTTCATAATTCAGTGTGCACACACTCAAAAAAATGTATTTGTTTATGGCTCATTTTTTTCTTTTTGGTCCCTATAGTTTGTAAAGTTTACAATTTGGTCATTAAACTTTATTTCATTTTAATTTCATCTTTTAAATTTATGTTTTCATGGTTTCATGTGCTTAAATATGTTTTGATCAGTGTTCTCTTGACCTAATGTGTTTTAAATATTTCAAAGTTAAATTAACAATTAATTTTACAAAATAAAGTTTTAATTCTTAAGAAACAAATTAAAAAATAAAGAAATGGAGAAAAAAAAAATAAAAGCCTTCTCCACAAAAGGTAGATAAAAGTTTCATTTCATGTCTCAATTTTTAAATTTCTTTTCTTTCATCTCTATTCTTCTAAAGTTGTTATATTTTGATCTAAAATTTTAATTTTATCATGTTTCAATCTTTAAAAATGGAGATATAAGAGAAAAAATCATCGAAAATGTTGAGTAAAGAGAAAGTTCTCATGTGACTGGTTTTTTGCCACTAATAACTTTAATTTTAGTATTTATAGATTTGATTTTAATATAAAAAAATATAATGGAGATGATTTCTATCTTTAATGATTAAAAACAAAAAGATATAAGCCAATAAAAGTTTTTTTTTCATTTTGATTTTGAATTTGAGGTATATTGGAGGGTGTTTAGGGATTTTTGAACTCTCTATTATGATTTTTAAGTGAAAACAAATAAAATATTAAGTTTTTAGAATCCAAATATATTGAATTTTGATTTTTCAATTACCTCTAGTAAAGAACATAGCAATGATATGTCGTCCACCTGCTTGAGATAAACAGGCCAGCGAATGTCGTATGCCTGCTTTAAAAAAAAAAGGCACTTAAGCCTTGTCTTCTATGCCTGTATTCCTAGACCGCGTGCTTTACCTTTTACCTTTTTTTAATTTTTTATTTGTTTTTATAATAAAATGTTTTTTAATTGGTATTATTATGAAGAGGTTTAAAAAATATCCAATTATGCTTTATTTTTTAAAAACAAGGTTGCATCTTTTATGGTATAATTTTTTAAAATTATTTATATTAACCTAATAATGTAATTTAAAAAAATGTAAAAATAAATTTTTTTAATATTTTTTATCTTAAATTTTATATTATTTTCTTAAATCAATTATTTTTTATTCTCTTATACTTTAGCATCATAATTATCGTGACATTATTTTTTTTAATAAAATTTGCTTATCATATGAAAAGCTTGTATTTAAAAAATTATTTTTCTAATAAAAAAAGTTATGTTTTCACTAGAAAAAAAATAAAGGAGGGTTATGGATTAGAAAAGATATTTTTTTCTTATTATTTAAATCATTTAATTTCTTGCTAATGTTAATTTTAATTGTCTTAGGTTTTTTTATAAAAAAAACCATGCTACTTAAAAAAAATTTCATCATAACAAAAAATTACATTGATAAGAAAATAAAATTTTGATTAAAAAATATGTTTTTCTTATTAATTTAAATCATATAAATTATTAAAAATATTCATTTTAATTACAATAAAACTTGATAAAAATAATTTTCTTAGATCGCGGCATAAGAGCACAGCTGGGCATAAGAGCACAGCTAGCCTGATTTATTACAAGGGTGTCGGTTTTGCTCTCTGACCCGTTTAATATAAAAATTGAAAATATTTTTAGTTTAAAAATATATTAAAATATTTTTTTTATTATTTTTAAAAATTTATTTTTAATATCAGCACATCAAAAATTCTAAAAATACTTAAAAAATTAAATAAAAATATTTGAATTTTCTTCAAAAAAAAAAAAAAAAAACTCTTAGGAAATATGCTACCAGGTGCTTAAGAAATAAGAACTCATGTGTCCTTCTAGGTGCTTTTTATACTGTTGGTAAATCCTAAAACCGTCGTTTTCAGTGCAGCTCCAGACATCACATGCTACAATGTCTTCAGATAGGTAAGATCTCTCAAATCTCTTCAGATCCAAATTAATCTGTCGGTTCCCAACCACACAAATAGAACGATGTCGTTTGATAAACAATACAGTGATTGCCCTTCAATTGTCATCTGGTGCTCTCTCTCTCTATTTTATGCTGCAACTTTCTCTTGCCTGAGATTTGGTCCGATGGATCTGTCTCATCATGACGATCCATATTCTTGAACTTAGATCATTGACAGAGTTTGATATCTTGATGGGAGCCACAAACATGGAAGAAGAGTGTGAAGGAGAGAACAAGTAAATAGGAAGGAGAGCATCGGCACATGCAAATCACTATGGCATTTAATGAGTGATGACCCTTTAAAGGCTGAAATGAAAAAAAAATAGTAGGACCATGTACTCACATGGGCAAGATGGAGACGTTAAAAGCACCAGATTTCTGAAAAAGGACTTGGAGAAGCTACTCATAGAACCTCCGTTTGTTTATAGAAAAATTGTTTTTTTTTTAAAGTAAATTTTGAAGAAAGTGAATTTAGAACCTCTGTTTGTTTATAGGAAAGTTGTTTTTTTTTTTAAAGTAAATTTTGAAGAAAGTGAATTTTTAGAAAGTGAATTCCGGGAAAGTATTTTCTAATATTTGATAGTATTATGGAAAATAAACTGGAAAACACTTTCCAGTGTTTGGTTATGTTATGGAAAAGAAACTGGAAAATAATTTATTAATGAATTAATTTTTTTTTTAAGTTTATCTAATATATATAAAATATTTAATATAAATATTTAATCACTTACAATAAAAGAATGAAATCTAAAAAGTATAATGATGAATTTTTTTATAATATATATTTATACATAGCTTATTTTATAAAATATTATTATATATGCCATATCATATTATATAGAAATAAGCTTGTGAAATATTTTTTAAGTAAAACCTATTACTATATTTTTTTCAATTTTAAAAGCTTAAAATAAGTTTTTTTTTCATATGAAGAAAGCCAAAATAAATTATGCTCAAAGAAGCTGACAATATACAATTCATAAGTTCACAATGATCAATAAGATCAATCATTTTAATTCTTAATAATGTGATTATCGAATAATTAAATAAACATAAGTTTCGAAAATCACCTCGTATGCGGCAACACAACACACGATCGAGTTCTTGGCTAGGTTCAATTCTATTCTATTTTGATTTGTTAGTTATAACCATGGAGATTGTTGAGTTCAAGCAGTAATAGGTAGGCAAGGCTGGTCCATAATATTTGTGTGATAAAAAAACTAATCAACCCAATTATCAGTTATAAATTAAACACATAATTTAGAGGAACAATACCTTACTTAGAGTTGTATTTCATTATATTTCATTATATTATTAAACACATAATTTATAACTAAATTATAAATATAATATAATTAGTTCTCATGATCTATGTAGTGTTCTATTACAACCACATGAACAAACTACAACAGCCTTTATAACAAAACCCCACCGTTTTCTCTCGCCTATCTCTAACTCTCTCCCATAACTAATTAATCATCTCATTCGGTTTCATTCCCCTGTCATTCCTATCATCATTCGGTTTCTCCTCTCATCCGGTTTCATTCCCATCTCACTCTCATCTCATTCAGTTTCTCATTCTTATCAATCCGTTTCTATCATTCAGTTTCTCATGCCCCTCTCAATCAGTTTCTCAAATTCCCCTCTAATTCCCCTCATTCAGTATCTGAAATCCCCCCATTCCCCTCATTCCCCTAGGTTTTCTCGTCTCACTGTTCATTCTCTATCGCCTATCATTGATCGTTCTCTCTCGGTTGTCTCTCTTCCCCTGCTCGCTCTCGGTTCTCTCTAACCATTCCCCTGTTCTCTGAAGAAGCAGGACACCATCACAGATTCAAGGGGCAGGACACCATCACCATTCCCCTATTCTCTCTCTCTCGGTTCTCTCTTGCCTATCACTGATTTGCTTCTCATCCCCAGTTCTCAACCCTCTTTCACCCGACAGTTTCCCCTCATGTTTGCATCACTCTCTTTGTGCTGGATCCGGTGCGGGGAAACAGGGTAAGGGCTGGTTGGGTCTTGTTTGGGGATTTTTATTTCTCTAAAGCAGCTGCCGAATGTGCAAGAAACAATGGGGTTTTTATGGCTTGATTGTGATGCAATTGGTTGGGTTTTTCTGTGAGCATTTTTTACTGTGACGAGGAGATGAAGAAGAAAACTGGGTATAGGAAAAAAATTGGCAAACAAAGAAAAATACAGGACAGACAAATTAAACAGCAAAAATATATAGTGTTTGGACAGAGATGCAGAGAGGAGTTAGATTGTTTTATCAGTAAAGATAGGAAAGTGTTTTCCTTTTGACAAGGAAAGGAAAACACTTTCCTGCGGGTAAAGTAAGCTATTTTTGTTGACCGGAATTAATTTTTCTTTGATCAAGTTTTCGGATAATTGCCAAACATTGAAAAATAAAGAAAGTGAATTCCTGCAATTCACTTTCTTTGAAACAAACAAGACCAAAGTTACACTCACGAGTTTCTGTCTTTGTTGGGCATGGTAGAAGGTAAATGATAGGCCTGCCATGCTCTTCAGGCAAAGATAAACCCCAGAGAAAATGCTGGCGAAAGGGTACTGGTTCGATCTTTTTTGCTGCTTAATGGCTATTAATTGTATCGCGAGCTTTTAGTTTTGGGAGATGGAAAACATTTATCTAGTAGTTGGTATTGGTAACTGTACCAAATATGCACGACCATGGACCAGGTTTGTTGGGTGCAAACCATCCCATAATAAAAGCAAACAGGTGACTGACTACCTAAGAGATGCAATAAAATGGGGATTAAAGATGTAACCAGCGACACTTAAAAGAAAGACATCTAATATGAAGATTAAAGGAGTAACCAGCAACACTTAAAGAAAGACATCAAATACGGTTTCAGGTTCGAGTAGTCCTATGATTGTTAATATAATGGTCACTTAAAATTTACATAATTGTTAATTTCAAGTTGTAGAATTAATCGATATATGTATGAGTTAACCTGAATACCAATATTAATTAAAAAAAAAAACCTAATGCTTTTTAAAGGAAAGAAAAGAGGAAAGCAGCAGTAGAGGAATTTAAACTAGTATGAAATTTGGGACCCTTTTTTTGAAAGCAATGCATGAAGTGGCTGTGATAGACTAGAATTGACGTAGCTTAAATTTATGATGGTGTTTTGAAATTAACAATGTAGTTGTTGGACAGAAATGGTCATTTATTGTATACCGTACGTTGCTCCATTTCTTTCCACTTTACACGCTTTATGGATGATCTCTTCATTTTCATGTTTTTCTTTCTCGTCCTTCGTAGTGAAACCCCACTTCAATATTAAATAAATAAATAATATAATATAAACAAAATTATCATATTAAAATTCTTCTATCAACTCAAGTCTTCAATTTTCATATATATATATATATATATATATATATAGAATTCAGTATTAATTTTAAATATATCTTTCTTGTATAAATTACTGAGTCTATTATATACAATTAAAATATTTAAGATATTTAGTTTTTAATTCAACTTGCATCCTATCAA
>Ga0325411_1003372_pt1 | contig 17995 bp, 14 predicted proteins | sample PopdelMetagenome_13_FD_206181 | JGI IMG/M metagenome (GOLD analysis project Ga0325411, IMG submission 206181) | Populus deltoides microbial communities from Bellville, Georgia, United States - Xylem-PdIQD-R4 | ecosystem: Host-associated > Plants > Phyllosphere > Stem > Wood/Secondary xylem...
GAGACAATCCCTACGAGCGCACTGTCGCAACATTTGAAAGAAAAATAATATCAAGAAAAAGCCAATCCCATTTTGCTACCGTTAAAGGCGCACTTTAAAATGGTGCCGTTGTTGTCAGCCTCGAGACCCAGAGGAAAACTAGCCGTTACTTGCCCTAACGTCTTTACATTACATTTCATCACTAAAAGGCTCACCAAACCCTGATTTCTTGCAATCAATTCTCAAATAACAAAAACCCATCTTTCTTTGTACTTTGATTTCAAAGAGAATCATGGCATCAAGAACGGTTGCAAAAGACATAATCACTCTCCGTGGCTCTGCAGCGATTGTTAGTGAGTTCTTTGGTATGTGATAGTCTCAATCTCCCCATTTGATTCCTTTCTTGAATTCAATTTGTTAATTTATTCGTTGAATCTTTATCAAGAACTATGGATGATATTTTGTTTTTAATCCTTGATCCCCTTTTCAGGTTATGCAGCAAACAGGTAAAGTTTATAGAATTTAATTTATGTTTTCTTGTTTGTTTTTGTTATTTGTTTTGCAATTAATATTGATTGGCTGATTGTTGATTTAGTATACTTTACAATCGAGGGGTTTATCCAGAAGAAAGTTTTGTGAAAGTGAAGAAATATGGGCTCCCAATGCTGCTTACTCAAGATGAAGGTGTTAGATCCTTTATTTCTAACTTGAATGCTCAGTTATCAGGTAATTGATGGTTTGATTCTAAATGAATTTCGTGTACAAGTTTTGTGCTCTTTTCCCAAAATTGATGCCTTTGCATGTGTTGTTGTTGATCACTGAAATGGTTGGTTTTGAATTCTGTAAAGAATGGCTGGAAGCTGGAAAATTACAGAGGGTTGTTCTGGTGATCATGAGTAAGGCCACCAATGAGGTCCTGGAGAGGTGGAATTTCAGTATCGAGACTGATAGTGAGGTTGTTGACCAAGGGTAATCACTTTGTCTAGAGTCCAAACTCCTTTTTCCTTATGATATAAAATAATATCTTCTGTAAGTCTTGGGTTGATTTGTTGCATGATTATGATTTCAGAGTGTCAAGGGAAAAGAGTGACAAAGAAATTATGAGAGAGATCCAGGCAATCATGCGTCAGATTGCATCAAGCATTACTTACTTGCCATGCCTTGATGAATCTTGTAAGAATCATTTGCTGATTCCTGATCAATGAATTTTGTTATGTTTTGATGATTTCTCGGTTACAATTATCGAATTTTGTCTCTTTCTTGCTTTAGGTGTTTTTGATGTGTTAGCATACACTGATAAAGATGTTGCTGTCCCATTCACCTGGATTGAGAGTGACCCCAAACTTATTGCCAATCCACAAATGGTGAAATTGCATTCATTTGACACCAAGGTGAGTTTGGAAATCAAGTTATTCTTTATTATGATTTCTTTTTGATGGATAATGATAGAATATATGGTAAACTACAAGCTGACTTGGTTGTTGGATTGTGCAGATACACAAGGTTGACACTCTGGTTTCGTACAAGAATGATGAATGGGATGAACAGTAGAGGTGGCCCTATCTTTTGTGAACTGTTTGTGGATTTCTGCTGCGGTGTCTGTCACTGTGAATCTTTTATTCACATGTTCTAAGATCGGTTGCTAGAAAAGTATGTACCGATTGTAATCGATCATGTCTGTTTTTGTCGAAGTTGAAATGAAGGAGCAAATCCTAGGCCTTGCTTCCCTGTTTTACTTGTAATGAATGCAAGTACATCGAATCTGAATCCACAATGAAGGAACTTTAGCTATGATCTTTTGTACATTTCCTTTCTCGCATTATCTGTTTTTCGAATCTGAATCCACAACGAAGGAACTTTAGCTATGATCTTTTGTACATTTCCTTTTCCTTTCTCGCATTATCTATTTTTCGAATCTGAAATCACAATGAAGGAACTTTAGTTTCCTTTTCCTTTCCTGCATTATCTATTCTTCTTATCGCCAGGGTTGGCAGATAATGTACCCCAGAAACAGGATCTTGTAATCCTTTGATTTTCCAGGGAAACTGGAATTCACTGCAAAGAACAATATCAACAGCAATCGAGCTGGGAACTGATTCGCTTTGCATCGCAAGTATCTTTTAACCGAACTGATTCTACCCTACTCACCTGGATTGTGGATTCAGATTCGATGTACTTGCATTCATTATAAGTTCCCACCTGGAAAAACAGAAACAAAAATCATCCCACCTGGGGGGAGAAGAACAGAAACAAAAAGGGTGCGCTTAATAAAGTAGAGGGCGACGATTAAAAAAGGTGGTAAAATCTGATGTCAGTGAAATAAATGATACTTTTTTGTCAATGAAAATACATATTTACAAACACTGGATGTCCATGGATTAAGAGAAACTTGATCTAGTCTCCTACCATTCAACAAAATTACAGCATGCTGTACAATTGTGTAATACAGTTCCCCTGCTATGGCATAACAGCGACTTTATGGTGGCAATGCGAGCAATTAAAGAGGAGAAGTAGCAGGTATGGGATGCTTCAACTCACGCCCCGGTATATAGCATCATGCCGAAGATCATCCATACTATCAATGTTTCTATAGCCATCAAACTCCCTTAGACAAGTCCAGCCCTGGCGAGAAAGAAAATCACGGTAGTCGTCTTCAGTATAGAAGATTTTCTCTTCAGTGTGCATTGGGATGTGGTCTGACTGATCATACAGACAAACTTTGATAGCTAGCCCTGAATAGATGATACACATTAGTGTTTAATAATAATTCTGCAATTTTTATTCTGAATGTCCAAGAATTGGGTCGAAACGGTGAAGGGACTTAGCCTAATAATGCTACAATTGCTTTTTCCTTTTGATCGCTGCTATGCCTGTAAGATAAATGCTCTAAATAACCTTCGCAATGTGAAAGCAAACAATTACTGTCCTAGTAAAGAAACAATAATTGGACTGATATGGATCATTTTTTGCTTTACACACCCTGCACAATTAACAAAAGTCTTCAAAAAAAAAAAAGATAATTCAAGGTAACTACTAAACTAAGTAGCTACAGAATTTCACAATCTCGAAAACTACTAAGGGTATCATACAGGTTTAACAATCCTTAGTCAGGCAGTTAAAAACATAGAGGAAAGATTTTATACGAATATGACAGTAGATGCATAAATTACCTTCATCAAGGTGAAGAGTGTAATTCCCTAAAGGCATGTCCCTGTCAAGAGCACGAATTATCTGGTCTTCATCCTCCAACCAGAATGCTCGCTTAGTTCTCAATCTGAAAGCAGACTTGATTGCCTCCCTAATGGCATCTGTGGTGCCATCAATGCCAATCCTTCTTGTGTAGTCCCCAGATTTGACTGATATCACCCTCCCACCAAATGATTGACTCTCAGCACCTGATATTAGAGAGGTAATATCAAAGTTGACATAAGATCTCCATCATCTCATCAAAACGATTGAGAGCAAGTAGCTCAGGATCACAAGGGGCTCAGAAAAAATTCATCCAGCCAAGTCATTAAGGAAATTTTACATTTTGAGCAGAAAGAAGTTTTATAGGTTCTGATCTTAGTAAACTTTACCATTCCCAGGGGTCTCCCTCCAATTCCAAGGAGGAACTCCACTTGCTGCAACTGCATCAGCCGCGGTGATGGCAAGGGGATGTCCATCGTGATCCAGACGTCTTTCCAAATTGAGTGTTGGCCTGGCACTGGCTGCGTAGCAAAGAACTTAAATGAGGAAAATGAATATCTATTTTGAGAGAAAATCAATAAGAAAAGGAAAGTAAAATGATAACAATAACAAGTAGAATGGTAAAGTGGCCAACTGAACTTGAAGCAGCGCATAAGAAAACATCTGAACTTATTTTCTGACAAAAATCGGTAACTTGTTTGAGAACGCTGTGGGACAAATGTTTTTAATTTATCCTTTTTGAAACTATTCAAAAGATCTCTTTATTCACCATTTTTCATGTTTGAACTTTGATCATCGCTATGCTTCCTATCTTTCCTCTTCAAAATGAGAACAATGTTGCACTTACAATTTTGTCATGATAATATTAGCAAACTGTAATTTTTTTTATCTTCTACCATATCCTTCAAAATGCATAATCAAAGTTACACATTACTACAATATCTTTGACAGAATTTTCTTGAAATGAACTACCATTGATAAACTTATGAGTGGAACATATAGGTGTGTGGGTGAGTAAAATAGTAATTGTAGCTGCAAGTCTCTGGAGGATAAAAGCCCTTGAAGATTGTTGTCAGGCTAGGTGAAAACTTCAAGGCTAAAATTATGAGGCACAGAGCAGGGAAAGAACTTATTTCTGGTATTGCAGGTTCCCAGTTCTATGTTGATATTTGAGGTAAGTGATTCAGGAGGCATCTGAAGAAACCTTGTGACACTCTAGTGGCATATACTACTATAAGAAGGCACCTTCCTGATGCCAATTCTGGAAGCTCTTGTGGTGTTGTGTTGATGCAAAGCAGGATCACATATAAAATGATCTTGATTCCTAATAGAAAGAGAATATTGAGATTTTTGAGATCCAGTAGTTGGTTACTGCAGAATATCAAAAGTATATCTAATCCATCTCAAAGCTTTGATTCAGAACAAGCAGAACAATGATTTGTTTTACTACCAAGAGGATAACATTCACCTTCATTGCTGTATAAGAGAATAGGATAGACAATTACATTTCAGCTTCTTTGTAAAGCCTTTTTGGGAAACAATTGCACTGTTCAGTCAAGGCTTTCCAATAAGCTGAAAGCTGTATACAGCTAAAAATATTTTTTTTCATCATTTAAATATGGGGCATAGAGAAAGAGGTTGCATCTCCCTGGCCAAGGTACAGCCAGGATCTAGTTTGCTGCTTCTGGGATGGCCACGCACATTGCAAAGGATAGTTTTGACAATTGGCTTTCTATGCAAGAACAGATTTGATCTTTGAAGTTTTCTATGCAAGAACAGATTCGACCTTTGAAGCTATGCTAAATTAATTTCATGATCAAAAGGGTAGCATCTTGACTTGTTGACCTTCTAGACCACTTCCATATTTGCTTGAGGTTGATTCAGATGAGAGCTACTTGATATTCATTCACTAACCCCACCCACACATGAACACACAGCAGTAACCGAAAAAGATCCATGTCTTCAACAAAAACATAAATAGGCAGCAAGCAAACAAACAAACAAACACACACAGAACTAACTACAATGATTAGAAATCAGTAACGGTGAATCCATGTCTTCAACAAAAACATAAATAGCCAGCAAACAAACAAACACACACAGAACTAACTACAATGATTAGAAATCAGTAACGGTGATTTACCTTCCACAGGTCCAAATGATATACTTGTATCTTCAAAGCCTGCGTAAGCCAAACAGATGGTATGATGAATACCCAATCATAATGACAGAACCAAAAGTTCTGTATAAGTTGTGAATTATAAATTAAGTATCTTGACGGTCATTGGAACAAGAAACGTCATATGGCAATAAATTTATCAGAAGCAAGGGAAGCTAGAAAAGATAAAAGTACACTAGCAAAGATAGTGGACAGAGATGCTGGAATATTTTTGCCCAATTTCCCATCACCAAAAGTGGCGCCTCTGGCAACAATTAGTGGTTAGAAAGGTAAGTGTGCAGTTACGAAAAGATAAACTGTACAGTTTTGCTCACAGGTCCCACCTAAGATAAATAAATAGGAGAAAGGAAGAAAATCTAATGGTTAAACACCCACACCATTGCCCCTCGAAACAAACAAACAAAAAAATAAAATCAATAAATTTATCGAGCATGACAATCATGACTTCCTAACATCTGCATATGAATCCTCAGAAATCTATTTTTGGTGTGAAGTTATGTAGTTCAGATGTCATCCAAAATAAAAGCATAAAAGGTTACCAGATAACAGGTTTTCAGTCAAAATCTAATGATTATCAAAACAAGCACTCTGGAAAATGAACTCTCGCGCAGATATATTCGTACAAAAGTTAGAAAGCATGACAAAAACACACAAGCATTTTCTTCAATCATTTGCTTAACTTCTTAGATCAGTATCCACCATCTGGTTTACAATGGGGAGAAATCATGCAAGTGGCACGGGAGTTAGAAACACCTAATAAAGAATCGCATAACCATGAAAATCAACATGTTCATATTACTCACAGGCCCACAGGCCCCAGTCATTACATCACCAGTCTCAGAGTTTCAGTAACACAAAAGGCCAAATTTGGGCAGCTTGCAGAAAGACACAGTGCTATACTTTCTATCAGGACCCCAAGAGCCACACGACTTCTATAATTGTCACAGAAAGTTGGTTCACATGGTGCATGCTGATTCCACAACCCTCAGTTTCAAGTCAAACATGGAATCACTAGAACACCTACATTAAGTACTGATCTCACTCATGAAAACTTGATTTTTCTAGTTCCTCACATTATAAGCCAAACCTTGGTCTTTCCTCGTGCCAATCATAAACTCATAACTATGTTTTGATAACCCTTTAGCCAGTATCCAGCAACCTAGCTGCCATAACAAATGCCACCTATCCTAGCTCTCCTCAAATCATACACCCTAAATACATTCCATCGTCTAGAAATTCAAAACTATGAAACAAAATATTTTAACATGCCCCCAAGACATGGGCTAATTCCTAGATAACGTTTTGCTCTATTTTCGCTAGTTATGTCCTATATCACATCAAACATATCACACGGTAATCTAATTTCCAGAACGCAGAAACCAACCAAAAATATCAATTTTCAGAACAAAATTTCAAAGCAACACTAGATAACACTCTATTTTAAGAAATTCATTACCAAACACCCAAAATAGAAATCCACACAATCAAAACTATTCAGTAGTTGTTGTCTCAGTTTGCAGCATAGAAAAAGAAATCCAACACCAAACTAAACAGCCCAATCCAATTGGAACCAAAATTAGGAAAAACTGGGAACTCAAAGCCAAAAAATACCTTTATCAGAAAATTGCATGTAAGAATCAACTTTAGGAGTAGGGCACTTATACTGAGAATTCTTATTCCTTCCCCTCAAAATCTCATCAATCTCCTTGTAATACGACATTTTAGCAGACCCACTTCCCCTATCTTGATGCTTCGCCTTCTTGAACTCTTTCAACAAGTTCCTCCACTTGTCGGTGCACATAGTCGGCGATCGATCGAAACCTTTATCCCTCATTTTAGTAGAAATTTGCTCCCACAGGTGCTTATTCGACTTGGAAGTATTGAAGAGACCATCCATTTCTCTGCGAAACCCGATCAGACTTCGGGTTTCGTCTTGAACCCATGTCTCAGCTCGCTTCTTGGGTGCTTTGACTTCGTGGTTGTCATCGCCGCTGCTTTCGCCGAGAATCATCTGGTGTGGGTTGGTAGCAGCGGTGATGGGGTGAAGATGAAGAGGTGGCAAATCGCCGTTGGAAGAGACAACTTCGATAATCATGTTGTCTCTAGAAGACGATGGTCCTACTTCTTCTTTGTAGAAATCGAGAGGGCGAGGCTTCTCTGACAAGTACATGTTCAGTCTTTTTATTATTTTTTTAAGGTTTAGGAAGGAAAGGGAGGGTTTTGTTTGTAGGAGAGAAATGGGGATTGGAAGAGAGTGGCAAGGAGAGAAGAAGACGAACAGGGCATTCTGTCTGTCTGTCTGTCTCGGGGGAGGTTTGGATTTAATAATGGAATTTTTATTTTTATTTTTTTTACACTCTTTGGATGACTGTGAGAAAAGATGTTTAAGCAAGGAATTTTTATTTTTATTTTTTATTATTTTTTAACGAAAGGTTTTTAAGGTAGCAGAGATTGAGTGCGCGCGTGACGTAAAAGCGAGTTTTAATATTTTTTAGACTAATATAGCTGAATAAATAATTTCTAAATTAATATAGTACTCGGTAGTCGGTACGGGAAAGTATATTTTTTAGACAATGAGAAGTGTTGCACACGTGTAAGACCAACAAATTTCAATCCAAGTTTTTGCTCACTTAAATAATTCCTTCAAGTCAATATGTTTTTTTTTTTATAAATTCAATGGCATGAAATAAATCAAAATAATTTAATGGCCAGAAAAAAAAAAGATGACAGGGCTAAAATAAAAACAAGAGATTAAATAGGAAAAAATAAAATAAAACATAAAAAATATGTCAGAGCTTTCTGGTAATAAAACTTTCAATATTACCAAAAAAAAAATATTTGATGATGAGTAACCCACTCGATAATTGTTTAGACCTAGCTTCGGGCTTGTTAGGGGTTGCGTTTGCATTGGAGTTTTTAAAAAAATTAATTTGTTTTTGTATTTTTAAATAGTTTTGATTTGCTAAAATCAAAAATGAATTTTAAAAAATAAAAAATATATATTATTTTAATATATTTTTAAATAAAAAATACTTTAAAAAATAGTTTTTATAACATTTACCAAATTAACTGATGTGGCTAGCGCTTCCACCTGTTGAGCCAGGAGCTGGTTTTTCTAGCATTTCCGGCTGTTTGGGCCACGCCCAAGCTCGTTTATACTGTTGCCACTTCTATAGTTGTTTTATTATACTCAGGGAAAGATATTGGGCGATAATACATGAGATTTTACAGGAACTTTGGTGCAAAATGCGATTCCTGCTAGGAAAGCTTTGTTGCATGGGAGTACTGAAGAGGAGGTCAAGTTATATATATGCCAGCCAGTATCTACTCACAAATTAACAGACATGACTTGTCATCGTTAAGAGCTTGAAGTTAGCTACGGAGTCCAAATTGCTGTGCAGGGAGATTGCAGGTCCTGTTGAGTTTTTAGGTGATGGAGTCTTAAATTATATATATACTGCAATTTATCACTCCTAGATATATAAGCTGCTTGACCATGCTGAGAGATATCACCCTAGCTTGTTGCTATTTTCTTCTATAACTCTTCTCCTCTCCTTCTCTCGATTAATCTTCTTAAGTTTCACTACCCACTCCCCCACTCCCCCAACAAGCGTACGTGATGGATTCTCGATACATGACAGTTTCCTTCTGTCCCTTTCTTCTACTCTTCAGTTACTGTTGGCAAGTTTTTCATCACCATTCGCAGCTTTACTTTGCTCACAAGTGGAACAAACTCCTTTTATAAGATGGACAGTGTATGATGTTCAAAGGATTTGCGGCACTTGGAGTCCATGAACGAGAGAAACGAGGATGAACAACTGGAAGAGCAGCAGGATGAAATAGCTTCTGAGAGAAGGTTGTGAATTGGCTATGAAATATTTAACACCCATGCCACTGTTAGTACCGAATAAGAATCTATTCTTAAGATATAAACAACATCATTCCATATATTTTATAATTAAGTTGGGCAGTCCTTGATTTGATGGCACGGATGCTAGGTTTGGCGTGGATATTTGGTGTCCTATACAGGTGTGAGATAGCCTTCATCTCTACTCTAGAGATGGACAGTCAAATTCATGGGCAGCTTGTTCCCTGAATGACAACTTTTTGAGCATGATACCCTTGTCAAGTGCAAGAAGGTGGCCAACATAATGGATGTGGGCAAAATTTAAACAGCAATATTGAGCTAAAAAAAGCAAATGGCGGTTGAGACAGCTTTCAAAAAATGTTTGAGCTAAGATAAGTAACATGCACCCCACTAATTCCTCCACTCAAATGAGACGCAGTTGAGTCTCTAACTTTTAAACCTTTTTGCTTTCATTCAATCAGACTGGTACACCTTCATTTATGGTAGGATATCTCGAATAACTCTTAATGTTAGGCAATTTCTTTTGTTCGTCTTCTGATAAATTGCCAGGAATGCTGGCTCCAGGTTCGATTGCAAGTGTTTGCAATTTGTTGTCTCATCTCCTAATTCAGTATAACTTTATGTTAGACGATTTCTTTGGTTCGTCTTCGGACATAATGTGTGGAATGCTTGCTACAGTTTGATTGCAAGTGTGTACTGTATGCTGCCAACTTCTATCTGTGACACCCTCAATGTTTAGTGAGAAGCACCGACTGCTGACCTATGTGTTTGAAATGACATTCAACTTCTTTCTTCTCGTCCATGGTTTAATTAATTTCCAGTTGTAAGGATTACAATGACATGGGGAAGTGCAAGTAAACTGAAAATATTCAAGTGGTAAAAAATTAATTAGAAGAAGAATACATTACTTATTTGAATCCTATCTTTTATATTTTTCAACTTATCTAAATTTGTGATCAACTAAGAATTTTTAAGTTGACAGAATCTTTTAAGTGATTTGATTCTTGAAAGTGACTAATCACTCGTGAGTTGTATCTCGAGTGTGTCCATAATATATATGTTTTTATTTGAATCCTATTATTTGTATTTTTCAAGATATATAAGTGTGCGATCAGGTAGGGATCTTAAGTTGACGGACTCTTTTCAGTGATTTGATTCTTGAAAGTGACTACCCACTCATGAGTTGTATCCCGAGTGTGTCCATGATATATATATCCTTATTTGAATCTTACCATTTGTATTTCTTAAGATATGTAAGTGTGTGATCGACTAGGGATCTTGAGTTGATAGACTCTTTCCCCACCCGTGAGTCGTTTCCTATAAAAAATTAACATAGGGAAGTGCAGAGCTGAATCTACCTTTATCCATTGAAACATATACTAAAATTGCTCAGTGTTTCACTGTGTAGTCCATAGTGAAACGCTAAGATCTTTTTTTTCATTTTTAATTTTTTTTGTTTTTGCTTTTTATGCCTTTATGAGTTTTTTTTCTTTTTTTCTGTGTTTTTTTCTTTTAAAGAATTTTTTTTGTTTAATTTAGTTTGTTAATGTTAATTTTTTTATTTAGTTATATCTCGGGTTTGACGGGTTAACCTAGTTTGACGAGTTAACCCGGAATTTTTTTTTTGCTTTTTTTCTTTTTAATTAATTTTTTTCGTTTAGTTTAGTTTTTTAATGTTAAATTTTATTCTATTTAATTATCAGACTTTCATGACACGTATCCCAGGCTTAATGGGTTAACCCATCAATTTTTTTTTTCTATTTAGTTACAAACTTTCATGACGCGAATCTCAAGTTTGACGGGTTAACCTGGTTTGAAGGGTTAACCCAGTTAATTTAGATTTTTTTTCTTTTTCTTCATTAGTTTTTTACTTCCTGTTGGTTTTTTTCTTTGTTTTTTTAATTAATCTATTTAATTATCACACTTTAACGACACGACCTTGCAGCCAGACCCACATCTAAGGCTCTTGGGTTCGGTGTTGCAGCCAGATTCACTTAAACTTGAGTCATGTAAGTTTAATATTATTATTAATATTATAAATATTACTCTTGGGTCAAGCGTTGCAGCTAGACCAAAGGTTGTTGGGCATATCTTTGCAGAAAGACTTAACACTCTTAGATCTTAGCATTTTTTGATATTTTTTATGCAAGAAAAAAAATTAACCCGTGGTATGTGCCTTTTATTTTTCCTTTTCTTTTTAAATCTTTTACTGTAGATTGCACAGTGCAGTCCATAATGAAAAAGCTGATGCCTTTAGTTTTTTTTAATTGTTTTTTAAATTTATTTTCTTAATATTAATTTATTTTCTATTTAATTATAAGACTTTCATGACATTGATCCCAGGTTTGACGGGTTAACCCAGTTAATTCAAATTTTTTTCTTTTTCTTCATTAGTTTTTTTCTTCCTATAGGTTTTTTTCTCTTTGCTTTTTTCTTTTTAATTAATCTTTTTTTAATCTATTTCATTAATATTAAATATTTTTTCTATTTAATTATCACACTTTCATGACACGAATTTCAGGTTTGACGGGTTAACTTGATTTGGCGGGTTAACCTGGTTGATTCAGATTTTTTTTTCCTCATTAGTTTTGTTCTTTTGATTCCATTTTTTAATATTGTATGTAGTCAACAGTGAAAAGGCTGATGCCTTTAGTTTTTTTTCTTTTTTTAATTTTATTTTTATGTCTTTCACTGTGGACTGCACAGTGCAGTCTATGGTGAAAAGGCTGATGCCTTCTTTTTTATTTTTAATTAATTTTTATTTATTTAATTTGTTGATATTAAATTTTTTTCTATTTATTTATAAGACTTTCGTGACACGGATCTCAAGTTTGACGAGTTAACCCAGTTAATTTAGATTTTTTTTGTTTTTTTTCATTAGTTTTTTTCTTCTTATAAGTTTTTTTCTTTTATTTTTTCTTTTTATTTTATATTTTTTTATTTAATTTAGTTCATCAATATTAAATTTTTTTCTATTTAGTTATCGGCTGGTGCCTTTAGTTTTTCTTTTTTTTCCTTTTGCTTTTTTGTTGTTTTTATGCATTTGACTGTGGATTGCACACTGCAGTCCACAGTAAAAAGGCTGATGTCTTTTTGTTTGTTTTTTTAATTAATTTTTTTAATTTAGTTTGTTAATTTTCAATTTTTTTCTATTTAGTTATCAAACTTTCATGACACGGATCCCGGGTTTAACGAGTTGACCTGGTTTGACGGGTTAGCCCAGTTAATTTTGTGTTAACCTGTCAATTTTATTTTTCTATTTAGTTATCAAACTTTCACGACACGAATTCAAGGTTTAACGGGTTAATCTGGTTTGAAGGGTTAACCCGGTTGATTCAGATTTTTTTTCTTTTTCTTCATTAGTTTTTTTCTTCCTTTTGGTTTTTTTCTTTATTTTTTTCTTTTTAATTAATCTATTTAATTATCACACTTTTATGACACGACCTTGCAGATAGATCCACATCCAAAACTATTGGGTCTGATATTGCAGTCAGACCCACTTAAACTTAGATCATGTAAGTTTGATGTTATTATTAATATTATAAATATTACTTTTGGATCAGGTGTTACAGCCATACCCAAAACTCTTGGATATAACTTTATAAAAAGATCTAATATTTTTAAATCTTAACTTTTATTAATATTTTTTTATACAAAAACTATTAACCCGTAACATCGCAAGTGTTTGTACAAGTAGTTTATGTCTAAAAGCAGGTGGGCATTAATTCTGCTATCCAGTAATTATAATGATTTAAAAAAAAAAATTCATTTGAACAACCCGCTAGCAGTGCAGCAACCACAAAAATATACTGCATTAATGGGGTTGAATGCCTAGCGAAAACATGCAGTATTACTGTGTTAATACTGTTTGGCAGTAAATTGATGTCCAGTTCCTGCCCTGTGATCAGGTGATGTGGTACTTCCTTTAAGAAGCTCTGCCCCAAGTCAAGCCCCAGTTGAAAAACAAACCTCTGGCATTTCATCTGTTCATGGTTTCTGTCAGAAAATTAAGCTTAACTATCACATCACCTTGCGATTATCACATTCACTAGTTAATTAGTTATGACAGAGTAATTACAAGAACTTTGATTCTAATATTCAACTAAAAGCACCAAAAGCTAGCTACGTGCTGCAATCTTGGACCTGTACCCGATAGCAACTTTTTTTTTTTAATTATTATGAATATCCTAAATTAAGTTTGGGTGTATCTTGATTAATTTTATAAATTTTAAAATTAATAATTCAACCTTTAATAATTATTATATTAACAATTATAAAACTGACAAATCTCTTAATCTAATTTTTTATGACCACTTGCTATCGGGACCACTTGCTAGATGATTACCCCGATAGCAACCTTGCTTAAAGGGACGAGGCTTCAAGTTCAAATTCTATACTATCATCATAGTTAATCGCAGGCAACCAAAAAAGAAAGAAGAATCGCATAAAGGGCAAAACAAGAGCAGGCCAGACAACAGAAGAATATTGCTGCTGGTGCAGGTTTTCTTCTCTCTTTAACGTACGGACCTTTACCCCAGAGATTTATAACCATGATGCGGGATGCCCAAAAACAATATCTTGCAACTTTCAGCATATGATTTAAAAAGCACCACTAGAAGCATTTATTCAACGCAGACTCCTTTATTTTTAATTGAAAAGGCGAGGCAACAGTTTGACACCCATAGCTGGCCACATAAAATCTTACAATCCCCCTGGTATCAATGTTAATACATGACCACCATGGTAGGGGAAAACAGATTTTGATTGTTTATTCTACAGACAAGGAAGCAAGCTAGGAGCCAAGAATAAGATCACAACAGAAACTAGTAATCTATCAGTACTAAAAGTAGTAGATCACATACTCCCACAGTCCAAGCTGAAAACGCCTGCAAAATAAGGATTGGATTGATACTGCACACAGCATATACCAATAACGGTTAGACAGAGGTCAGCATCACATGAAATCCTACACGGCAGGACAACAAACCACTCTATTCAGGCGACAGAGTGATCATGCAAGTTTATTCCGAACAATGGCCAATCTCACAGTACAACATGCCATTTCCAATCATCGTCAACAAATACATATGACACTGACAGTACTCAATGTACCACACCCCACTTCCATGCAGGTACATATGCCAGCTCTGTACGTCACACACAGGTGAAACCGATCCTCTCTTCCCTGGAATTGATTACGTGTGATAATAAGAAAAACTGGAGACCAGAGAGATATGCTTAGCTGCCAACAGTGCACGGAGTGCTAATCAACCACTCAAAATCCATTGCTATCTGTTCTCTTTTCTGTTTCTGCAGTGACTTTTTTTTGTTGTTGCTTCTCCTTTCAACAGAAAAAAAAAATCAGGTATACTATTGAAAATGCCCCTATACTTGAAGTCTAACAGCTGCACCATAGAGGCTCACCGGCCTTGGAGGGAAAAACAAGATAGAAAGGAACCTTTATCCTAAAAGGCTGCATCGATGTTTCTTCTTAGATTCTCAATCATCAATTCTGGAATAGTCAACAGAACACAAGAGCAGGCATATCTGTCTCTAGCCATGAAGACGAAGGCTGCAGGAAGATTCTTGGAGCTCAGGAAACTGGAGCGGACCAATCTTCCTATCTTGCTTCTCTTGACATTTCAGCGGCTGCTTCCAACAATCTGAACAAAGCAACTCAAGACAAAAAGTTTCCTCGTATTCACTGTCATTGATACAACGGCCACACTGGGCACACCGTGCAATGCAAAGGGTGCAAGCCCTGCAAGCCCGAGAGGGATGCTCATTTCCCTGACAACCCTCTGCAGGGCAATCATAAACTATTCTCAGGTTCTGGCATCTTGGGCACATTTCAATATCAATTGCACGATCATCCTCACATGACAGATAAAAATCTCCCCTGTGATAAAAATGTGGCTTGTGAACATTCTGCTGGGTGTGGCTATCTCGGCCCAACAAGAGTGTCAACTCTTCAAAATGCCTCTGTGTCACACCATAGACCCCGCCAATGCGTAAATGCTTCACTCCCTGAGCTCCTGTATTCTTGAATGCCTTTAAGCTGGTCACAATGCCCTCAATGCTGAGTCTTGTACATCCAGGCACACTCAACTGCAGATAAAAAAGAGATGAAAAGAAATATTAGCATCTTATCAATCAAAAAGGCAGTATAGACAAAACAGGGAAAACTGGCACAAAAATATCAAGAGCTCATAAGAAAAATTGAAGCCCAAAAATTTTCTTCCTTTAGCTGTGATTGTGCTTCTAAATTCACTATGAATAATTTTCTTCCATGTCTACATTCAAGCGCAGAACTCTCTTAAAACAAGGTCGAGAGAATAATTAGCTCGGGCAGTAAATAACAAATAATCAAAGGGAGTACACCAACCAAAAGTGATAGACATTTCAAAAAAAAAAAACAGAGCAGTGCGTGATCTTATTTGGGTCAAACAATGAAAATACATATAAGGCAATTAATTGAATTGCAATGGGAAAATGAACAAATTTTCCAAAGTCCCAACAAACAATGATAAAGATTGAGGAATCAATGCAAGAACAAAGTTAGATGAACATGAACTCACCTTGGTCAGCCTTGGATTATTTTTGAGCACCTGCTTCAACCCATCATCAGTAATCCTAGGACACTTCACTAGGCTCAGACATTGCAAGTTACCTTGAGCCCTATCAGTTAACTGCAAAAGAACATCTTCAGTGATCTTCTCATTCAATGGTTGATCTATGTGGATGCTCCTCCATAAAAGCGGGTCACTTCGAACAGTATAACGAAGGGATCTGCAAACAGTTTCAACAAGAAGAAGATCCCGCACTCCCAGATAACCAAGAGCAAAAGCAAACGCTGGATGAGGAGCTCCATCAGAAAAAACCACATGACCCTTTTGGAATTCTCCACTGCTCTCATCCACGACCCCAGCATTCTTATCCATTTCATTCCCCAGACTCAAAACATCCTTCATGTCACAATCTGAGTCAGGAGCCTCGTGAACAGATGCATTCCCCACTTCTATCCCCTCTAGACACTCATCACCAAACCCACCCACTAAATTAGATTTACAACTAAACCCCACATTCCCTGGAAATGCTTGAAACCTCATAGCATTATTCCAAATATAATTCAAGCCAGCAAACAACTGATAATTCCCATCACTCGTGGAAACCTGATCACTACCACAAGCACCATAATCCACCTCCAAATCCTCAAGCCACCCCGTGATAGCAGTAAAAGTGGTACTTATATCCATGTCAAAAGGATCCGATGGCAAAAGATCAATAATATCCTCATGCACCAATTCCTGTGAGCCACTCCTATCCCTTCCATAATCAAAACGATCCTCAACTCTCTCCTGTATAGAAATCCTCATCGGCGAAAGCACATTATCCTCGGAAATACGAGGAAAGAGAGGTCGATGCGAAAAATTCAACGTCATTCTACGCTAACCTAATCCCAATTTTTTTCCCCTTCTTTTCTGTGTATTTTTACAAGATATATTTAACAAACCCAAAAAGGAAAAAAAAAAATTTTAAAAAATGACCAAAGAAAAAATCAAAGCTAGAAAGGAGAAGATTGAGAAAAGAGATCTAGCAAGAAAACCCTCGATTCCGGATAGCAAACTAAAACGACGCAACCAAAAATTTCACAGAGTTTCTTGCTACACGTACAAATCCTATAATGAAAATTCTCTACCAGCAAAACGACGCTGTTTTATCTATACAGAACAAAGAATCAACCAATCAATATTTTTTTGTTATCAATTAGGGTTTACAATAAATAGAATTTAAAAACGAAATGACAGATCAATCAAGAAACGCAATTAAAGAGAAAATAACCTGAACAAGAGCGATAATCGAGAGGAAATTAAAGAAGCAAAACCCTGATTGGTTTCTCCGAGAACGCAATCGACAGTCTCTTGGTATCGAATCCTCGATTGAAGACAGAAAGAACGGGGCTTTTCTTTTCTTTTTTATGCGAAATTAAAAACCGAAAAATAAACTAATTTTTTTGTGCTTTTGAAGGGTTTTTGTTTTTGTTTTATTTTTTTTTCTGGAGAATTCGATCCAGAGAGGAAGAGAAAGAGGGAGGCGGGGGGGAGCCTGTCGACGGAGCCACTCAGGAGAGAGGAGAGAGAATTTTTACAAGAACAGAAGGGGAAAAATATAAAAATCGAGAGAGTGAAAGGTAACGGTGAAATTGTCCACATTTTAGGGGAGAAAGAGAGAGATGGGGTGTTGAACTTGACACGTGTGTGCGTGGTAATTTTTATTAGCGACGGTAAATTAATTTTTTACTCTTTCTTCGCACGCAATGTTCGTGGCGGGATATGCAGTTATGCACTTGTTCCACGCGTCTTCCCTCGTGTTAATTTTACCTTGTTTTCAAAGGGTTTTTGAAATTAGTCCAGGCTGTGTTTTTTTTTTAATAGTTTTTTATTTTAAATTTATTAAAATAATTTTTTTAACATCAGTTTATTAAAACTATTAAAAATATTTTAAAAAATTAATTTAATATTATTTTAAGTCAAAAATATTTTAAAAAAATAGTTAAAAGTAGGAGCAGAAACACCTCTATAAAAGTAATACTGCTGGCCAGTCTCTCAAATCACTCGACAAATAATTGAAAGCATAAGGTTTGATGTGATGAAAATTGATGAATCCATTTTACCCGTGATCTATTAGCATTTAGCACTTCATGGTTTTGTGGCCGTTGGATCCAGATTGGAGGGGACGGTGAAGATGGGTTCTAGGTTTGACTAGTGGTTAAGATGGGT
>Ga0325411_1003376_pt1 | contig 17990 bp, 8 predicted proteins | sample PopdelMetagenome_13_FD_206181 | JGI IMG/M metagenome (GOLD analysis project Ga0325411, IMG submission 206181) | Populus deltoides microbial communities from Bellville, Georgia, United States - Xylem-PdIQD-R4 | ecosystem: Host-associated > Plants > Phyllosphere > Stem > Wood/Secondary xylem...
AAAAAAAAGTTATTAACAATAATTAAAGGTAAATGTAGAAAAAATAAGAGATAGATGTAGATCAAGATATTTGATTTCACAACATGAGATATTTTTCTAGTTGTGTTTATTGAATAAAAAAATAATAGAAATGAATACACACATGAAACTGATTAAATAAAATAAAAAAAATATTATGCAAAGTTCATCTATATATATATATATATAATTATACATGAATTAGAATAATGTCTTCAAAAATTAAATACACATAAAATAAAATTTTTTTAAATCTCTAATAAAAAAAATCTTCAAAATTCGTGGTCTAGATCATGAGATCTGGATAAAATGATAGAAAAAACAAATTGAAGATCACCACAAAACCAATCTATTTTTTTAAAAAATAATGCAGAATGATGAAATAAAAAAAAAGAGCAAAAAAAAAAAGGATGTTGACCCGCATTAACTTTTCAAGATCATGACCCGGGTCATTAGATCAGAAGTACTATAAATAAAAAACTACGAAGCTTATTCCTCAATAAATCAAACTGTGAAGGATGAAATCGGGAAAAGGAATCAATTACACAAAATGATTTAAAATAATAAAAAAATTAATTAAAAGAATGAGGGTGAAAATTAAAAAGAATAAGGACTGAATTGAAAAGAAATAATAATATATGACCACTTCTATAAAATTATCAAATACAAACAGACCGATGGAAACAATACCTTCAATAAATTACAGTGATGTTTACCGACATAAAATAATATCGTTACGTCCGTTAGTATTCACAACTCCCCCTCTCTCCCCCTCCCTTATTTCTTTTTCTTCTTTTTCCTTTTTATTCTGCAAAACACAACAAACAACACCCTTGCCACCCTTTTTTTTCCCCACAAATCAAGCTCTTATCATCATAAATTCAGCCACCCCAACAATCAATCTATCAATATTCTTGTTCTAGTTCAATTTTTTTTAAAGGTTAGCCACATCATATAAGCAAAACTATCCATTTTTTTTTGTAACCCATTTGCAAAATGTTAATTTTTTGGTATTTTTATGTAGTATATGTAGTTTATTTATGTGTTACTTGTTTTTATAACATTTTCTTGTAGAAATTTGTTATATGAATGTATGATTTGTACATGTTAAGGTTTGTTTGAGATTTTAAAAATTTTTATTTGTTTGTCATTTGATGACATTGAGTTTGATTTTGTAATTTGTGTTTTATAGTGAAATAAATAATGACTTATTTAATGAGTACATTTCACATTTAATCAATTTTATTGTTAAATTAAAAATTTTATAAATTTGAAGGAATTTTAATTTTCTAGAGAAAATTGATAATGTTTTAAGTGTACTATTAAAATAGATTGGATAAGTTTGAGTTAAACTAATTATAGCTAATTATTTGGGTACCAATAATTTTTTTAGTTCACATTAGTAATTAATACATGTTGTCATCAATATTGCATATAGATTTCATAAAAGTAATGGATGATCACTCTTGAATATATCGAATTTCACTCAAAGGGTTGCACTAGATGGATTATTGTAATGGGGTTAAGGGTTTTATTAATTACTCACCATCTAATCTAAAAAATATTAGTGGATGCGATATTAAATGTTCATATAAGAGGTGTAAAAATAAAAATTTTATTGATTTAAATGTTCTTACGATGCATCTTCTACAAAAAAAGATTCATAGAAAAATACTTGTGTTGGTTTACATACGAAGAACTACATGTTCCTTACAATACCTCAATTTTCAATGGAAGCACATAATGTACATGTTGGGTTATGTACAAACATATTCAATTCATTCGGGTCATTTGCTATACTATATTCTTGTTGATTGAAAATACTCATGATTTACAACTTGTCATCGGGGATGTGTATGAGATCAGAGTTCATGTTCTTGCCTATGGTCATACTTGATCCTAATAATCCGGGTAGGAATATTGATGTTTATCTTTAACTATTGATTGATGAGTTGAATTATTTGTAGTTATTCGGGGCTTTGACATATAATGTCTCGAGAAAATAAAATTTTTAGATGAAAGCAACTTTGATATGGACTATCAATGATTTTTCTACGTATAAAATGGATTTTGGTTTAAGTACGCATAAAAAATTAGCATGTTCATACTATATCGAAAATAACAAAGCCTCTACCTTAATATTTTTTAAACTAATAATAAAACTTTGATTTTTTTATTTTAGTTTTATTCTTTTTTAGTTTTTCTTTGTTTTGTTTATTTTATTTTAAAAAAAATATTAAATACAATAGTGACATAATTACCAACAAAATTTGAATCTTAGATGAAATGACCGATGACCTAAATCCCTTGAAAAGTTTTAAAAAGTTAGAAAGAAATTAAAAGACTTTATCGACGGACTAAGTCCTTAGAAAGTTTTAGAGAGTTCAAAAAAATTACTAGACTTACCACTCCATATGTAAATCTCCAACAATCTCATTTCAAAGGTAATATACATTTGATCACTAATGAAATTACCAATGGAATGATACTGGTAAATTCTTTTTGTTGGACGTGCTATTTTCATATGTAAATCCATTAGTGATTATATTAACACTGGTATGACTGGCATAATATAAATTATCAACATTATGATTTTTGATTACCAGTTATCGTCCGTGATTTTATCAATATATTTTTTCTTACCTAATGGATAAGGAATAGGGTATGTATATCAAGAAATTCGACCCATGAATACCCATTGCCATCTCTACTGGCGACAAACTAGGACTGAGAATTTCCGGTTCGGTCCGGTTTTGGACCAAAATAAACAACCAAACCTTTTTTTTTAAAGTTTTGGAACCGAACCGAACTGAAAATCGGTTCAAACCGATTAATTTCAGTTCGATTCGGATTGGTTTTTTCCCTTCCAAACCAGTCGGTTCGGTTCGGTTCACTTTTAGCAACCCAGTCCTTATCAAGAATCTGTACAAGCAAAAACAGGGGTTTGAATCCTTATCAAGATCTGTACAAGCCGAAACAAGTGTTTGATTTTAACAACCCAATCCTTATCAAGCCAAAACAGGGGTTTGCTTTTAGCAACACAATCCTTATCAAAAATCTGTACATCAACTATGGCACAACCTTTTACATGTAAAGGATTGTCTCGTTTTTTTTTGCTATCGCATGAAAGCTTCAAAAGCAACTGAAGAATCTGTACATCAGCCATGGCACAACCATAGCTCGTTTGAGTTGAAGAGTTCGATGAAGAAGAAGAAAAAGTCGAGGAGAAGTCTGTCTGTGAGGTTTATCAAGTAGGTGTTTGTGTGTGTGCCTGTGGGGGGGTTGCTGGTTAGGATCTAGAGAAGAAGAGATGCAGAGAGCAAAGGCAAAGGGAGGGCTTGCTGAAGATCCAGAGAATGAGAGAATTGAGAGATGCAGAGACCAAAGACAAAGGGAAGAGAGAGATGTAGAGAACAGCGGCTGATTTGTTTAGGAATGCTACTTTAGGTTTAGGGTTAAAACATTTCCTATTTATACTTTTTTTTTTAACGTTGGCTTGGTTGAACCGGTTCGGTTCGGTTCGGTTCAATCGGTTTCATACTTTAGAAACCGAAACCGAACCGAACCGGAACTTTTTTGTGATTTTTTAATCGGTTAATTCGGTTTTTTTTTTCGGTTTGGTTTTTTCGGTTTTTTTTTCCCGGTTTTCTCGGTTTTTTCGGTTTAACGGTTTTTTTGCTCACCCCTATGACAAACCTCTCATCAATTGCTATCACACACCACACCAAGATGAAGAGGACACGATATATAGTGCTTCCAACTACATGGTCGAAGGGCATGTTGGCACGTGATGTGCACGTGTCAATAACTCTTTTGAATAAAAAATTAATTATTCAATGTAAAAAGATCAAAATACCTTCTATGAGTATGAAATACCTTATTTTTTAATCTGGCTCTAAGGGGGAAAAAATCCTTTTACTGTATTATATGAAACCAAAAGACAAAAAAACCCTCGGTCAACATTTATAATTTTTTTTTACTTTAGGGGTAAATAAGCTATTTTATTGTTTAAATGTTTTTGAAAAGAATATATGTATCCACTAACAATCTCTTAATGACCAATGAATTATTGAAAAAGGTCAAATTACCCCTAACACAAAAGCATCTATTTTTCATTGAAAGACAAAGTAGTAATTTCACTGTAGCAATTCATAGTAATATGTGTTTATTGTTATTGTGAAAAATACATGCCCTATATATTTTTGTTAATTAATATAATTATATGCAAATAATTTTATAAAATCTGTTCAATTTTATACATATAACTATACAGGGAAGCCATTAAAAAAAAATCAGGGAGTTTGGTTGCAGAGTTGATCTTCCATTGGGTATCAATTTATGCTAATAATAGAGTTCCAAAGAATCTTCTATTTTTTTTCTTTTTTTTTTTTAATCTGGTTTGCTAGGTTAGAGATTTTTATCCATAAAAAGAACCCCCGTTAATGGGTTGTCATGTATGAATGAACCAAATTGGATTTGAAATGCTCTAATTTTGCACTACTTTTTCTTAACAAAATCTCTCAGTTATTTCTATTTTGGTATCAATTATTACATAATACCTCAATTTATGTTTTAAATTCGGTCAATTAGAAAATCAACCATAGAAATGGTTTAATTTTACCCGTGTGTTTTAAATTGGGTCAATTAATAGACCTTACAATTCTTGGAAAGTTTTTTTTTTTTTAATTTTAGCTTTCTCAGCAGATTTTCCATGAATTCATATTCTTACTCGTTTATAAAATACTGTATGATTGTAATAAAATCAGACCTTTGCTATTGATACGAGTAGATTTAAATGAAAGTAGAAATGCTAAAATATTTGTAAATCTTTTTTTAATTGGAAATTAATGATCATTGGTATAATATTGAAATGTTATAAATCCCTCCTTTTAAAAGATGTTAAGTTTGAAGTCTTTTTTATATAACAACAACAATAAATAATAATAATAATAATAATAATAATAAAAATAATAAAAATCATTTAGCAGGTTACAGTGATAAAAGTTTGAAACCAAGAAATTTGCTCTTCTTATGATCTCAGATTCAAGCCCTGTGGTTGCTAATATGATAGCCATTGAAGACTTACATGGTTGTTAACTTTATGGCCTGTGAAATTAGTCGAGGTATACGCAAACCGGTACGGACATTAAAAAAAAAAAAAAAAGAAGAAGAAGACCGGCTAGTCATGTTCCCATGAAACAATAGAACAGAACAGTAATCCTGTGGAAATCGCTAGCAATCCTTGGGCGATGAATGAACAAGCGTTGCCGTGGAAGAGAGGCAAATACATAGCGTGCATTCATGCATCAGGCCTGCTGAAACGCGTAACCAATATCTTCACACAAAAAAGAGAAGAATGCACGATATTTCGAATGCTCTGCCCAACAGAGGGCGTGTACGCATGTGCAATATCCTTATTACACCAGAGAGTAAAACTGCTCAAGGATATAAAAATTGATTCTTAAGAACATCTAATACAAATGTTGCTGAATTCAAGGACAGATTGTGAAAGGGTTAAAAGGAATGCAAGAATGTATGAGTTCTCGACGCGTCTGATACTTTCTCAGAAAAATATGAATGCCCCATATAATTCATGTAAGAAATTGTTCAACTTCCTCATCCTAAATAAATTTTTATGTATTTTCAACGTATAATTAGATTGTAAAGAATTTCATTCCAAGTATCAGGCACACCGGAAAGACACCAATGACTGCAGTCCAGTCCGGTCGACCCACCTAGACCATAAATTGAAGGGTGTCCATCCTTTCGTAGTAGAGAGAGGAGTGTTACATCGAGCAGAGTGACAGGCTTTGTAATCTTGCTTAAAACACCTTTCAGAACCTCTACAGGCGGTGGCAACCCTCCCGGATATGTTGAGCCGGCCACTGGTTGCTTCTGCCCCGCACAACTCTGAGCGCTTGGTTCATCCCAAAGGGTCCCACTGGTAGCGAAAAGAAAAAAATACCATTAATTTGTTAAAAACAATTAAACATTAATTTAATTATCCAACAAAAAAAAAACCCAGAATTGTTGCATTTTAGGCAGGGGAGAAAACATTCTACTGATATAATTCTTTCTTTTTAATAAACCGAATTTATTAATAGTCGCCAAAGTTGGGAAACTCACCATTAAAACACACCAAAAAAAGGATAAGACAAAATCTACAAGACTTAAAAACACCAATATGAAGACAAGGGCCATGACAACTCCCAATAGAGCTGCTGATCATGCATGTCACCCAAAAATCACGAAACTTGTTTAAAAAATAAACTAGAAGAACAAACAATGAATCTTGCACAACTAATACTTAGTATTGGTTAGAGGTGAGTAAAAAAACCAAAAAACCAGAAAAAAATAACTGAAAAAATAGAATCGTGAAAAAAAACTGATTAAACCGATTAAAATTTTAAAAAAACCAACTGGTTCGGTTCGATTCGGTTTTGGTTTTATAAGCCTGAAACCAAAAAAACGAACCAAACCGAACCCAAATCGGAAAAAAACCGAGTCAAGCTGAAAAAACCGAGCTAAACTGGTTTGAACCGGTTTTTATCCTAAAAAACTGAACCGAACCGAAACAGGTCAATATGAACCGGTTTCGGTTTTTTTTAAAAAATTCGGTTTAGTTATTTTTTTTATAAAAACCAAACCGAACCGAAAATAATCACCCATAGTATTGGTATATTCATCACTTATCAAATACAATATTTTAGATATTCACATCTATACAATAATTTTTGAAATTTGTTCAAGTATTTCTTATTACCTTAATATTATCTATTATTCAACATAAAATAAAAATAATAATATATATACACCCTATTTATTACTTTTCAGTAAAATAACTATAAAAAAAATCACATATTTATGTTAATTTGATTTGATATCATTATGATTTGAGTTAAATTACCATCCCTAATGGGATGAGTAAATTGTTGGTGAAAGATATTTTATTTTTAGCTAACAAACAATTGCCTTCAAAACTTGAAAAATCATTACCTATATTATACTGTATCTATTGCATTATCATAAATCAACATAATAATAACTCTGATCAATATAATTAATTTATAAAACTTGCGACTAAAATTATATGATCAAAAGAACTTTATAAAAAGCAAATTGAAAAAAATTATAAACTTCAATATCTAGTAAACTCTATGTTGGATAATAAAAAAAAAAAAAAACCAAGTTTGAAATAAAAAAATCGACAGGAATTTTGAAGATTAAAGTGAAAAAAACATTGACATTTCAATACTTATTATTACAGTGAAATGTGAAATGTTAAAGTCTTTTAATATATGATGTGATGACTTTAATTTATATAATAATTTTTCTTAAAATTCAATATTATTGTAGTGTACGAAGAAGATTAGGAGCTTAATCTAAATTTTATAATACAATGATGATTCCAGGATATTTTTTAAAAATATTTTTTAATTGAAAATATATTAAAATATTTTTTAATAAAATATTATATTATATATATATAGACACATATACATCAAAACAATCAAATCAAAAAGTATATAAAAAACTAATTTAATGATTCTTTATGAAAAAAAAAAAGGAGATTCAACCACAAACACAAGAAAGAAACACTTTCTTAGGATCCTATTCACTCTTATGATTAGATTTAGCCTAAGACAGGATCACCAAAACTAATTAATTTTGTTTTCTACGAGATATTCAATATTAATGAAATTTATTATATTTATCGTATTCATCGTTATGATTAGATTTAGCCTAATGGAATTTAAATTAATCGTAGAACGTACATATTCATCAATGTTGCGATCACAATTAAAGAGCGTACTTGTAATGAGAAGGAGAGATTCCTTGGAAGAAAACCAGGGTTTTAGCAGGATCAACGTTTGAATCCACCCATTTAGCCCATGTAGTCAGTGCCTTCTCAAAAGCAAGCATACGATCCATGTCCTTCTTAATCTCGTTCCCTACCTGAATGTAATCCCATCTGCAAAATCACAATACTCAGCTCATCTTCAAGTTTGTTTTTTCTAAAAAAAGAAGAAGAAAGTTCTGCCGCCATTCTGAATGAAAATGGCAGTGCTAGTTTTGGACAATACGGTTGCGTGGGTCCTCTGCGGTTCCACCAATGCCATGTGTTAAAGATAAGCATGTCAATGCCGTTCCATAGCTTGCTGCCTTCAATTGAATCAAGCTTCAAGACCCTACCAATTTTTTCACGCGCAACATCTACTAAGTAGACACTGCGATCAAGCATCACTTTTACTTCGTAATCCTGCAAGATCTTAAATGTTAAAAAACCTCAAGTGATTTTCCCCTCTACCACAGGAACAAGCGATTCGGTAAAGCCAGGACTCGTCCTGTTTCGTTAAATCCAAGTCAGATTCTGACTAATCCCACTTGCAGTGCTACGTTCATGAGAACTGCCAATAATTCAGCAAAATTAACTGGATATATAGCAATGGATCCTATCATGCTACCAAATCGATTCGTCTAGTCTATTAAGAACAAAAAAAGGCAAAAAGCTCAGTAGAATCGCAAAAGGAGCCTCGCCAATGGGAATTTCTAGGAAACCCAACGGCATAGCAGGCCCTTTTCCAGAAGCCGCTTAACAAAGAAAAGTGACCTAGAGGGCCACATGGCTGGACAGATGAAGACAAAGCAGATGTCATAACTTGTCTGCCTGGATTTGAAAGATGTTATGTCTGTAGCATAAGTCAGACTATGATTTCACGTGACATGATGCATTGATCCATGACTACTTTTTCTTAATTCTAAACCAATCTTATCTTATAAAAGAAAAAAAGAAGAAGAAAAAGCTTGCTGATTGATGGGTGCATACCGGAAATGCAAATGTGGAGACGTCTCCCTGTCTAGTTAAATTGTATTTGGCTTTGGGCACTGAAGAGTGGAGAATGCATGTCAATGATTGCCACTGATTTCGGCTTAGAGAATCACCCACGAACATGATGCTCTTCCCCCTAAATCTTTCCAAGAAGTCCACCCCATTAAACCTACAAAAGTAGACAAAACATCAAGTTCGATTAATCTTGGATTATTCCTATGTTGTTATTTCCATTTATTCCGTCAAGTGTTTGTTGTTGGTAAGATTTGTTGTTTGTGTTGTCATCACACTACAAAGCCAGTATCAACTCTCTTTTTATATAAAAAAATAAATTAATATTAATTAGTGTATAAGCTGGTTCAACAGTATCATCAATGAAAAAAACCTATAATGTTGTTTTTTAAAAATAAATTATATATAATTGCATTTGAGCATTAATTCTCGTAGTAGGTTTCCTCCACACAAGTCAAAGAACCAATTTGGCGTGCAAGTTTCAAGTAATTAGTAACAAAAACTGTCACGGAGATATCAACTTCATTGAACAGCGTAGGTGGCTGCGCAGCCCTGAAGAGGAGTGCGGAAGATACCCCTCCCACCGAAGATTGCCGTGAGCTTGACATCATTTTTTGTACTGTTTTTCATCCCCACGATGCTAGCAGAGAATCTGTTGTCCCCCCCGACCCCACGATGAAACAAAGCGTAAGAAGGCAGACCACCCGCCCAGTGTGGCCAGTCACAGGCAGACAGATTCCTTGAGCAGCTAAACATTCCCACTCTTTTGCAAATCATTGCAAGGGAGGAGCTTTGCTCTCATTGGGCCACGTACTTTGGCCCGTTTCTTAAAAGAAAAACGCCAGAGTAATAAATAAATGGGTCGTGTCACCTGTGTGTGAAAGTGACAACTCAGTTCATAGAGGGAGGTGCCAGGGAGACATGTCTGAATCAACTGTCTTGGTTCTCATTGAATGAGTAGAAAAAATTAAAGGTAGAGGGTAATTAGTGGGTAAAAAGTGCGTTCTGCAACTGTGTTCTCAACGATTGGATCCTAGTGCGTGCATCACTCTATACAATCAACTACGAAATCTATATAATGATATTAAAAAAGAAAAAAAAAAAAACAGAGAGAGAGAGAGAGAGAGTTTTGACAGAAGTCATGATAGCTTCAAATCATATAAGAAAAAAAAAAACTATTTTGACGATCTGCCAAGAGCAACATTACTCAAAAGATTCCACAGGCGTGCCAGCTGCCAAACCATGTTTATTGATGGGTACGATTGTAGTGTGAGCCGCTTTTAACGTCTGTAATTATTGTTTTATAAAACGTTCGACAATGGAATAATGATTGCTTAAACATGAGCCATGAGACCCTGTTAATTATGCTAATTATCCCCACAGTTGTCATACAACGCAATTCAGAAAACTGTCATGCATAGGATGGGAGAGAGGAATGAAACAATACCTTTGTAAATTACAGTACAGTGGCTTCCATCTGTACTTGGTGTATAAAGAATCAGGGCGGCCATTCTTCTGGCAACTGAACTCTCTTTCAATGAAGGGACAAGCTGAGGCGTTGTAGGGTGGGTATGATCCATCAACAACCCATGTCCCAGTGAAGAAATCACACCCACTTGCATTCGCTTTATAAACAAGAACAAGAAGTAGCAGAGGAACAGCTGCAGTCAGAGAGGAACCAGAAAGAAACCTGATGCTCATCTCTAAATCTGTACCAAATTAACCCAGCGATAGAGTGGTAGTGAAGTTCTTGAGAGAGAGGCTAAACCAAAAGGAGAGGTTGTAAAGGAGGAGATTAATGAGGCCAAATGAAACCTCTGTCTCTCTCTCTCTGATTTCCATTTACTACCTTCCTATATATATTCATAAATGTGTGGGTAATGTGTGTGTCAGTCACCTTTGAGAAGGACGGTTGTATAATTATGTAAGAGTTTGGGGTGGAAAATGGAAAAATCATAATGCAGGGATATGTTTATTTCGCTTTTATCATCACTCAATTTCTTTTTCTATCTTGTGTGTGAACATCTTTTATTTTTACTTGCTTTATTTCTTTCGCACTTTCCACAACTTAGATTTTTTTTTTTACCAATAAAATCTATATTTCTTTTTTATATAAATGGATGGTTTGTTTGTTTTAAGGTAGTTTTTGTGTTTATAATTTTAAAAAAATCAATTTAGAAAAATCAATTTTTGTTGTTGTTGTTTAGATTGAAATATGTATTTAATTAAAAATATTGTTGAAGTTATTCCTAAAAAACATATTTAGAGTGTTTGTTTAAAATTATAGTTAAATTTTATGTTTTTATTAAAAAAAACCCAAAAACAACACATGTAATTAAATTTTTTTATTAACGTGAGGTGTCCGAGCCAGCTTGCATGTACCTCGACTAATCCCCACGGGTCTTGAAGTTAACGACCAGGTAAGCTTCCAGTGGCCATTAATATTAACAATTACAAGACTCGAACCTGAGTAATTAATTTACTTTTTTACCAGAGGAGATGAGGGTGCTTGGGATAAGGGTAGAATAGTCAATGGTTGCAACCAATATTTTTGGCAAAAAATTATCGGTGGGGCAAGTGAGAACAACTTTGATTAATTCTGATAAAAAAACAAAAATATTCTACTATATGATAAATTATAATTGAAGAAATTTTTTTTTATGGGTTTCATAATTTTAAATTGCATATTTTAAATTGTATATAATGTCATAACCAAACACTAGAATTTTGTGAATTGAAATAAAAGCAATAATTGCCACAAAAAACAAACACACTAAAAATCAAATATTCTTGGAGGTTAAAGAATGGAATGTATGGGTTAACTACAAATCATTACATTCTTAATTATTCTCAAAATTAAATAACTAAAGAAATAATGTTGTTCTCACTCCACAATTTATTATTTGCACTCCATGATCTATTTTATTATTATGATAGTCGACCAAAAATACCCTAACTACACTTTTCACAAATGATATTAAATAATTGTTTTATATTTATAACTAGAAGATATAGCTAAAAGGTACAAAAACTTACTTTTTTAATTAGTATAATCAAAATTTACCCTTTTTTATTATTATTATCACCTATCATCAAATTTAATTTCTTGAAACAATTTTAGTTCATACTATAGTTATTTTCTTCAAGATATTTCAAGATTTAAATAAATTAATTAATTTTTTTAAGAATTTCAATTTTTATCAACTTCTTTTTTTTTCTTTGAATTAATTTTTAATTTTTATATTTAGTTTCTCAATTTGTTTTAGAAACCAATAAGAGACAATTTTAATAATTAGAAAACAACATTCCAGTAACATTTATTTTGATTATGTTGGAAAACAAATATGTCCATATTTTTACTAAAATTAAGGATTAGATTAGTCTATCAATATATAATTTATAATGAATGAGAATAACCCCCAAAAAAAAATCTTTTAACCTCTCTTATTTATTTAAAGGATATTAAATATTTTCCATCTCAAAAATAGTGCACGAGACACAAATAAGTTAAGGTATTACTACTGCACAATCTAGTGTATAAAATTAAAAACAAAAAATAAATCAGAAAGAAAAGGATATTTTGGCCAACTACATCAATTGAGGTTTAATTAGTATTGTTAAAAAAAAAAAGATTAACTAACTAGTGCAAACCTTAGTTGTATTTTACATAATTTAATTCAAATCCATTGTTTTAACCATAAAATATATAACAATGAAATGATCTAGTTTTAGAAAAAATCTTAATATATATATAGCAAACAATTTGTGTTATTAGTAATACAATATGTATAATAATTAATAATTTCATGGGAATAATGATCTATTTTCATAATGTTGTTACCCATTTTAGAGCCTAGTATAAACCAAAAATAAGAAAAAGGAAAAAATAAATACAAAAAAATCAAAAAAATATTGAAAGAAAATAAAAAAATATATATCAGTGAGAAGAGCATACTAGAATGCCCAGGAAATTATCGAAAAATGGTTGAGGAGGATAAATATACGAGATTAAAAAATTCAACAGTGTATTTTTTACTAATAAAAGCTCTATTAGCAAAAAAAAAATTTAATTTGAGAAGGAAAATTTAAAATTAGAAATTCAAGGATTCAATTAGAATTTTTTTTAATACAAGTTTTATTTAAATTTATTGAGGGTTTAATAACAAGAAAAAATAATTTTTAAAATCAATTTAAACTTTAATAGAAAAAAATTAAAATCTAAGAATAAAATTATAATTTTTAAAATTTAATTTGATCAAATTGCATTTTTACACCCAAGAAAAAAGAAATACATCAACATTACAACATTCAACAGGTGCACTCCATGTTCCATCACTGTCCAACAGTATCTCCGTCACTACTAACGTGCACAAGCCACCTCTATTTGGTTTGATTTCAGCGGCTTCGGTCGACATTGACAGCTTCAAGGTCGCTTTTGAACCCGAACACCTATTTTTTTTTTATTTTTTGAATAAATTGTAATATTATTTATTTTTCTTTATTTGTTGGATAATTTGTAATATTATTGTTCTGTTCATGTGGCTCAAATGATTTGTAAAATTATTGATTGTTGTGGATATTTTTGAAGCGTTGTGGGTCCCTATCGTTGCATGGCAACCCATGAAGTCGCCAGTGAATTTGTATTTTTGTTTGACATGGAATAAGGTTGAAACCAGGATTTTTTTAAAATCAATTTTAGATGTTAGAATATTTTTTTGTGCGGTGTTTTCCCTGTATTTTATTCAATAACTCAATCTAGGAATAGCATTCTTGTTATAAATTTTTATTCCTTGATCTGGGGTAATGGAATTAATAAATGCATATTTGTATTTCTTGATATTATATTGTTTTGATACTTTTATTTGTTACATTGTGATTTTTTTTTATGAACGTGAGTGTCCGGATTAGTTTTTGCACATCTCGGCTAATTTTACAAGCTCTAAAGTTAACGACCATGTAAGTTTTCAGTGGCTCTAAAAGTTATAGGACTCGAACTGATGATCTCTATGAAACAAACTCAAGGCCCGACTATTTGATTTACACCCCCCGTAATTATATTGCGAACATCTTATCATATTTATAAAGAGTTTAATTCTTGAATTAGATGATCTATATAAGTTGTTATTGATTTCTATCTTTAAAATTTATTATTGAATATTTAAATTAGCTACTAACTTAACCAGGATTAACATATTTATTATTGATTTTTGTTCGTGGATGTTGTTGATTATTGTGTAATGAAATTGATAAGTACATCTTTGTGTTTCTCAGACTTTGAGAGACGAGCATTGTTTCAAATGGTTTAGGTTTGAAAAAAAACTCAATTATACAGTTCTTTTAAAAAGATTTAAACCGAATTTAATGGAAAAAAAACTAAATTGCTCTATTCGGTTCGGTTTTGTATTTGTTAAAAAATAATAAGACTAATCGGATATAATCATAATTTAAAAACCCGGCTCGAACCGGCTGGAACCAAGCTGAGTTGAAGAAAAAACAGAGAAAAAAAAATTTAATGTAATTTGATAAGATCCGGTTAAAAATTCAATTACAATCTGTTAACTTTTAATTTTTTATTAAAATAATATTATTTTAATTTTTTTAAAAAAATTAACCTAATGACCAAGTTAAAATCTGAAATTCAGTTCTTGAATGATACCGAGTCTAAAAGCTATGGATGTAAACTACCTGGAGGCGTGTAAAGGTTGTCTGAATTTCTTCAATCTTTTTTTTTTTTTTCTTGGAGAAGCAGCAAATGTTGTTTCGTGGGGCACCCCCAGTTTGTATCAGCAGACATGTCAATATATCCATCACCAAAAGCACAGACGTGTGTGCGTCCCCTCCTTGTGTGCCCCCAAAATCAACACTCCGCTGCCTGGAAAAATCATCCTTGGTTGGCCGCGGCTGACACAGCGATGATGATGATGATGATGATGATGATGATACGAGTATTTGTTTTTGAGATAATTTTTATGATTATATATTTAAAAAATAAAATTAAAAAAATATAGTTAGATATAATTAGTTAAATTTAAATATGTATCTAGTAAAAATTATGGTTGAAGTTTATATATAGTAAAAAATATATATCAAATATTTATGATCTGAAAACACTAAAAATATATCAATTTGAAGCAAAGAAAAAAATTAAAAAAATTTAAATTTTTTCAAAAATTATTTTGAAACGCAAAAACAAATAGGGTTTTATGAAACTCAATTAAAAAAGTATGTAAAAACTATTTCACAAAAACTGCGTTGCAAACTTAAGTCAACCTGGTCGGGTTAAAAAAAAAAAGTGGGTTAAAGGGTTTGATATCTTGTTTGGCTTGCCATAATTTTTGTTAAAGGGTTTTTAGGTTTAAGATTGTGTTTAACAATCATCCTTTAAATCTATTTTTGGTAGTTTTATTACAAAGAAAAAAAATAAGTGTTTGCCAAGCAAAGCCTAAAACATTTTTTAAAAATCTTTTTTTATTGCATATGACTAAAAATCTAAAGTTATTTAAGCATTTTAAAAGAATCTAAAATACTTTAACATGTTTTTTAAAAAATATTGCATGAATTTTACAACAAGTTTATAAATTTTCAAAGGATTTTGACCTGCATTTCAAAAATACCAAGAATTTTTATTTTGTTTCTTTTAATATGCGAGATTATGAACTTATACATAAGACATATTCTTGATTTTATTTTTTATGTTGGCATTAAAATAGTGGGGTTTTTAACCTGATAAAATAATGACTTTTTTTATCGAGAAAGACTTTTTTTAAATCTTACATAGATCAACAGTTATAAAACACAATTTTTTTTAGTTTATATCAGACAAATAAACAATGTAATTTACCTTAGATAAGACGTATTAAGAGTGCCAATACATTTTCTTTACGCAATTAGTCTCATTTTCCAGATTCTAAAACCAGTTAGGGTTTTTAATTATTAAAATATTAGGTGGCAACTTCCATTCTGTTGTTTTATTGATAAAAAATAAAAATTATTTGTCCTTTTAACCCATATTATTTTTTATCTCAATATAAAAGACTAATCATTGTGACATCACAGGAGAAATCTCAAAAAAAAAAGAAAAAAAAAAGAAGAAGAAGCAGAGAATATAGAGGTCTTTCTTAAATAGTAGGGGTGTTCACGGTTCGGTTCGGTTTAGACTAAAAAAAATAACCGAACCAAATTTTACTATTTTGGAGAAATATTAACCGAACCGGAAACCGGTTCAAACCGAGCCGGTCCGGTTCGGTTAAATCTGTTTTTTTTAGAAAAAACCGGGAAACCTAATCCCTTCATGAAATCCGGTTTATAAAAACAAACTTTACTGCTTCAGCAAAAGTGAAAATGCCAAGGTTCAGACAAGACAGAGCTCCAATCAAGTGCACTTCTGCAATTTTTGTAAGTGAAGCATTACATTCAATAAAACCTACTGATCAAAGTGGTGTTGTTCAAAGCTTCAGATTTCGAAACTTCACTTCTATCTCCAAATTAAAACTACAGCAGTCAATTTGTGTTCATATAAGCTGGAGCTATCAAAGATTCAGATCATGATTCGGACAAATGTTACTAGTGAAGTACAAGTGATGCCTCTTAATTTCTAAGGCTAGCAAGTGCATGGTTCATAGAAGATTGAAGAAGATTGAAACTAAACCCATATTTGAAGACACCAACAAAATGCAAGGGAGCAGGACTAACGCACACCAAAACATAGCCTAGAAATTTACAGTGATACACTTATCAATGGAGGAGCCTTGTTGTTCTGCTGTAAGCCTGCAAGTGAAGAGAGAAGCCTGAGGTTTTCTTCGGGAGATGCAGAAGGGAGAAGAGGAAGGATGCAAATTGAAGGAAGAGAATTAAGAGACACTGAGACAGATACGGAAGGGAGAAGAGGAAGGATGAAAATTGAAGGTGAAGGAAGGGCATCTGTGAAGAGACAGATGCGGAAGGGAGAAGACAATAAATCGTCTTTGGCTCTTTGCTTTTTGGTGTGGGCGGCGGCTTTTCAGTTCAGAATTGAATTAGGGTTAGGCATACTGAGTTACTGTGGTATTTATACTACTGGTTCGGTTCACCGGTTTAAGTGGTCAAACCGGAACCGAACCGGCCAGATTTTATGGTTTTAAAATCGGTTTAATCGGTTTTCTATCTCGGTTCGGTTTTCTCGGTTAATTTTTCATCGGTTTTCTCGGTTTTTTCAGTTAATCGGTTTTTTTGAATACCCCTATTAAATAGGAGTAGTTGTCTGTTAGGTAAAAAATTAGGAATTCTCATTTTTCATTTCCTGTTTATATAAATAAAGAATATATAAACATTACTCAACTTAGAATTATACGCAAATTTATAGTTGTATTAGGAAACTTCTTTGTTCTAAAAAACATGAATATCATTAGTAAGGAAGTAAAATTCAATTGTTTCAGAAATTTTCCTTTTTATTATTTTGCAGTTGATTGCTTCTAATTAATACTTGGCTTCTTAGTGCTTAGGAGGGAGGAACCTGTTTGTGTGATATATCGAAAATCAAAACCATAGTATATAATAGTTATATTAATATTTTTTATGTGTGATAATCTAATTATAGAATATTAATTTCATTTCATTCAACTTAAAAATTATAATTGAAAAATTATATTATCAATTCAAAAAATATATTATATTTATAATAAAAAATAAATTTATGACACTAGCTAAATATAAAAATATAAAAAAATAATTTTAATATTTTACATTGCTAAAAAGTGCTTGTATATAAGAAAATCATATTGTTCATTACTTTTCTCTATTTAAAAAAATAGTTTCATAACCCATTTAGCCTTATTTTTCAACATATATTTAAAAGCACAAAAATTCCTAAGAATTTTTTTTATGCAATTTAATCAATTTATGATTATTTCATTATTTTTGAAACTTTCGTTTATTTTATTATTGTGTGATGAGTTTTTATAAAATAAAAAAAGAAATGGAAGTGAAATGATGAGTAAATAAAAAAGAGAGAACCATGATAATAGAGAATGAAATACTATAACAAGAGATCAATTAAACAAGGAAAAATCAAATATCTAAAATCCTTAGAGATCTTCCAATTAATTATTAGATTTTATTTTTTAGGGTTATCAACATTGTAAATAAAAGCTTT
>Ga0325411_1003378_pt1 | contig 17987 bp, 14 predicted proteins | sample PopdelMetagenome_13_FD_206181 | JGI IMG/M metagenome (GOLD analysis project Ga0325411, IMG submission 206181) | Populus deltoides microbial communities from Bellville, Georgia, United States - Xylem-PdIQD-R4 | ecosystem: Host-associated > Plants > Phyllosphere > Stem > Wood/Secondary xylem...
CATCCAGAGCCTAGCATCAAGAACGAAGACAGCAAAAGAAAGCATGACGGATCACCAAGCATCCATGAAATTGGACACCATACCCTGACGTATCCATTGAAATACAACTATGAATCTATGGCTGTTAGCACCCACGAATCGCCTCATTCCTGTGGCAGCCGCTGCCAAAACTATACCAACTGTCCCTCCTACAGCACCAGCCGGCCCCACAGCGACCCCTGTTGCCGTCCCTCTATTTTCCGCAATTCTCCAGTGAAAAGATGACCTCCCTTTTATCAACTCCTGAGCCTCCTGAAGAAAACATTGAAGGCAAATGATAGCCAAAATGCTCTGCTATGAACTGCTCCTGTAATGCTTTTGCACTGCAATGGTGTTAGCAGTGTAGCATCTAAAGAGACCTACCTGCCTCATCTTCTGATTTTATGCAAAATCCATTTAGAAAAAAAAGAGATTGAGATCTGTATGCAGGAAATATGTAATACCAGCACTGTATACATACTTTATTTAAATAGTATCAATCAACTATTACCACTTCCCATGCTCTCGATGCAAGAGGGTCCATGCTAGCTCTTGTGCTTCTATCTACGGAAGATAGAACAGCAGCAGCAGCAGCCACAGTTCCATCCATGAGCGAGGAGAATAGCACTTCCTCAATATTGTCTTCCTTGTCTAGGCGTAAGACTTCAATGGCATGATTTCAAGATATTCAGATGTCATTCAAGTACAGAGAGGCATCTATTTTTTCAATAGTCTATCTAGATACAGCATTTCATGCATATAACTGATACAATTTCTTCTTTCCACAGTCCAAACTCTTGGTTTCAAACCATCATCATGATTGAAAACCATTGAGAACCTGAAATATGATCCAAAAATTAATCAGCAAAACGGACAATTGAAAGAAGAAAAGTAAGAGCAAATTATATACTCTAACCTGTCCTTCATATGGAACATGACTTTCCCTACTTCTTCTCTCACCTTTTCCTCCACTAAATTTATTGCATGCTCCCTCAAAGATTGCTCCTTTGTGTCAATTATAGATATGTCCAACTCAGGAGTACCGTTAACATCTTTTTTTAAAAAACATTGATAGCGTTATCAGTCAAGAGCTTTTGATTCATTCTTATTCTAGCCCAGGTGTCATGTTTGCAAACTTCAAAATAGGGAATCTACGGGCCTGGTGAGAGCATAACTGAGTTGTTTCTGCATATGAACAATGTATCAAGATTTTGTCATCTCTGTGTATATTGTAACAATATAAAAGACCTTCTTGAGGCAAGAAATGAACACAACAATAATAAGATGATGTAAGATTGCCCATCAATATTTCCTACTTCTGAAAAATTGTATTTACGTCTTCTATTCCTTGACCACAAATATCTCCAGCGCCCCTGATAAGATCCCGTATGCTCTTCATTTCTTATGAACCAACATGAACCCAGCTGCTATCATGCTAGTCCTAGCCCTCTTGGCATTTTCCTCGACCCAGGATCTTCAACATCCTTCATCTGGTAATAATGGGGAGCTATTTCTACCAGCCAGTCTGGCTTTAGTTCCTTTACTTGCCTCATGTACTCCTTGGAAGTAAGAACCAACTCGTGGTATATAACCCATGTTGGAAGCACCCACAACAACCTTGAGCTGGGGTGAAAGTGAACCGTCTGTGGGATGTTTCACAGTTCTGTAGGATCCATTCTTCTGTAGCCTAGCTGAATGGGGAAAAACCCAGATGCTATGGACTTCTTTATCGCATATAAACCATTGGGGTTGGACGATAGCTCAATTTCAACCATCTCCCAAAGGCCCTCCAACTGGTTTCGTACATCTCTTGCTCGCTTCATACTCACTATATTTGGTCAGATTGATTCATTATTTAGCTCAATCAGGCAGCTGTGATTGCCATTTTATTTTTACAAATAGCAGATTGCACTGTTGCATCCAATAAGGAGAAATTACCATTACACAGGATATAGTTTTAGATTTTGCCTTTCCTGAACCCATCAATCAAAAGGTGAATCGCATTGCCGTCAGTGTTTCTGGGTTCCTCTTTTTGGAAATTATACAAAAGCAGCAATGCTTTGTATGGGATTGTAGTTTGTACATATTGGGTCTCTGGACTCAATTTTTTTAGCAAATGAAGCATACATCATATTATTTCTGTTGACAAGCCATTTTTGTTCTTGAGCCAGTTTCTTCACAAGTTTTTTTTTTTGGCATCAATCCTGTGATTTTTATCGTTTTTCTAAGCCCAAATTCACCTGAGAATCACTAATTTGATTGGCAAGGATGGTTGACAAATATCCCAGAGCAAGCCTCTGTGGAATGCGTGTGGTGGGGAGAGAGAGCGCTGAACTACTAAAGATAAGATACAAATGGCCACTAAAAGCTCTAGTCTTGGTACATGGACAAGCAAATGGGCTACTCATCTACTTGTGATTTGGAGAAGAGTTGATCTGCATAATCTTTCACGTTGCCTCTAGGATTCTCTTGAAATCTTTCACGTTGCTCGCTTCCAAGATTTACTGAATAGAAGTCCAAGCTGTAGTCTCTGAGTACTTTAGGGAGACCCTAAGCACGATTGAACTGGTAGAGATGAATATTTGAAACAAGATCCTGTTATTATACTAACAGCCATAGAAACTCAGATTATTTACACAGAAAAAAAGTGTGGTTTTAAATCAGGAGAACCTGTGCACACAGTTCTGCTTTTATGCTAATAGTTGTTGAATTTGAAGCCCGATTTAGCAACATTGGTGGTTTCATAACCTATCCAAAACATGGGTGGCAACCATACCTTTAAGCAAACAGCAAACTGTATTTACAATGAAAGTTTAATAATATATTTTCACATAAGAAAGGGGCTTGTAATAAACCTTGTGAGCAGGAAGATCCATGTCCTTGTTCTCTTTTACTGTTTTCCCTGCCTGCCACAGGCTGAAAGAAAATCCTGTAGAAAAAGAATCGGAAATCCGTCGCCTCAGTTGATCAACCTGTGTAAGACATCATATCAGTCTACCAACAGAAAATTTCAATTCTATGCATTTGAAAAGGTGGTTTTCTCCTGTAATTTTACTCATTTTTTATTCATAATCAACCACATATCAGTTCGTGTGATCCATAAAAAGCAATTTCAGATAGATGAATTTGGCCTGGATGTCATACTACCAATGTAACTCCAATCAGTTGTGCAAACAAAACAAGCTACAAATCAAAGACCAGGACTTTAAAAGAAGTATAATCCCTTGAAACCAATATCAATTAGAAACATACAAGTTCTAAGGTTGGATACACTACTATTCTTATCATAAGGGTGTGCTCAGGTTACCTGCTCTTTAAATTGCTCCTCCTTTTCTTCATAGCTAGGCAACGCAGCAACCTCTCCACCTTTGTGTAAATTAACAGAAGCAGAAACATTTCAATTAAACATGGCCAAAAAAAAGGAGATAAAATACGAAGCATAGACAAAAACGTTAGCGAGAAAGGTGGAAATGAGAGGATCGCTACTTCACTGAGGGCAGTTTTTTTATGAGCCTCGGGTTTAGCAACTTCATCCCGTAACTGCAGAATTATAAACATTAGAAAATGCTAAATCAAACAAACAGTTGCCAGAGGGCCAGAAGAGAAGCAGGCACAGGCAGAAAAATGCACAAAATACCTTCTGAATATCTTCCCTTAGAACAGGCTCCAGATACTCAAGTGGAGTCTGAATGGACAGTCAAAAACAGGGCAAACATTCAGCATAGGACAAGAGGTATATTCATTGAGCAGAAGTCCTTCGGTCATCTTAAAAGAATCTCATCGGCATAAATCCAGACCTTTGTGTTGATCACGTATAACAAACAGCAGTGTAGTTTTACTTGGCCCGAATAGATTCATCGTGACCTGGGAAGTGCATGGGAAATGGAACCTGGGAAGAGCATGGAAAATGGACTCTCACGTATAATGAACCCACGAAGACATTTTAGTCACAGGCAAACAAACAGCAGATCGGTTGGTGATCACTGCCATTTTGAGGGTTTTTTAGATGAGTTGTCGTAGTTTATCATTCAATATTTATAACTTGATTTGTATTATGAATAGATGTTCAGAACTTTATTATCTTTATTTTGTTTTATTTTTTAGATTTTTCTCCGGTATTTCAAATTAAGAAGTTAAAGGTATAATTTTATTCTTTATTCGTAAATCAATGTAAACCAAAGGTAAAAACTATACGCTGAATCAATAAAAAAATTTATTTTGAAACAGTTATCGTTGAAGGTACAAGTCATTTGGGCAGTATCACCATAAGTTTTTGTGAAGTTGTTTGGATACTTTTGAATAATATAAAAAATAATTTTATCTTGTCCAAAATTTCACTAATGAAGAAATTTTCCACTAAAAAAAAGATATAACAAGCTTCTTCAACTCTCTACATAAAAATAATTGTTATTTATGAAATGATTAAATTGTCTTTCATATAAAATCAAAAAATAAATAAAACGGATCAGAAAAAAGAAAAAAATTTAAAAAAAATAACGAGTTTTACTTAAGTCACAAGTCAATTTGGATTTTTTCTAGGTCAAGCTAAGTTAATTATTTCTCTATTTTTTAAAAAACTCAAACTTCTATTATTGACTTATCAATTTGATTAATAAGTGATGATTGATTCACGGATTTATTAAGAACAAGGTTTTTGCATGTCAATATAATGACAAAGATTATTATTATTATAATTTTAAAATTCAATTTAGGAATTAATCCATAACAAGACCTAAATTACACATCGGATTAACTGTTAATTCAGGTCAATTTAAAGTCAATGTAAGAATAAGAATTGTTATTAAAATATATTATTTGTGTGTATGCTAGCATTTTGTTTGATCTTCCTTTATATTATATTTCATTTTTAATTTATTGGACTATTATTTTACTAATTGAAAGAAAAACTTTATTGTAGTACAATGATAATAAGTTTGAAAGTTCTAATTGTTTTTATGAGATACCATCATAAATTACTTAACTACTAATGTCAACTTTTTAGCAGCTTAACCACTAATTATGACTTACTAGACCCTGTTTATTTTTTAGTTTTAATTGTTTTTATGAGATACCATCGTATTTATAGGGAGGGTAAGATGGGAGTTTACCCATTTTCAAGGGAAGAATTTATTAGGAAGCGCTCGAGACCCGTGATAAGATATAAGGCTTGAAGCCCAAAATATAAACTGGGTTGCTGAGACCAAGCAGAATAACTAGCTCCATGCACAATTAGCCTGGCCCAACTTATTGCCCAATCGTACATGCTCACAATGGATGTTTTTACTATATTTATATTTTATTCATTATTCAATGAATAACAATTTTAAGTATTTATATTATATTTATTAGATTTCGAATATCTAATGTTTATTATATAATTACTATTGTTATTCAATATAAAATAAAATAATAATACCCTTAAGACAAAACAAAAATCTATCTAGCCTGCTCATTTTCAGGGTACAAATACTAAAAGTTATTTCGTCATTGCGAATTTTATTTTTGCACCTATAGTTTTGATACATGGTATCCGGCCGATTCGGAGCTGAAACCGAGTCGGGTTGAAAAAAAAATAAGAAAAATCATGATCTGATATGACTCGACTGACCTGGCAAAACTCGGTCAAAAATTCAGTTGCAACTCATTGATTTTTGTGTTTTTTTAACTAAAACAACGCCATTTTGATTTTTTTAAAAAATAGGAATTGACCCGGGTGATCTGGTCAAAACCCGAAACCTCGGTCTTGGACCGGGCCGGATTTAAAAACTATGCCCAATAGTTTGCATAGCATAGCATGGTTATGAAAAAGAAGAAAAACAAATTATTTTATTTAATACCAAATAAAGTATAAATAAATTGACACTCTTGCTAAAATAAAATAATAAAAAATATAGTTTGTAATTTAAAAAGATAATTAACGAGACACCGGAACATGATCTTTTTAGGTAGATAATTACTTTTGAATAGTAATTCATAATTTAATAGATAGTGATTAGATAAAACTTTTGAAATTAAAATTTACCGGTTTGTTTACAATATTCAACAATTATATTGATTTCTTAAGAAGCATTGTTCTAGAATATATAGTTAGCATTTTAGGCTTCTTCTTTTTCAATGTCTCTCTTTTGAGGAAAATATAATTTCAATTAAATTGACTGAAAATTAAACTTATTTGAGCAATAAAGTTGCTTATTTTTCAGATTTTAGAAAAATATGTGCAGGAGATCTTAGAGAGTTTACAAGTAGAGCTTGTCTACTGCTTTAGGCCCTTTTTGTTCCTAATGTTTTTTTTGGTATATTTAGATCAGTTTTTGCTGGAGGCCAAATGTACCCTAAAAACAATTCATATATATTTTTTTAAAAATTATTTTTAATAATCATCTACATTTTTTTGTTGTTGTTAGACCTGGTTCGAGATTTAATTAAAAAAAAAGCTTGAATCGTTAAATCATTGAGTTAATTTGTGGAACATCAAATTAATTATTTTTATTAGAACAAAATTGGTTTTTTTTCCTTGATGTTGACATAACTGGGTTTGAATCGGTTTAATCAGGTCAATTGAATCATGAAAAACTTAATCTGATAATTTTATCAAATAAATATTTTATTTAATTCAATTAAAAATTATAAGATAAAATTAGACTCTTAATCTCAGATTATCAAACCACTAATCCAGCCCATGTTTAACAACTGTTATAATCTGACAATGACCATGGCGTGCTAAGGAGTACCAATCCTTTAGAAGTACATGATTAGCCAAGTTTAGCAAAAGCACTAGAGCTTCTCGCAAGAGGTCTTTTTCACCGAACAGGCCGACCTTCGATATCCGCAGAAAGCCACAAGCAAAACAGCCGGCTGAGAGGCCCAAGCTTGACCGAGATCTCCTGATTTCTATGAAGCCCAAGTTCTTACAGCTTCCACGGAGCGCTTCAACACGAAGAGTGCTTTCCTTTTGTCCATTCTTTAAATTACAAACAGCTCAGCAGGTGCCTGAGTTGATGTCTTCAAGATACTTCAAAACCTGAAAGACTGCAATTTCTCAAGCCATAGTCCCCGACTCTCAGTCTTCTGGAAAGGTTGATCGTTCAGTCACATCTGGATCCAGCTTCCCCGATTTGAAGAAGCTTGGATTTCCTTTCTTCTATCCACTTCCGAAGACCGGCTTCTACCCTATTCTTAACCCTCCGATGAGGTCACTCTCGTTGGGCCGGTGGCTCCGGCTGGATTGAAACCCCTATCGTATGGCACCATACCAACCTTTAGTTTTTGTCAGAGCTGACCCCGATTGAGCCAACAGGGGAGATTTCCCCACCAAAGGCTTCTCCAGACACCAAAAATAAATGGTAGAAGAAGTCCATTCTACGAGTTATAAGCTCGAGTTCAATTTTTATATCAATGCAGATATTACATGTAATAGTGGATAAAAAAACTTAAATAAATTTGAAACACACTCAATCCAACCTTCTTGTTAGGTTGATATTGAAGGTGCTGTCCAAGATCTGCTTTAAAATACATACCATTTTAAAATATAAACCATGAAAATTTAACAATCCAAACCAGTCATCCTTCGCCATCGTCCATGTTTGATCAGACAAGAAGATGAGTTAAATTCTTCGAAACCTTGCTTCAAAGTTTCCTTAAAAGTATAGGATGGTACCACCATAGGCTGAAGGGCAGTTATAGGAAATCAGACAAGAAGATCAGAATTAGATTTTATAGTTGAAATTTCGCTCTCAAACATGAGGTGGTCTCCATCAACAGCAGATTTAGTTGTTTTTGGATGGAATACAAATTCTTCCAAAGTAAGTTTTTACACGAGCAAACTTGCTTTGCTTCAATTATTTTAAATTTTAAGCCTTCTCAACTAATTCGCACGCCTAAGTAATCATTAAGCAATAAAAAGAATATAATTCGCAAGTTGCTTTAAGGCCAATCGAGAATAACAAATTTAGCATCATTTGAGATACCGACATCACCAAAATCTATAAAATTTGTCTCGAAACTCACTGACAATTATGCTAAACTTGCAACAACACATGGTCGAAGTAAAAACTCTTGCAGGCTTCACTACCAGGTACCACCTTCGTCAACCACAGCACTTGCAGTTTGCTGTGGGGGAGGAGGAGGAGGAGGAGCAGCAGCAGCACCCCAGTCTGCATCCAATCCACCAGCAGCTGTGAAAATGAAAAGTATAAGCCAGGAACAAAACTACAGAAAACGATGTTGGCATGAAAAACTTAAGATGTGTAGCAGCCAGTGCGAACAGACTAACAAATTCAGCATCCAACACAAAAAGCTTCAACAACCTAAATCTCTGTCAAGCGGCTTAATCAACAAAGCAAACACATTTCATACCTTGGTCAGGTGTCCAGCTTGTTGTGACAGGTGCAGCAGGAATTGGCAAGGCCTCATTGGTCCATCCACTATCAGCCACAGGGGTAGACCAGCTGTCAGCAGCACCACCCATATAGTCAGGTCCAGTAAGTGCATAGTCAACAGGAGCAACCACATCTTCCTCTTCCGGTGGTTTTACTTCCTCAGGCTCCCTGTAGAAAAATAAATCAACCTGCCAAAGAAGAAAAACAAATGGACATAAGAAAACTTGGAGATAGGATATAAAATTGCATGCTAATTGATGTTGACAAGGTCCTAACAAGTATAAGATTAAAAACAAGGAGGCACTCAGGATTTCTCATTTCAGAAAAGAAAAAAAACAAAGCATGAGCATTCATTGCGTTATGCACCTAAGCAATCAAAACAACAAATTAACCATACAGTGGTAGCAAACTAGGTATGGCAATTGCAGTAATGGCATGAGCATACAAATCAGAGAACATAATTTATGTCTTATTGCAATTTAAAAACAGAGAAAACCATATGGAACTCACCATCACATCCCACTTGTGCCCTGGACGAATAGTGCCACGCATTTGGAGAACCATCCTTGCCAAAAGCCAAAATAGGCATCCAATGCTGTGCTTCCCCTTGTTATTGGCTGGAATACCAATATCCACAAACCGCATTGGTGAGTCAGTGTCACAGAAAGCAATGGTTGGGATATTTCCCAAGGCTGCTTCCTTGATTGGCTGCAAGATAAAAAAAAATACACTCATGGTTAAAGTAAGAAAATCAGAAAGCACTAACAAGCCATCAACTACAAGAGATATAAATGATTGTTAGCCTCACCTGATGGTCAGTCCTTGGGTCGGTAAGGATAAGAAGACGAGGCTCACTGAAGGACGTCTGGAGCTGATTTGTAAATGTACCAGGAGTATGCCTTCCAGCAATAGGATGAGCACCGGTGTATTGAGCAAACTTCAAAACAGCTCTTTGACCATAGGGCCTGGCTGACTGAACAATAATGTCTTGTGGGTTTTCAATGGCAACAATAACCCTGGCAGCCAATAGAAGTTTCTCCCATGTCTTACCAAGGTTGATGATGTAAATACCTGTAACAAAAAAAATACAGAGCAACTAAAAAAACATAAACAATCACATCCTAATTTAACAAAATACATTTGAAAAGCAACCAAGAACCAAATATCAACAAGCGCAAATCTGCTTAAAAGCAAGTGATTTATTTAACATAAAAATAGAACCCTTCTAAGATACATTATCTAAACTGCAAGTCATTAATTGAGCTACATTATCCTAATTAACAACTAATCATAATTCAAAGAGCAATACCAACCAGACACCAAATCTTCCCGAAATCCTCAACCATTGAATGAGTGGATTGAGTCCCATAAATACAATGGTTGAAATTCTTTACGAAGCAATTTCGGAAAAAAAAATTCAGCAATATTACATTATTCAAATTCAACAATAAACTTCATATTAGAATAATAAATTTTTATTATTTCCCACGTTTTCTTGACAAAAACCACAAAAATACCATTCTTTTAACAACTACTGTAGAGCAAAAGCAGAAAATATACAGCCTAAGAAACCCAGAATCCAAACATGAAAAAAACAGCCAATTTATTACTTAAGACAAAATCCCATCAAGACAAAACTAGATTAGAACTCAAAAAGCTTGTTCTTTCAGACACGAACAATACACAAACTTCAAAACACAAAATCGCAAAACTAACCATTTCACTAGTAAAAGAACAATATTTGACTCCGTGTTTTGTAATTATAAGTAACTAACCGTCGTTGCGGCGCTTGAAAACGTAACGTTCCATTTGGAAATTACAGTTCTTGGTGCCGAGGTGGACTTCAGCAGCCAACATCATTTGAATGTCAGCTTCTTTCTGCGACAGCTCCCGAGGTGGAGCTGGGGTTGCTCCTGCTGTTGTGTTCGTCGCCATGATTTCACCCTCTAGAGAGTTAGAGAGATTAACCCGTAAAAGCTAGGGTTTTGTGCAGCTAGGAAGCAAGAATGAAGGCGTTGGCGCTATCTGCGAGAGAGTCTTGGACTTTGCTTATAAAGGAGACGGTGAAGAAACCCTAGATGCCATTTTTTGGGGTTAATTACTGAGTTGCCCTTTTAAGTATTGGGCTTCAAGTTAATTAACCCAGTGTGATAACTAAGCCTAAGTGGCAGCTTACTTTACGAAGATAATGGGCTGAATCTGTTTCCATATATATTCACAATATTATTAATATTTATTATACTATATTTTAAAATATTTTTTATTTAAAATATATTAAAATAATATTTTTTTATTTTTAAAATTTATTTTTAATATCAATATATTAAAAAAATTTAAAAACATAAAAAAAATTATTTAAAAAAAATAAAAACTTTATAGAAACACGATGAATCACTTCCAAACACAACATTAAAAAGAAAAAAACTTTCTTTAATTTTCTCAAGTCTGGTCTTGATATTGATCCTTGCTTCAGGTGAATAATCTCCTGAAATTTTCGTCCTCGTATGTTAGGAAGTAACTTGTCTTTGAACTTTGAAGGTCTTAGGATGCTGTGATTGTGTTGTGCAAATCTGGATCGAAGCAGGATATCTTAGACCATGCACATCTAACAGATATGGAGAGGCAGCGACAGTGTTTCGTAGAGATGAATTTTACAAGGAACCCATCTTGATAACACGAACTTCTGAACAGCAGAAATTTCTGCTGAGGTTTCTGACAAAAAGGATGAGCATGCATGCATAGAGGTGGGGTGCTCTTGCCTCCAGCAAGAGTTACAGTTAGAATTAATGAAAAAGAAAAAAGAAAAGAAAAGAAAAGAAACCTCGAGCCAGGCCAGAACTACAGCCAGAAAGTCTCTCCTCTTTTATCCATTTCTTTCCAAGGAACCAAAGAGTGCCATAAAAAAGGTCAGAAGATTCGAATAAGGTGATCAAAATGACTTCACAGACCATTTTCAGTTTCAATTATGCTGAAGAAATTAATCCCTGCTGGGGAGCCACTGTGACTAACTGGAATTTTTCATTTGTAATCTTCATCTTTGGCAACTACTGCGTCCCAATTTCAACAATCACTCAATTAGTCTTGAATCTTTCATCTCTAATAGCGCAGTCTTGATGAGTTTTGATATAAACTGTGTAGCAGAGAAGTTATTGCAAAGTTGCTAATAATATTGATGCAACTTTTATAACAGTTTCGTGACTACATTTAAGGCTTATAATCTACGAATCTTGCAGATATTTTGGTTCCATATATTCTATTATGACTACAGAATCGACCAAATATCTTGCAGAAATTCCTTCTGTTTCAGAACTTCTTGCCTATTGGCTATTGAGATGCAGCCACTTTTCTAAGCTCCCATTAGGCATGTACTCAAGAACCAATGCCTTAAAATCAACAGTATTAGAGCAGCTACCTGATGATTTTTACAAGGTTTCTATGCCGAATGTTGCGCATAATCTCACATTCTGCATCAAAACTTTTGAAAGCTCCTTCAACTTGCAGGTTGAAGACCTTTACCGCAACAGTCATCCCTTCTGAAAGTACACATTTGTATACTCTACCATAACTTCCTATTCCATGAAGATTACCTTCATCGAATTTATTGGTTCCAGCTAAAAGTTCTTGATATGAATTTTTTCTCTGTGATGCTATGAATGAGTGGTAAGGATCCTTCTTGGCTGGGGCCTTGCCTATTCTTCTTTCGAGTTCTTATTATGATTACAGTAATTAAAATAAGCATTGCAAGAAGAATAGATGGCAAAATGTATCTAAAAAATTTCAACTCGGCTTTATTTAATCTTGGAGCGTTATCATTCTTTCAAGTTGGGAAACTTAGAGGCAGCACAGTCCATCGATCTTGCAAGTTCGACATGAAAAATGATTCTGTGAAGTTTGCAAATGGTCCTCCACTAGGAAGTCTTCCTTGTAATTGATTGGAAGATAAATTTAAGTTCTCGAGTTGCAGAAGTCCTTCCATAGAAGTTGGGATCTCACCGGAAAAATTGTTGTAGGATAAATCCTAGGATTCCAAGCTTTTCAACTCACCGAATACTTCTGGAATCTGACCTTGCAGTTTGTTGTGAGCTGAGGAGAGATTGAGGAAACTCTGCATGCCTCCAATGGTGCTGGGGATGTTTCCTGTTAAGCTGTTTCCTGATAGATCTAATGCAAGCAAGACCTTCATCTGTCCAACCTCTAGTGGTAGAGAGCCACCAGATAGAGCTAGATGATAAGTTTAAAGCCAAAAGATCTTTAAGACCCCAGAGAGTTGAGGGTATCTGTGATGTCCTTGTTGGGGTCCAGAAACAGGCATATGGTCTGCACTACTTGTCCTTATAGCTGTGAATTGTTTCTGGTGCACAATTATGCTTCTTCCATGTTTAAAGAAAATAAATAGACTTGAGAATTAGAGAGGTCTGCACTACATGTTCTTGTTGGCTTTAGGTCTAGATTAGAAATCAATGTGTTTGGTTTACTATGTTCTGATCCATGAAGACTCGGCTGACTGAAGAATATTTGCAAACTTGATTTCCACGTACCATTGCGGCATGATCCACTTTGTTGATCAAGATATTTGTAGTTCTCGTCCTTTTTTTCTTAATTACCTTTTTCTCGCTAAAGCAGATTTGCAAATATCGAGATAAAATTCGCAAGGTGCGTTTGTTTATCTTCAGCTTTTAAGTTGACGGTCATATCAAATTATGTTTTATATTAGAAGATATACTAAAAAATTGATTTTAAAATGTAGTTTTTATGAAGTAGTTTTATATATTTTTATAATTAAATTTTATAAAACCCAGTTTGTTTTTGTATTTTAAAAATGTTTTTTAAAAAAATTAATTTTTTATTTAATATTTTTCTTTACTTAAAATTAATATTTTTTTGGTGTTTTCAAATTATTTTGATGCACTAATATCAAAAATAATTTTTAAAAATAAAAAAAATATTATTTTAATGTATTTTCAAGTAAAAAACATTTTGAAAAGCAACCGCAACCATATAACTACTAAACATCTTATACATGTTTTTTTCTGCTCATAAACCTCAACTATAATTTTTACTAAACGTGTATCTAAATCCAACTAACCACAGTTAACCGTACATTTTTGAAATTTACTTTTTTCAAACCATAACAACAAAAGCTATCTCAAAAACAAACATAAAAAAAATGAAGGGGTAGGATAAACACTAATAAGCTAACATTTATCACATACTCACAAAACATTATGAATATATTATGTATTTTTTAATAATTTATTTTGGTTATTAAAATTTTATTTTGAGCCATTAAAGACTAATTGCTTTTAATTTCTTAAGTAATGGTGAAATTAAAAGTAGAGGGACTCAAATAAAAAAGACACCATACATGGGTGGTATGCTAATTTTTTTAAAAATACACTTAGGTCTTCAAACTTTAAAAATAATATAAATTAGATAATTTAGGTCCTTTTAGATTTGAAAATAATAGTTTTGATACAAAAGTTTATTTAAAATATTTTTCAGTCCCTAATTAAAAAGAGTAGAGAGAGAGATTGATGGATTCTAGCAATGAGAGGAAAAGTTGTAGTTCAAGCTATTTATGACCATCAAAATAGATTTTTTTGGTGTTCAAGGATTCCATGAGACGAGAGAGACTTTGATGGTGGTTCTTTAAAACTTCAATATTACCTAAAAACTCGTTAATTTTTTTGAAAAAAAAATTGGTCAAAACAAGATTGTTTTGATTTTTTTTTGGGTCAGTAAGGTTGACCCTCCTAACCAGTAACTTGAACTTTGTATCGGGTCGACTTTCGAGTCAGATTTTTAAACTATGATAATAACCAGTTTTATTCACGTGTTGACTTGAGTTAACTCGTGTTGGTCCTCTCGACCCGTTACTTGGACCTTACATTGGTTGACCATCGAGTCAAGTTTAAAACTATGATAATAACAATTTTTATTATTACATTGACCTGGGTCAACCCGGGCTAACCTTTTTAATTTGTGACCCGAGCCTTACTATGGTTGACCCTAGAATCAAGTTTAAAAACTTTGATAATAACCACTTTTATTTTATGTTGACTTAGATCAACCCTCATAACCTAAGCCTTACCCTGAGTTGATCATTGAGTCGGGTTTTAAAATTATTATAAGAACCACTTTTATCCTTAAGTTGACTCAAATCAACAATCAACCTCACTCATGACCCGAGTCTTGCTCTAGGTCAATTCTCGAATCAAGTTTAAAACTACGATAATAACCATTTTTATTCTTACGCTGACCTGGATCAACTCGACTCATGACTCGAGCCTCGACCAATGTCCCAAACTTTGCCCTAAATCGACCCCCTGAGTTGGGTTTTAAAACCATGATAATAACCATTTTTATTCTTACATGTCTTAGATGGACAATTTTGAAATTGAGAGTTTTTTACAAGGATATTTTAGGAATAAAAAATATTATATAGAGAGACATGTCTTCCATGCACCTTCTATTCTGGAAATATAGAAATTCACTCCAAAATTATTCAAAAGACAAATTTATTTTTATGTCTTTATCTTTTTAACTAAACATATTTCTATCTCTATTATTTCCATCCTTTATGTTCAAGATAATAATCCAACACTACCCAATCAATTTATCCATAACTTATAGTAAAGCGAGTATATCATGCAATAGCGTTTCATTATAATTTTTGTTTTTGACAGTGTTTGAGAATATGGTTGAAATTATATTTTTTTTAAAAATAAATTTTTTTATTTAAAATGTATTTTTATTTTATTTTTTTAGATCGTTTTGATGTGTTGATATCAAAAATAATTTTTTAAAAAATTATATTATTTTAATATATTTTAAATAAAAAATAAAAAATACTTTAAATCTTAAATATTATCCCACTTCCAACCACTTCCAAGCACACGCAACAAAAAATGTTCAAAAGAAGAAAACAACACTCAACGACACCGGACTGCTGTTGGATCAGTTGCACCTATAATTGGTCGGTCCATCCCGAGTTAAGTCTATGGTAAGCTCAAATTGGTTCTAGGGTATAAATTCAATCAATTGAATTAAATAAAATATTAGTTTAATTAAATTTATTTAATCCAATATAATTTTAATTAACTTAATTAATTTAATTGAATTTAGTTACAGCAACATAAGAAAAGAAATAATATTCAACCTAAAGTTTAATATAATAAAAACAGTGCTATAGTTTCTGTTTTTATATGTTTTTGAAAAATATATTTATTTTAAAAAATTAAATTATTTTTTTAATGTTTTTTATTATCTTAATGTATTGTTATTGAAAATAAAAAAAATTATTTTTAAATAAAAAAACATTTTTTTTTAAAACCAATTAATTAAAAAAATAATAAAAAAATCAGAAGTGAAATAGACCATCGCTATCGTGTACCTGTGGGTCTTTCTTAGCTTTTACCAGGAGGGATCCTTCCTTTCCTTCATTTTCCTTCCTTCTGCCTTTGTATTTTTCTCTATCTTGACTTCTTCCCTTTTTTTGGTTTTCTACGCCTAATATTCATTTTCTCTCTCTCGAGATCAAATTCAAATTCATATTTCAATTTTGTTGATCTGTTTTTAGATAAATTACAGCCATCGATTGCTACTCGTCATGGCCACCACTGCAAACAAGAATATCAATGCTAAATTGGTGAGTTTTTTTGTTTCTTTATGGATAATTGTTATCCGGGTCTGATTTAATTTTGATGAATTTTGCTTGCATTTTTTGTTAGTTGGGCATCTTCTTTTTTTTTTATGCAATTTCTGATGTGGGTTTTGTTTAGTTTTGGAAATTTTGATCTGGGTTTCTTTAATTTTCAGAAATGTCTGATGTAATTTTTATCTTTTTTTTTGTTGTTTTTGTGATTGCAATTGATCTTTGTGTATTTTGTTTACAGAATCTATGCAAATTATGTTGCGTTATGTTTCAATTTTGAGAACTGATTTAGCTCATCTTAATTGAATATTTTCTGTGTTTTGTCTGTTGTGGGTTTCCCGTAAACTTTAAGGATCTTGTGTGAATTTGTTAAATTTTGATCACCTTGGTACTGTTTTAGGTTAATAAGATTTACATGTACAACTTAAGTAAGCTAAGCCTTGATGTTATCTACTACCTGCGAAAGAGTGTTTTAACTTTCAACTGCTGTTTGTATTCTGGTAATTTATTGTGTCTTTAGTCTGATGAATTGAGAAGGATTATTGAATTAGGTTGCTGGTTTTATCAATTGCTTTTCTAGCATTTTTCATGTGCAAATATTATATGCTTTAGTCCTTGCTTTATGAGTCCGAGATTTGAGACTTGTAATGGGTTCATTTCTCTTTGAATCCCAGGTGTGCTGTTTGTCATTTTTGTTTGTATTTTTGCTTATAGAAAATTCGTAGCATGCCTTTACTTTGTGTAGCAAAGTTTAAGGTGGCCGTGTTTCTCCATGCCTGCAGTTTGACTTTTTCTGGCCGTTTTTTGTTAGCATTTGGTTGATGGTTGATTTGTGCTTCAGGTGCTTCTCGGGGATGTTGGTGCAGGAAAGTCCAGTCTTGTACTGCGTTTTGTTAAAGGACAGTTTGTTGAGTTCCAGGTTAGTACTTAGTACTGAAGGACTTTTGAGGGCTATAACATTGGTAGCTGAAATTGTCCTGTTTGCTTTTGGAGCTTCAGCTTTGTTTCATGTCATTGTAGGAATCAACCATAGGTGCTGCCTTTTTCTCGCAAACATTGGCTGTCAATGATGCAACTGTAAAATTTGAGATTTGGGACACAGCAGGTCAGGAGAGATACCACAGCTTAGCTCCAATGTACTACAGGGGAGCTGCAGCAGCAATTATTGTGTATGATATATCTAATCAGGTAAGCAAGGTTGCTAACACAACATATGGCATTCCCTCTAGGCAACACTTACGTTTACAAAAAGTTATTAAGGTTAGGTTTATATTGTATACGGAGGTAAGGAAGCATTAGACTTTTAGGCTTTAACATTCTGTAGTGTCAACCTTCAGGTCTAATGCTTATTTATTATGTAGAAGGATATGGAAGAAGTGGGAAGTGTGTGGCAATTTGAAACTCAACTTTTTTTTGTTTAGAGAAGAATTTTCATATCAAGGCTACCATATCATCGTTCACTGTGAGCTAAACTAGACAGATGACATGTGTTTTGGTGCATTTTCCTTGGTAGTTACCTCATTCTGACATATCTTTCTTGCCCCATTCTGACATATCTTTCTTGCCCCATTCAGTTATCTCCCAGTTACGCAAAAGTCTCTCTTCAGTTTTTCCTTAAGATTATATATGGCATTAGCAGATCTCAGTTAAGGCATATAACTCAAATTTTTTTGGGTGTTGTCTGCAAGTCTATGCTATTCCTATACTGTTTTCATGGCCTGTGCTTTATGTCCCTCTTCTCTGAGTGCCAGGGCCTGCCCTGCTTTCCGACTGGCTGGAAGATCTTTATCTTCCATATTTTCCACTTGTTTCTCCCTCCCCTTGCAAGGATATCTGTCCCTTTCATTTATTTCTTCTTGCTCTATATCAAAGCTTGTTTTTAGAAAATAAAGAATCACTACAAGTTCTATTCCAAAGCTCAAAAAACTGAGTCACTG
>Ga0325411_1003381_pt1 | contig 17978 bp, 15 predicted proteins | sample PopdelMetagenome_13_FD_206181 | JGI IMG/M metagenome (GOLD analysis project Ga0325411, IMG submission 206181) | Populus deltoides microbial communities from Bellville, Georgia, United States - Xylem-PdIQD-R4 | ecosystem: Host-associated > Plants > Phyllosphere > Stem > Wood/Secondary xylem...
TTTTTTATATTCAATTTTAGTCCTCATTCTTTTAATTATCTTTTGTAATTATTATTTTTATTATTCAATAAAGTCTCTCGATATTTTTTTCATTGGTTTTATACTAGCTCAGGTCCTCATTGTTTTGATTATCATTTGTTTTCTTTTTAATTTTTTGATAGTTAATAATTTTATTCAATACTTTTTCGTTCTATGTAGGATCATATCGGTCTTATGATCAAAACTACTAATTTTAAAATTTATCTCGATTTAACTTTAATTTTTTTGAATTCTATTGTTTAAGGTAGATAAATAATGTCTTGAAATCAATTCCCATCGCATCTCTTCTTGCCAATCCAACTGCGATTGTTATTGGGCATAGAACTTTTTTTTTTCATTTTTTTTCTTTTAGGTCATTCCGGGTTAACTTAAATTTATTTTTTTTAGTGTTTTTTATACTTTTTAATTTAATTATTCGATGCTGGGCTACAAGGTTTTGAGATTTTTTATTTTTTATGTTTTTTTATTCCTATAGAGTTATCACTAGTCACATCTTCGTTAGGTTAACCTAGTATAACTTGGTTTATTTATTTAGTTTCGATTCTTTTTTCTAGGATTTTTTTAAAAATAATTTTTTTATCACAATCTTGCATCATGGTTGATGTGCTAGCAAAGTGGACCCGAGTAGAGTCATGTGTTTTTATTTTACGTTTTTTTTAATTAATTTGTTTATAATTTTATCATTTGAAATTATATTTTTAAAGTCCTAACTTTCTATTTTTTCCCTTTTCATTTCTAAGATGTTATCCTAGATTGCGAGCTAGTCAAGTTAATTCGGTTTATTTAAGTTATATTTATTTAAATATCTTCTCTTATATTAAAAAAAAAATTGACCTTAAAAAAAAATCGAGTAACAATAATAAGAAAATGCTAAAGTTGGGCAATGGGCCAGATTATTGCAGAAATTAAAGTTGATCCATGGGCTGGACCATTTCAGCAATCACAGTTGGGCCTGAGATCCCTGGAATCCAACCAATCTTACATTATCATAAATGATTACTTATGTGAGAGCAAAGAAGCACAAAGAGAAGCACAAAGAGGAAAGCCAAATATCAAAGGGTAAGGCGTCCAAAACTTAAGACCCACGCAACCAATAGATTATAAGCGCAAAGATCGATGACGTGTCAATAAATTTCTAAATCCCGCCTAAACCCCTTCCACCTCCCCAATTTCATTTCACCCGCAATTGAATTTCAATTTCCTTCACGACACTTAATATCTCCGCCTCTCCCTCAACTCTCTCCCTATTCTCACACACAATATCCTCTCTCTACCACTCTTCCTCTCTCTTTCAAACCCTAACCCCCCACACCGGTAAGTCTCGCAGATTCTGAACGGATTCTCACCCTTTGATCGGATCTCATTGATTTAAATCGTGTTTTGAGCTGATCCGGTGTTAAAACTGCAGGTTTCTCCATGAAAGGAGGTAGATCAAAGTCAGATACCAAGAGCGCTAAGTAAGTTTCTTCAAATCTCGTTTTCTCTCAATTTCATCAATTGTCACGTGTGAAACGTGTTTTGCGGTCTCGTAGATCTTAGATCTAGAAAATTCGGTTTTCAAGTTTTCGTTGTCGTTTTGTGATTACGCTCATGTCGTTTTCTGACGTGGTTGTTCAGGCTCTCCGTGAACAAGAAACCAACCAAAGGAGGAGCAGCAGCAGCAAAGAAATCAGGAAAGGCAGCTAAGGATCCAAACAAGCCTAAGAGGCCTGCTAGCGCATTTTTCGTCTTCATGTAATATTCTTACTCTTGATTAATATTTATTCTTGTTCATTTGTAGCTAATTATGGAAGAATGATTTAGCTATAAATTGACTTTGACTGCAGGGAGGAGTTTAGAGAGCAGTACAAGAAGGAACACCCTAAAAACAAATCAGTTGCTGCTGTGAGTTCAGATATTGTTAATTAATTATTAATTATAGTTTATAATCGATTTTTTGTTGTTTTTGATGTGATAAATAAATTATTATTTAGGTTGGAAAAGCTGGAGGAGATAAATGGAAGTCACTGTCAGCGGCTGTGAGTATTTTTTTTTAAAATTTATGTTAATATCTGGGTGAATTTTTGTAAATATTGTTTTTCACTGATTTTGCTGACATTAATTGATTGATTGGTTACAGGAGAAAGCACCCTATGTTGCCAAGGCTGATAAAAGGAAAGTCGAGTATGAGAAGAAGATGAAGGCCTACAACAAGGAGCAGGTAATTGGGCTGACTTAGTTGTTTTAGTGTCAAGCTGTAATCGTGTTTGTGGTTGAAATTGATTTGTGTCATTGGTGAGTGTTAGGCTGAAGGGCCCAAGGAAGAAGAGGAATCCGAGAAGTCAGTGTCGGAAGTCAATGATGAAGATGAAGATGACGAGGAGGGCAGTGCAGAGGTTAGAGCTGGTGCATCTTGTTCGACTGTCTGTTTGGTGGCATTTCTTGTTTTGCATTTGTCTAATTTGGAATTTATTTTGGAATTGGTGCAGGAGGATGACGACGACGAGTAGGATTTGGGCATGGGGAATAGCATAGTCATGTAGGTCGTGACAATGTTTGGACATTGTATGTTAATGGCCGAGTATTGGCATGTTAATTTTTTTTCCAATTACTGTCTTCTAAGGGAAGGATATGCGAACGGCTCCCTTTGTTATTTTGTCCTCCTCCTTCCTAGGGAAAAAAGTTAATAGGTGTAGAAGGGAGAACTCTATGTTTACTTGAACCAAAGTTTAATGAATTAGATAAGTGGTTATCTTCTGTAGATTATGTGGTTCTCTCTGTTTGCCCTTTCATCAGTTCAATTCCCATAGCTATGCCTAGTGAAGATGGTACATGATCGAATGGGGTCGCATGTGTGTCTAACTTCTTCGTCTTGCCTTTTGCACTGCATTTCGGCTCATTTTGAATGGTAGGATGGTTTCACTAATTACTAGGCTGCAATTTTTACTGGATGCTGTGTTTTCATGGGTGAATGCAACATTATTCTGGTTCAGTCCCTTTTCTCTTGTGTTTATGCCGACTTTGGTGTGGTTAAAGATGTCTTGTTCGAGTTGATGTGTCCCTGTGTTGGCGTCTTTACTCCATTGTGTGTGTCCTCCTCCACTTTGTTACTGAATTTACTTTATTGCAGCCTGCGTGCTTGTCACTTTCCCTCTACTCCCGCTTTTGAATTTCATTATCGCTTGTCAAACTAAAGTCGAAGATTTGAATGCATGATTCTGGTTTGGATATGGATGAGTTTTTATGTGAATCTGTTGCTTGCCGAGCTGTTTGGATGGCAATGGTCGAATCTTTACGCTGCATGAAACACGTATGTTAACATTTATTATTTTTGGTATTTTATTTTCCTCAAGTCAACAGTTGTTGTCGTCAAGCTATCTTTTATGGTGGCTAAAAAATTAGTTAGCACTTTCAGTGATTTGTGGGCGGTAACGCGGATAATAAATACTTTCTCAACTTTTCAGTTATTTTTATTGGACTGCATGACTGATTTGGTGATTTTCATTCCTGACGTTGCGAGGAGAGAGCATGGGTACTCGTGCTGGGTCGCAAGGTGAAGCACCTCTTGCTTTCACAAATTCACAATTGGAATCGCTGTGCTTTTCCTCTCATGATGATGGGGTTCTCACAGTAAGTGCAATGACGAAGATGATGATAAATTTAATTTTGATACCTCCTTTTTCACTTTGATAAATCCGTTGACCCCCAAGATGCTTGTAGAACGTGTTTTGGTTATGCTTGTTAAGTTCGGCGGGGTTGAGCCATATCTTCTCGGTAAATCAGGGCTAGCAAGAGATAGACGAGTAAGCATGGTATATCAACGGCTAACAGCATAGTAAATTATCTGCACCCTCGGGCAGGGGAAATAATTTTCAATTCTTAAACGAACTCTACCCAATCTCTTAGGAAAAGAACCTTGTTTTTGACTCCCATCTGGCAAGAAATTCAAACCTCTTAATATTTATTTCGTTTGACTTAGTTTTTGCTATGTTTTTTAATGTTCAATAATTAGAAACGTGTTTAGAAAAGGAAAAATATCTGTGGGATTTCAGATGAAGGTCAATGGGTGGAAGTCAAGCCGATGTAATTTGGGGCTGGGTCAAGCAAGTAAAGGAACTGTCTTGCTAGCTTTGTTGATGGTTGGTTTAAGCTAGGGCAAGCATAAAAAATTCATAGGCTGATTTGATGATTAAAAAAGCAAACCTCTTCACTTTCCAAAACTAATGACATTTAACCCCATTATGTGTCTTGTAATCCTTTTCTTCTTATAATCTCTTTAAATTGATCAACTGGATTTTCCCTTGAAGGTTTGTTCAAAGATTATCATACATGAAGATTCTAACGGTAAGCCTGGTTTTTTAGGAGCAGAGAATTTTAGAAAAAAATGGCAAGAAAATATTTGATGAGAAGAAACTAATCTGACTAACTTGAACGGTACTGGCTTATAAGAAACGGTCATGTTGGTATCATAGAATTTTTTTTTTTTTATTCACAAAACTAAAGATGGTGAATGGTCGACTTCGAAGATTTAATATTCTCGGAGGCTAATTTATGATGGGTTTTAAATTGAACCTCAATCAATCTTGATATTGGCTTGATATCAATAATGTTTTTTTGAAAAAGAAATAATCAGGAGAATCCAATGATCTAGACCCTTCCGTGGATCAGTCTCGGACGAGGTAAAACCGGTTGGGCTATAACTTAATATCAAGAAGTTACATGGGCCTTGTAAAACCGGGTGGGCTATGAAACTCATACACTGTCAAAGTGAAACCGTAAAGTTGGGCTAAATCCAGAAAAAGAGCAGCCATAAAACGTTCTCTGTGCAGAGGTTTTCCCTTTTCCTTTTCAAGAAATAAAAAGTCTAAAGGGAAGAGTCCCATGTATATTTATGTGTACACAGCAGCACATCGGCTATAAGAATATAGAAAGGGCAAGAACAAATCATTGAAAGAGGCCACCAGAAGATCTTCCATTGACAGTGGGTTCTACAAGATCTATTGTCCCGAGACCCACCATTCATCTGCTTGATATTTTAAGCTTCCCTGTGTGTTGCAGACAAGACATGCTGCTCTAATCTTTCATCTCATTCGTCAAGACATCCCAAAATCCCTCCAGGTTGTTGCCCTCGTTAGGTACACCAAATTCCCTAATTCCATGGCAGGAATTAAGAGGCGAGCTAGGCCATAGGCCTTGCCTTGTGTTTTTGTTACTCCCCTTTCAATTAAACCACCTCATAAAGCTACTTGTCAGGGACCCTTCTTTTATCTTGTAGTGATATATATATACATATATATGTTATTGCTTGTAATTCTTGCTTTACAGTTGAAAGAGATTGGTGATGTTCAAGTTATCTCGAGTCGTCACGTTTCTTTGACAGAAATTATTAGATTATTAAATCAGAGTTTAGCTTAATAAAAAAAAAAGATAATTAAATAGAATAATTTAGCTAGAAATTAGACGATATTGAATTTAGACCCGAATGGATCCCTACTAATTAAACATTAGCCTAGGCACGAGGACAAGGAGGGCATGTAACCATGTCCATAACTTGACCAACACCTCCATTTTCCTACTCAAGCACATGTTTGAAATATTGATTTTCAAATGGAATGCTCTATTGATTTTCACATGGAATGCTGTTTTCCATGACTAATGAAAGCCAGCATTGATGATTCAAAGCATTGAAATTACTTTGATCTTGCTCTCGTGCATGCGTATTTCCAACTTCAATTTCTAATTATTTGAATCCACTTGCTCATAACCCACCACAAATTGAAATTCTAATCATGGTTTAGGAAATAATTCCTTTCCCTTCATTTGAAAGATTCATTTGGAAGATTCGTAGCTAGATAATCAAGATAATATTTACATCGTCTTACCATCTTGCACATTAATTTAAAATAAATCTCATTTTTTAATTTTTTTTAAGAATATATTCATTCTTCAATAGGGATTCTAAAGTTTGAATTTTGATAAATTAAGAGAAAGATTAAATATATTGATCACTAGAACCATCCTCGATGTTAATATTTATTTGAAATATCAATTTTTTAACTATAATTTTTTTAGATGGGGTTTTCTCACAAAAATAAATAAATAAATAATAAAATTAGAGAAAGTAAAATTTGAATTACGAGGAAAGAAAAGGATAAATGGAATTTACCGTTATTTATAACATTTATGATTTATATGAAGAGCAAGATTTGGACGCAAGAAAGATATCTTTACCTTTATATGTAGAGACGCGCGAAACCCGCTCAATCATGCTAACATGCGCAGTCCGTCAGCATCCCAACTCTGAACTATGCCAACCCTTCCTTCCTTTTCCAACACTTTATACAGAGACCTCAGACCCTCTTCCTGTTGTTGTCTTGTGATTACTTTAATTCTACTTCTACGGCTAAACTGTGTCTAAAGTTACAACCATATGTCATAGAAAGTGAAACATTATTAGGTAAAGAAAAGGGAGAAAAGGGGCTAGCATATATACCAGTGCCTGTCAAGAGGTAGGCAGGGTCAAGAGGAAGTGGAGACTCATGGAGGAGGGGAGGTTTCAGAATGGTGGAGGGTTAGGTGTGAAAGTGATGACTGATGAGCAAATGGAGATGTTGAGGAAGCAAATCTCTGTCTATGCCACTATTTGTGAGCAGCTTGTTGAGATGCACAAGGCTCTCTCTGCCCAACAGGACTTTGCTGGTTTCTTTCTCTTTCTTTCTCTCCTTTAATGGGTTTTTGTGTATTTTTTTAACTGAATCGATGGGGGAAGTCAGTAGGGTTTGAGAATTCTTGGATATGGAGAAATTATGTTACTTTACTTTTGTGGACTATTATGCAATTTGCTCTCTTTAAAGCACTCTTGGTCATTTCTGTCTCTGAATATTGTATGGGGGCAAGTTTTGCTGAGATAATTCTCTGACTAGCCATTAATTGTCTAATTAATTTTCCCTGATGAATTGTCCTATTAATTTCTTTTGTAAGTATACGTTTTACTTAGTTTTGTGGATGTAAATCATCAATGTTTTGTTTTTGATTTAGGCATGGGGCTTGGGAATCCGTACTGTGATCCATTACTGTCATCTGCTGTCCACAAGATAGGGTCGAGGCAGCGGTGGACACCGAAACCAGCGCAACTTCAAATCCTTGAGCAGATTTTCGAACAATGCAATGCGACTCCAGGCAGGCAGAAGATCAAAGATATAACCAGGGAACTCGCACAACATGGCCAAATTTCTGAAACAAATGTCTATAATTGGTTCCAAAACAGGAGAGCTCGTTCAAAAAGAAAGCAATCAGCCGTAGTGCCAAACAATGGAGAATCTGAAATGGAGACAGATATTGAGTCTTTTAAAGAGAAGAAGACCAGGGCAGAAGACAGCCAACCTGACGAGAACACCACACCGATGGCTGACCATATGTACTTCAACAGTCCAGACATAGGTACTCCCATACGCTTGCCCTTATTTTCCCGTAAGATTCATGCATTAAGTGTTCCTTTTGAGAACAGACCTCTGTTCTTAAGGACACATATATGGTCAGAGATACAAAATACGAGCATCTCCGAGCAAATGAATGCTCTTAATGTCACTGGTTCATGCGTGCAGGATTTGACCAGCTGATGGGGAAGATTGAATCCCCAGGGAGCTGTATTCCGTACTGGCAGATGGAGCAATATGACTTGTTTGGATGATGTCTCTTCCAGATCGATAGAGATGCTCCGGTGAAGCTTGCTGAGTTCAAGGACGCTGATATTGACAGTAATATAATAGAGCATTTATGCAGCGAAAGATAACATGGTACACAGAGAACTTACATTCACAAGGCTTATTAGGGCTTAGGACTATCGTTGTGGCATGCATTTTACTGATTGCCTAATTCCAACCATCTGGGTATTTAAGATGAGTGAAATATCATGGTATTAGTGGTAGTAAATTTTTAATTTCTGATCATGTCGAGCTCTGTATTTCATCCATTTGATTGGATCTTTATGATTCTATAGTGCCTAGACCATATGCTTTGTGTGTAAAAATGGACTGATTTAATAGAAACCGAGCATCATGTAAATCTGAATGGAATGCATCTTTTATAGCAAGTTTATTGGTTAAAGAAATTATAACTGTAGCATATGTCTACAATGAACTCTTGCTGAGGGGATTGAGACTTGTATTGATCAGAAGAGACACAATGATTCACCAAGTTATCAGCTTCGTCTTTTTCATAGCTAAAAGCTGCAAAGACCAAGCCAGCATATACATATCGAGTCACCCACCAAAAATATACAAATCCTGATCAAGACCAATTAATCCCCCTCTGGATAAAAGCTCTCTACAACCAGAATAACAAGCGTCTTATCCTGCAAAATCAATTACTCTGGATTGCAACGTCTATTTCCTCGATAGACTGGATGCTGAGGCGATGAAATTATCCATCAAGAGTTGCATGATCAATGCAGCAGCTGGGACGCCTAACTCAGAATCCAGTTGCAGCCGTTACGCGCTTAGTTTAAGATGATCCATAATTGTCCCAAGATATAAATTTCCAGAAAAAGCTAGATTTCGCACTAGCCCGTAATGATTTTCATGGCATTATACACATGTAGAAGACTGTTCGAGGTGGAAATCAGAATGTCCAACCCTAGGTCGTTGTTAACCTTGCGTATGAGAAAGCACGTCTCTCTTCGGTAGTCTCAACTGCAGCCAACAGAAATGAGTTTCAGATATGCAAATTTTCCGCAGGTAAAATGCCCTGTGCCCATAAAGCCCGAAGCATTTCAAAATCACAAACCTTTGACTTTGTAGTCCTCCAGCCTCCAGAAATAGGTTGTGGGGAATATGAGAATCTATCAAGGGAGTTCAACAAGGCAGTTTTATCCATGGCTGTGCGGGTTGCTGGCGACAAATCCTGCTTCCATGTTAAGAAACTTTATTCAACCACTAACAGAGGAAAATAAATGAAACGAACACCTATCATCTTTTTAGTGATATTAACATTTCTTTCTGTTGCACAATTTGCACCAAAGATGCAAACGAGCCCATCGCACCCCTTCATCGCTTGAGCTGAATGTAATATTTATTTTTTCAAACACAACCTCAATTTTTGCTGTAGCAGGCCATACACTTTTTGAAGTAAAGGGAGACTGTCAAGCCACATGCTCACAAGGAATTCAAGCTCAACACTACCTCATTTTTTATTTTGCAGTTCCCCTACTATTACTTCCTTCAACCAAGCCAGACAGATTCATGAATTACCTTGCCATCTCTCCTATATCCAAAGCAGTATTACAAAAAAAGCAACGAGCCAACTGCATTATAACAAAAAGGAAAAAACATATGGTACAAGGTTACCTTATCCATAGGTTCTAAGTCCTTTGATGCTTCAAGATTCTGAAATTCCAGACAATCAGTATAGAATAATATCTGCAAGTGAAACAGTATTCAGAATGGTTAAGATTTGTTGCCAAAGCAGGACCAGCCAAAGATAAAGACAAGCTATTCTTAGTTTGGAGCATCAAAAAAATGCAGGATCCAATTAAAGCCTACTTTGTTAAGTAACTGAACATTTGATGCATCTGTTGCCATGATCTTCACTCCAAGGCAATTAGACATACTGCAAAAGGGACAAAAAACTGAGTTGAAAACACAGCCATCTTCTTCACTCCAGACTCCTTTTTGCTGGGCATCTTGAAGAGCAATATTGCAGAGACGCTGATCAACTGATGAGATGTCAGTCACCAGAACTGGTACACATGTTGACTTGTTCTTCGCACAACGCTCCATTCTTTCTTTCACAAGAGACGCTAGGTGAACCTTTGATGAAGAAGTCAAGGAGCACTCAACATACAGGTTGTTCTCAGGACGACCCAATGGGCTTTTGCAGAGGGAGCAGGAAATTTGCAATCTCTTGTCCATGAGAGAATCAGAAGATGCACATGAAGTGGCACAAGAATTAGGCAGCAATGGAGAAGCATGCTTGGTAGATTGACGTTCTCTACAGCTTGTCTCCAAACCAAATTCAATCCTGCGATTTGTGTCTCCACTAGTGACTGAGCTTCTAGTGAAACTAACACAGCCAGGAGTTTCAGCATAGGAGGTATCAGATTGTTCTCCTTGAAGGTTTATTAATGATAAGTCCATGGACTTCCTCCGTTTCTGTGTATGAGAATTAACACTTAGATTCAAAGATGACTCTACTTCTGGTCTCAGGTTGCAGGTAGTTATAGCTAACTCTTTTTCAGGAGTAACCAACATTGAACACTGAGATTTGTCTGGAGCAGCACTTTGGTTTGTCACAGACACCAAAGAGACTAACCCTTGATCTGCAAGCTCATTAGGGGCCTGCATCATGGTTGAGCTAGAGTTGCCATCCTTTGAGAAGAATCCCGGACTGGCTGCAGCTCCACATTCACCCATGCCAGGGGTTTCCTCGACAAGGGTTATTTCTGGATCTTCATGGAAAGATGCCTCAGAGCACCTGAAGGGGAATCCAATATGTTCCATAGACCATATTTTTTGCAAGGGAATTCAAGAATTTAGTTTCTTTCTTGACTGAATGAGGATAGGTCATTTATATTATTCTATCTGCTGGGTGTAGTTTTTAAAATGCAATCCACTAGCCGAAGTTCCATGATTGTTTTTTTCGTTGTCTTTTTTCTTGAGCTTGTTGGCACTTGCATGATAAGACTATGTTCATGGGCAATAAACCTGGTTAATGCTTGTAACCAGTACTACCAGTTGCAATATGAATACCTAACTTGCTAGTACAGCACAATAATTGGAACTGAAATCTTCTAAATAATGCATGAGACCATAGTGCCTGCTAGTAGCTAATTACGTTACTTGCAAAGATAACAAAAACATGACGAAATAGCAGGGCAAGTCATTTACCTTGAACCTATATGGGAATCACACTCTAGGTCAATGATTTCTTGAGAGCTTTCCAACTCATCGTCTATTTGAAAAGAAGCCTGTACTTCAACATCATCTTGGGACTTCAGTTTTGAAACAGCACCTTCACACTTTGTCAAAGAGACTATTTTCTCTCCATACTGATCAGAATTGCTCAGTTTCTGACTTTTGTTTCTTGTGTGCCCTACGATTTGATCCATTCGAGGGATATTTTTCTCCTTGTTAGCATCAGAATTCAGCAAGAATTCTTCCATATTCTTGCCAACCTTCTCCTGCAAATAAGTTGAAGTAGAGACCATAAACAATATTATCATTCACCTGCTGATTAGACCATGGAAGGAAGATGGAATTCCTTAATTGAATGCAAAACACATGAAGATAAACAGAAGACCTTGGCATTCCTGAAAAAGGATCTCAATACTTCTAGAGACATGTCAAAGTTGTTGTGCTGTTGAATCGATTTCCTTAGCCATTTCGAGATGTATACTCTATTCCTTTCTTCCTTATAACGCTCATCTGCTTGCCAATGAAATAAAAGCCACATCAAAAAAATAACAGAGACAACAGCAAAGTGCTGTCAAATCATAAGGATATTTTCAGTACCAGGGAGAGAAAAAAAATCATTGATCAATGGTCAATCAAATGAATTACCTAATAGGATGATGGACCCATAGTCAAACTTATGCCGTATACAGCGTCCTGCATGAATTCAAATGAAGAATTATACCCAAATTCATTAATCATGTTTTGCAATTATCAGATAATGCTTGAATTTTAGACAACAAAAGGAGGGAGATAGAGAAAACAACGAGTATCCAACTGAAGAAACAAAAGGGAGTTACTAGTTGGAAAGAAGAAAAAGAGGAGATAGTGGGTGTAGTCAAAGAGGAGAAATTGGAGAAAGAGAAAAGGCTTGTGGATTATATGTATGCTTTATGTCAAGCCAAATGGAAAGCATTAATTGTAAAGCCAATCAAATGGCATACCGACAGCTTGATTGAGAGCTCGAAAGGCTTGTTGACAGTACCACTCATTTCCACCAAGAAGGTTTTTGGATGTTTTGTATGCATCATTATATTTCTTCTTCAAACCAACTTGAATATCATTTCTGATAAAACATGTCAACATCAATAAGCAAATCTGAAAAAAAAAATTAAAATTGTTGTTTTAAAAAGTTTTCAGAGCTTGTAAGAATTCTTACATGTTTGGAAATGGAATGCCAACTACTATCTGAGGTATTCACAGTTAAAGGTAAAACACCCATCCAGGTTGAAAAGCGATAGTGCTTCAAATTCAATGAAATGCTCTTACCATGACAAAGAAGGAGAAGATATTCAAAATGACACTGACAAACCAACTATAAGGACCCATTATCATCCCTAAAATCAAGTTCACTTAAACCCGTGACAATCCCACAAGAACAACTATCTGCACACAGTAGAGATTCCATTAACTCAAGAAGCACCAAGAACCCAACTCAGATTAAAGAAAAGTAGAGAAATGCGGGTAATTATATTTCAAACAACACTGAAGGATACAACTACCCGAGCATAATCATCAGAAAAGTCTATTCCTTCTGAAACCTGCGAGAACAACACAGCAATTTAGCATATGCATGGGGAGAAAGGTGGTATGTGAATTTGAAAGAGCTTAACAGCAACATAATAGCATAATGATTCCCATGAACTTGAAAATAATGCACTATTTAGAATTGCAGACGTTGGAATTGCAATCATTTTGAATAACTTAATGTGCTAAATTATCATTTGCAGCTTCTTTAACCATGCTCACAAAAATTCCACCAATGCAACCATTAAAGCCCAAGCTAAAAATCCTTCAATCCAAAGACAAAACAAAATTTGGTCGGTATTATAGCAATGTTCTTCCTAGCTAACACCACCGAAATGGACTTAGCTCCTAACCCTTCACCAATACTCCAACTGGCTGATTACAGGAGTCCTCAGCATAAAAGTTGGCATACCTTTCCTCGACAAACAGCAAGAAATGCAGCTCCTCCTTTCTCAGAATTGTCAGTTGATTCAGTTCCATCTAAGTGATTGGCATCCACCTTTTTGACCTTTCTCTTTCTCCCAAGAGCAGGTCTTTTGTCTCGACGAATGCAGTCATAATAACCCTTCAAAATCGAGTCAAAATCCTCCTGGCTTCCTCCTCTGGGCTCTGCAATAATCAAGATAAAGTAATTTGCAAGCCAACTAAAAGAATTCCATTGAGACAGCCAGGAAAACAGAGCTCAAGCACAGATGCCAAATAACTAGGTATCTCTAACACAACACAAAATGGTAACTGAAAGTACAGAAAAAAATTTTATGCAATCAGTAATTTGTGTTACCAACAAAGAGGGGCTTTCTTGCATTTAATCGCGACCATTGGCCTGTTTCACGCCAACGATTGCTCAGCTTTTCCATAAGTTTATAGCTAGGGAAGAACACGAGAGAGCCTGCAGGAACAATCTTGCAGATTTCCTCCAATGATTTGCCAAGGGCATCCTGCACAACCAATTATCATGGCAACTTATTAATATATGGAAAGGAATTCACTCTGGATCATCAAAGATCAATGATAAAATGCACGGGGTACCTGGAAGGTATAACAATCTGCTGTTTTGTAACTCGCATTCAATGGATAATTATCAGGACTGGTTGATATTACAGAAACACACACCTGCAGTAAAAAATTGATAGCTTGTACCTGAAAATGGAACCAACTATAACAGCAAAATACAAAAGGATGGGGTAATCAAACCTGCGATTCAACATCAACTACATGCGGAGCTTCCAGACAAGTTCCAAACTGAACCCCAAGTTCAGATGAGAAAGAATTCATTGGTGACAAAGTCCTAGAGAACAGAAACCACAGACAAGTGTTTGCCTTAGTAATACTACTTTGATTAATTGATTTATATGAACTGCAGGCACAAAACATGGTTTTTATATCTCCAACTTACCCTGATGTTAAAATGACTGACAAAGAAAGATCAGCTATGTCTTTGAACACGACAGCTGGATTCAAGCACCACAAACTTAAAGTACAAGTCCAGTCACCAGCCTTTTCTGCATGCACGATTTGAACAATAGCAAAATTATAGATTATTTCTCACTCATTGTCTATAAAAAGAACATGAGAGCGTGAGTTTGTTTTCTAGCAAAACCAGCAACAGTCACAACAGTATTATCATTGGATTCTTTTAATGCAGCATCTGGAAGTGTGGGAGCACAACAGAATTTTGAAAGTAGTCTCATTGAGTTTGCTAAAGAGAGTTTAAAACAGAAAGTTTTCAGGGAGTACCAAGTACTTGATTCCTTATAACCTGAAATATAATCTCTCCAAACAAATACTCCTGTGCTGTTTGAAAGATAGCTTTAACAATTGGCATTAAACTAAATTTAACCTGCTAATCTTCTTGAAATTTAGCCTACTAATCTTCATCAGCTAATAAATATACTACTGTGTAATAAATTGATAAGCAAATATATTGTGCATTGTATACTAACCAACAACAAATTGACAAAACAACCAGCTGATCACTTACTTCCATCTCTTTTAACATATCGCCGCAAAGCAAGCTGAAAATCAGATACCTGACATCCATTTCTTGAGAAGAAATAAGTGAGTGAAGAGAATAAACCTGTTTGGCATTTTAAAAAGCAGTTAATTAGTATATCAAGTTTTTTGAGCAAGTAAAATAAGCAGAGTATGAAGCTCAACCTTCCAATAACACCACCGACATGCCACTTAAATGAGAGCCCTCTGCTTCCGTATCTGTTGCAGCTTTGATAGCCTGCAGCAAATTAGATTGATGAACAGTGCAAATGGTGAGAAGAAAGTGAATGGTGTGTCAAACTCAAAAGGCATTATACAATTAGGAGGAAAAAAAACCTGTTTAGCACAATCCAGCAAGATTGGGAAGCACTGCTGTGAAATATTGGCTTCTTGGAACTCCCTCAAAGCCTTATCACCAGCCCAACTATAACACATGGGAGCAAGAGAAACTAATAAGTGCAAAAGGCCTCCATCACCAAAACAAATCTGAATAGAACTTCAGAAAGATGGCAGATATCATTAATACATAAAATTGAATGTAGAAAAATATAGATAGTAGTAAGTATAAAACATCAGACAAAATTACTTACCAAGAGCAGTAGTGCTGAAATTCACGCTTCTCCAGCTTATTTTTCCTCCGTTCAATCCAACTTAACAAGTCCTGTGCATTCATAGCATATAGCAATGGCAATTAAAATGACTAATAAGACTGCAGAAACAGAATCGCAAATCATAATAACTCAAACAATTACCTGTGCCATTTCATATAATGGTTGGTAAATCATGGGATCAACTGGACAGAGTTCCTGCAATTCGGTCTGCAATTCTTTGGCAATACAACAATAATAAGCAACAGAAAGATAAAAAAAAAAATCAAATGTTTGCAAGTCAGTGACCTACTTTGCAAGACATCTTCTTCAACATCCACACTACCAGCATCACGAGCAATGTCTTCTATGTTGCTGCATGTCCAGAAACATTCAGGGTATCATGTAGTGCCTATACAGAAATAAAACTGGAGAAACTCACTTGAACAAAGAAATCCAACCACAAATTAGCCATTCAGGATCACGTGGCAAATTATGAATAACATTTCAGTAATTGAACAGAAACTTGCAATACGTACTGGGCTTCATCAAGAACAAGAATGGCTCCTATAATGTCTACTTCCATTGCTCCTCGAATGACTGGATTAATTATGTAATTGTACGGACAGAAAACCAACTGCGCATCATCTGCCATAGAGCGAGCTGCATAGTATGAACAGCCTAAAAAGAGAGAAAAAATAATCAACCTTCAGAGATGTTGAGAGTGAACCGAGCAATTTAACAACCCATATGCCAAACTTTTAAACAGGCCCAATCTTATGTGAAATTACAATATATTGAACATAAACCTTTAACAACTTGTCCAACTTTAACAAGATCTTCGATGTCATGCACCTCATGGCAACCTCCTTTTTGAAGCGAAGGATGACCTCTGACTTTGTTTGCATTTCTGTTTGTGAAAAACAATTTTGTTGTGAGAGACAATAAAACTAAAGCAACCACATACCGTGAGAAAAGTAACCCACTTGAATTGTAGGCATCCAGCCTCCTTGTCCTTTAAAAGCAGCTTACTGAAAATTTCCAAACATGTTTCAAGTACAGGGACCAATAAAATTTTGCAAACAAAAAAAATGTCCCCAAAGCTCAAAATTGTACCATTCTTCATCAATATTCTCTTTCCTATTTACATGAACATTTGTGCAGTAATGTTTCCTTGAAGCCTGGTAAATATTAAAACAATAAGTCCTCGGAAATAACTAAAACCTGAATCGAAGCATCAACGCACAATTATTGTCAAATCAATAGCCATAACTAAAGGAAAGATACAGAGCCTACCAACACTGCCATTGGCACCCTATACGTAGTTTTACGAAATTCGCTAACCACTTGGGAAATTTGGGAATGTGTCCTCCTTCAATTAACAGAAAACAGCAAAATAATTACCCATTCAATAAAAAGATTCTCCTTCACATTGTAAATCATTATGCATTTATCACCATGTAAGAAAAACATTTCTAGAACTACTAATTCGAGACAGAAAACTTACGAAGCATAGTATATCTTTGGCACAGCCTTTCTCTTTTTGTTACTTGCCACCTTTTGAGCCAGCTCCACAGCCGCTGTAGGTTCAGTACCTACAGCAATTCACAGAGACTCAAAATTCTTTAACAAACTGGCAAATTTCGATGCAGAATTGAAAAACGTTAGGGTTTTAAAAGTCCCGAACTTACTTGAAGGCGTTGATTCTGGAACAAATCCACCGCCGTGAGCGAGAGGATCGGTGATTGCCTCGGGATTCGGTGTAGGGTGAGTGAGATTAGCGTACTGATTCTTCAATTTGTAATTCTGTTGCCAGGCGAGAGTGGAGCAAAGAAGCGAGAGCGATTTTCCAGTACCGGTAGGGGATTCGAGTAAAGCGTGACAATGGCCGTCTCTTTGGGCTCGATCGAGCGTGGAAATGACTCTGCCCATGAATGCGAGCTGCGTTCCATATGGTTTGTATGGGAATTCCACTTGAATTCCTCCTATGTGGTAGGATTTTTTAGGGTTAGGGTTTGTGCATTTTACTGGTGTTGGTTTCACCATTTTTTGTGAGAATTTTGAGGGGGGTGCAGAGGGATTTGTTCGGGTAAATCGTGACATTTTGGCGGGAGATTTTGGTTTGTTTATTTGGATTTAGGCGGTAGCTTTTTTTTCACGCCCCTAAATTAATTTCAAGATAATTTATCACATTGAGACAAACCACGATTTTTACTAATTAACTCGGTGAATCAATTGGGTCAAGCTAAATTAATTTCAAGATAATTTATCACATTGAATTTAATAATCATGGTTATTCGTGGAATTTGGTTTGTTTACCTTTCCAATCATATTATTGGTTTAGGCTCAGTTTTTTTAATCAAATTAGATTTTGTTGTATTGTTTTTTTTATTGATCCAGCTGAATTCTAGATATTTAGGTAGTTTTTGATATGCTAAAACAATATTAACTGAGTTATAGTCTGTTTGGGAGTGTTTTTTAAAAGTATTTCTAAAAAAATTTGAATTTTTTTTTTGTTTTGAAGTAATATGTTTTTGATGTTTTCAAATTATCTTGGTGCGCTGATCTCAAAGATAATTTTTAAAAAATTAAAAAATATTATTGGCACACTTTTCTAAATAAAAAGCACTTTAAAAAATAATCACAACCACACTTCCAAACATCCTCTTAGACTAATTATACTCTATAAATATCTATCTTGTTATATATTTAGTATGCATTTGACTGAATAGGACAATTTTTCTTTATTATATTTGATATATATTACTATATATTATTATTAAACTTATATATTTTTTTAAAAAATAACATGATATTATTATTTTTTTCATTTTATTTTATATTTAGTGTTGAGTTTAATAATATTATAATAATTCTAGTCACAAAACTTGGTATGGCCACAAATACG
>Ga0325411_1003385_pt1 | contig 17963 bp, 7 predicted proteins | sample PopdelMetagenome_13_FD_206181 | JGI IMG/M metagenome (GOLD analysis project Ga0325411, IMG submission 206181) | Populus deltoides microbial communities from Bellville, Georgia, United States - Xylem-PdIQD-R4 | ecosystem: Host-associated > Plants > Phyllosphere > Stem > Wood/Secondary xylem...
TAGTATTTGTCAGCTTTATTTAATTAAACAAGTGGTTTATTAGAAAATTGGTAATTATTTTAAGATTTTATTTCATTTCCAATGTTTAGTATTAATAAGTTTCTAGTTGTACTAGTCTTTTGGCAATTTGATGAATAATTAAGATTTTTGTGAGTTCTCCTAAACTTTGTTGTGTTTGTTTTTTTAGGATTTTTGAGTGCAACTGTATGTTCCATCAAGTGGTATCAGAGCAAGTTCAGCTTGATTGATGGATGAGTGATAGCAACCAACCCAGTGACACACGTCAAGGGATGCAAGCCATCTAGGACACTGTGTGAGTCCGAAGGACAGCATCAATACACCACAGGTATGGCAGTTACTTAGAGTCACTCATTGAGAGTTTTGCAATGACCGAAGAAAGCCCCATTGTCTTGATGTTAGATGCCAACAGGTATCATGGATACAATAGATGCTGCACTAGCAAAGGAGCTCATAGTCAGCCTATTTGTGGTCATGTTCCTGCTTTTAAATAAATTTCGATTGAAGATCATAATAGGGACAAGTATGATAATTTAACTGTGGTCCCAACAAATTTCGATTGAAGATTGATGTTGGCAACTTTCAGCAGAGATCTAAGTGTTGAAACTTACAGACTAGCTTGCTAATAATACAACAAATTTCACTAAATATATTTCAATTGATGATCATAATAGGCACAAGTATAATAGATTTAATTATGATCCCAACAAATTTCAATTGAAGATTGATGTTGGCAACTTTCAACAGAGATCCGAGTATTGAAGAACTTATAGACTAGCTTGCTAATTGTGATAGAATAATTGAATATGCAAGACTATCAAATGAGAAGATTGCACAATTGGCTGAGAACAAATTGAAAGGAAGAGCTTCTTCGTGATGGAAACAAGTCCAAGATACTTTGATAGCAAAAGGTGTCGTATAAGATGAGAGGTAAGAGATGGTTTTATTCCCATGGATTACAATGTGATTTATGAAGCCTAAAGCTACAATTGGAGCTTAAATAATAGTAAACGAAGTAGCTGCTTCATGTGATGACTTTATTAACAACAAACCATGTAAGGAAAACAAATGTACAAGTGAGATGGTCTTTTTAGCAGGTAAAGATTTCAAAAGGTTGTCATAGACACTTCCAAATTTAATGATGCAAATAAATTTGATAGAGCCGCTACCTGTGACCACAAGAAATGGAGGATTTTTCTCTTATGGAAATAAGCTTAAGGGAAAATTTTAGTGGAACCTATTCAACAATATGTAGAGGACATGTCTTTAAATAACTAGATTTCATAGATTTTGCAACCATTAAGAAGTCATATGTGGACTTCCAAGGGATAGAAAAATACCTCAGCAGATTGAGGTTTTTCTTTGCGCAACCAAAACACTAATAGTATGTTTAAAAGGGTGGGGTCAAGGACGAGTTGCTTTATGAAAGGGTTAGTTCCATGAGTATATTCCTAGTGTCTATTCATTTGACATGGGAGAGCTCAATTTCTGCAATAAACTTGATGGCAAGTTTTTGCTCAAATATCATGACATTTGGTAAAATTATTTTTATTGTATTCCTCCTTTGATTTTTTAAATTTTCTAGGATTTATTAGATTTATAAAATTTCAAACACGAAAATATAAAAATAAAAACATAAAAGGTGAGGAACTTAAATAGACATGATCAAAAGCAAAAAGATCGCATCAATTAACCCATCTACAGCATTAAATTTAGTCACATTATGCAATTCCTAATTATATGAGTTGAGGAGCAAGTCAGGGAGCTTGATAAAGCAATGGTTTTAAGGAGCAATAGAAATAAGGAAATTGTTGTAAATATAGTAAATCAATTATAGGATTGATTATTGTTCTAAATAGAGTAAGTCAACTATAGGGCTGTCAGTTATAGGGCTGATTGCAGGGCTGATTTATATGCATTCAATTATAGCTTGATTCTAGGGATTTAGATTAATCCTAGACTTGTATATATACATACTGTACTCATGCATCAAGAATAAGGAAAAATATAATTTTCATACTCACAATTCTACATGGTATCAGAGCCATAGAATTCTCTTTTCTTTAGCGTGGCCCAATTGAGTCACAATTTTTTTTTTCTCTACTGTTGGTTGTCCTGCTTTGAGTGCAGTAATGGCAGAGGGTAGAAACACAGAAGTGCAAACTGTGATTTCTGATGTTGTTCCTATGACAACAAAAATCACAGAGCACAAACTGAATAATACCAATTATTTGAATTGGAGCAAAACAGTGCGAGTGTATTTTCGTAGTATTGATAAAGATGATCACCTTGTTGATGATCCACCATCTGATGCTGCAGCAAAGAAGGCATGGTTGAGAGATGATGCCAGAATTTTCCTGCAGATTCGAAATTCTATTGATACTGAAGTGATTGGTCTAGTTAATCACTGTGAATTTGTTAAAGATCTCCTAGATTATTTGGCTTTCTTATATTCTGGCAAAGGAAATATCTCTCGTATATATGATGTGTGTAAGGAGTTTTATCGCCCAGAGAAGCAAGACAGGTCTCTCACTGAATATTTTATGGATTTTAAACGGGTATACGCGGAGCTGAATTCTCTTCTTCCTTTTAGTACTGATGTGAAAACTCAGCAGTCTCAACGTGAGCAGATGGCTGTTATGAGTTTCCTTGCAGGCCTGCCACCAGAATTTGATGCTGCTCGAACACAGATTCTCTCTAGTCCGGAGATAACCACTCTTCGTGACACCTTTATAAGAATCTTGCGTTCAGAGGGATCTCGATCTACCCCTATTGTCACTAGTGCCCTTGTGAGTCGTGGAACTTCAAATGAAGCTGGTCGAGGAAGTCGAGATAGTAGAGGCAGTCGTAAGAATACTGGTTTTCAAGGCAGTTGGAGTGGTGGTGGCTTAGGTAGAAATGTTGGTCATAACAAACCAGTTTGTTATTACTGTGATGAACCTGGTCATACAAGACGTACTTGTTGGAAGCTTCATGGTAAACCTCAGCAGCAAGCCCAAGTTGCTAATATTGCAACTCAAGGAATCAGCCATGTATCTACAGTGTCTTCATCTAATGATAAGTCTGTGCTTGTCTCTGCTAATGAATTTGCTCGCTTCACTCAATACCAAGCCTCACTAAAGTCCAATCCTTCTACAATTGATGAGTCAGGTAAACCCACTACATGTCTTGTGTCATCCTCTAGCAAATGGGTCATTGATTCGGGTGCTACAGACCATATGACAGGTGACAGGTATTCTTTCCCCTTCTAAACCTTACAAAAATCTTCAAAATCTTCCTAGTGTTACTTTGGCTGATGGGTCAACCACTTCTATTATTGGTTCTGGAACAATCTCTCTCCTACATCATCTCTTTCATTATCCTCTGTCTTGTGTTTGCCCAACTTTTCCTTCAATTTACTCTCTGTTAGTCAAATCACTAAGGCTCTCAATTGTTGTGTCTTATTTTTCTCTGACCTTTGTTTATTTCAGGATCTTATGACGGGGAAGATTATTGGTAGAGGACGTGAATCTGGTGGTCTTTATGTGCTTGAAACTACTATCCCAAAAATGCCAAATCCGAAAGTGCCAAAACTTGTTGCTTGTTCCAGTACTATGACACCTCTCGAACTTTACTATCGGTTAGGGCATCCTTCGTTACCCATTTTAAAAAAATTGTTTCCTCATTTCCAAAAGTTATCTCATTTAAATTGTGAGTCTTGTCAATTTGCCAAACATCATCGCTATTCATATGTACCAAGAGTTAATAAACGGGTTGCGTCCCCCTTTGAGTTAATACATTCTGATGTTTGGGGTCCTTGTCCAGTACTTTCTAAGTCTGGATTTCGATATTTTGTCACTTTTATTGATGACTATTCTTGTGTCACTTGGTTATATTTAATGAGAAACAGATCAGAATTACTCTCTATATTTAGTGCCTTTTGTGCTGAAATAAAAACTCAATTTAATGTTTGTGTGAGCATTTTATGAAGTGATAATGCAAAAGAGTATTTTTCCAAGCCTTTTAATTCCTATATGTCACAAAATGGAATTCTTCATCAGTCTTCATGTGTTGACACCCCACCTCAAAATGGTGTTGCAGAACGTAAAAATAGACATTTACTAGAAGTTGCTAGAGCCCTCCTTTTTCAAATGAATGTCCCTAAACAGTTTTGGGCAGATGCAGTTTCGACTGCTTGTTTTTTAATTAATCGTATGCCCTCATCTGTTTTGGCTGGTGCTACTCCTTATTCTATTTTGTTTCCTTCTCATTCCGTATTTCCAGTTGAACCACGCATTTTTGGTTGTACTTGTTTTATTCGTGATGTTCCGCTTGACATGTCTAAACTAGATCCTAAGTCTCTGAAGTGTGTCTTTTTAGGGTATTCTCGTCTACAGAAAGGGTATCGATGTTACTCTCCTGAGTTGGGTCGTCATTTGGTGTCATCTGATATTTCATTTTTTGAAACCACTCCATTCTTTCCCATGTCGAAAATTTATAATTGTGAGGGGGAGAATGATGATATTCTAGTGTACAATATCACCACTACTATTAACCATGCTTCCTCAAATGACCCAGTTCCCATAAAACCAGTCATCACCCAAGTGTATTCTCGACGTCCTCCACCAGACAACTCACGTCCTCCACCAACTCCTACGTCTACAAATCCTAGTCTCGATCTTCCTATTGCTGTTCGTAAAGGTAAAAGACAATGTACTCATCCTATCTCATCGTTTGATTCTTATATACATTTGTCTCCTTTGCGTTGCTTTATTGCTTCTTTAGACTATATCTGTTCCCAAAACTTTAGTTGAGGCTTTGTCTCATCCTAGTTGGCGAGCTGCTCTGGAAGAAGAGATGAGAGCTTTAGACGATAATGGCACTTGGGAACTCGTAGACTTACCAGCAAGAAAACTAACTATTGGTTGTAAATGGGTGTTTGTTGTCAAAGTCAATCCTGATGGGTCTGTGGCTTGTCTTAAATCCCATCTTGTTGCCAAAGGATATGCTCAAACATATGGGGTAGATTATTCTGATACTTCTCTCCAGTGGCTAAACTTGTATCTGTTCGTTTATTTATGTCTATTGCTGCTACTAATGATTGGCCTTTACACCAGTTAGATATCAAGAATGCATTTCTTCACGGTGATCTGAAGGAAGAAGTGGATATGGAGCAACCACCTGGGTTTGTTGCTCAGGGGGAGTCTAGTAAGGTTTGTCGACTTCGAAAGTCCTTGTATGGGTTAAAACAGAGTCCACGTGCTTGGTTTGGGCGATTCAGTGAGGTTATTCAAGAATTTGGTATGAAGAAGAGTAAGTGTGATCATTCGGTATTCTACCAACAATCTGAAGTTGCCCTTATCTTGTTGGTTGTGTATGTTGACGATATTGTTATCACTGGTAGTGACAGTAAAGGCATCTCAGCTCTTAAGTCTTTTCTTCAAGCAAATTTCCAAACTAAAGATTTGGGGATGCTAAGGTATTTTTTAGGTATTGAAGTTACAAAGTGTAAGAAGGGTATCTTTCTATCTCAAAGAAAGTATATTCTTGATCTTTTGACAGAAACTGGAAAGTTGGGTGCCAAACCTTGTAGTGCACCAATGGTCACCAACACACAACTTACAGCAGAAGATGGTGAGCCGTTTGCAGATCCTGAGATGTATCGTCGATTAGTTGGCAAGTTAAATTATCTAACAGTGACTCGTCCTGACATTGCATATCCTGTTAGCATTGTGAGCCAGTTCATGGCTTCCCCACGAACCACCCATTGGGCAGCCTTGGAACAAATTTTGTGTTATCTTAAAGGAGCTCCAGGGCGTGGTATATGGTATAGAAATCATGGTCATACTCATATTGAATGTTTCTCAGATGCAGATTGGGCAGGTTCTAAAATTGATAGAAGATCTACTACAGGTTATTGTGTTTTTGTTGGGGGAAACTTGGTGTCATGGAAAAGTAAGAAGCAAAATGTAGTCTCTCGTTCCAGTACTGAATCAGAATATAGAGCCATGGCACAATCCACTTGTGAACTTATATGGATACAGCAATTGCTCAATGAGATTGGTCTTGGTAGTTCACGACCTATGAAGTTATGGTGTGACAATCAAGCTGCTCTTCACATTGCATCAAATCCAGTTTTTCATGAAAGGACTAAGCATATTGAAATTGATTGTCACTTCATCCGTGAGAAAATTCAGCAAAATGTGATCTCTACTAGTCATGTCAAAACTACAGAGCAGCTGGGTGATATCTTCACTAAAGCTTTGAGTGGTCCTAGGATTGAATATATTTGTAACAAGCTGGGTATGATTAACATATATGCTCCAGCTTGAGGGGGAGTGTTGTAAATATAGTAAATCAATTATAGGATTGATTATTGTTCTAAATAGAGTAAGTCAACTATAGGGCTGTCAGTTATAGGGCTGATTGCAGGGCTGATTTATATGCATTCAATTATAGCTTGATTCTAGGGATTTAGATTAATCCTAGACTTGTATATATACATATTGTACTCATGCATCAAGAATAAGGAAAAATATAATTTTCATACTCACAATTCTACAGAAATGAAGCAACATATGTGCTAGTACATACCATTGCTAGGATCTGTTGCAACATGATCATCATGAGTAGCAAAAGATGCAGATTGGACAATAACAACATTTCGCCCAGGAACAGAAAGGGACCTTGGAATCACATGACCAGCCACTTTCTGAACAAAAAAATTATTCAGTTATTCTTTTCAACAATTTCCCTATGCTACTAAACCATGCATCTCTGTTTCTTGTTATGGAAAAAAAGAGAGATCATAATGAACATTTTTTGAAGCATTATATTTATATATATGGAGTCAACAATTACTTGCTTGAATAATTGCTTCTTGGATCATCTCTCAAAAAATCTAAAGGATTTGAATTAAGATTTGAGTTCATAAACAAGGTAGCAGCGAAAATCAAACATAGCTTACTTTTATTTTATGAGATTCAACAGGCATTCTTGCTGAATCAGGCATGGAAGCAGAAGGGGAAGGGGACAAGTTTGATGCAGGTGTGACAGGAAGAGAAGTGCATCTTTCCCAAGAAAAAGCCGACTTGAAGCTGGCCATAACAGGACTATCTAGAGCTGTTGTGTGGTCTGAATTAAGGAGAGAACTCTTCTCACCATCAGGGGCAGCAGATTTTCGCTTCAAGCTGAAAGTCTGCAACAAGCTTCCTGGTGAATTGCTTTTATATGAATTTTGAGAGTGGAGTAAGCCTTTCCCACTACAGCTACTGCCAAAACCTACAGGTCTAGGGGGGATTTGAAGTGAAAGATCAGAGCGTCTTTCACTTGGTTCTGGATTTAATACTTCATTTGAGGGTTCCGCATTTTTGGGATCAGCCTGCAAGTGGGACATAATAGATCCCAGTCATTTGCTTACTAGCTTCCAGAAAAAAATGTCACACCAGAACAGAATAAATGACAAGTCTATTACAATCACATGTGAATCTTGCAAACACCAGATGCATACATGTAATTTGTTCCTTGAGGAAATTCTTGGCTTCTTAGATATCAGGCTTTCTTGGAACGAGTTTTAGGTTTTTTTTAGTCTTGAAACAGATGAAGGAGGAAATAGAATACATTTAGACAGCTATCAAAATTAGGTTAAATTTTAAGCATTTCCATTATGATTTTCCTTTCCCACCTTCCTTTGAAGTTGGGTCAAGTGGTGAAGGGAGTTAATTACTTGAATCATGTGGTTTTACTGATCTACATAATTCACATTTCTTATGGGAACAAAATCTAATTGAATACCGTGGTTAGGAAGTGATTTCCACCAGTCTCCTTCCAAAACTATGCTGTTCATACAAACAAAGGGGCCAAAACTGAAAAAAAGAACGGAAATGTATTGAGTTGTGAGCTGCAAAGTAATTGCACAGAATCAGTTTCAATTCAATTTTTAGAAGTGTTTCAACAAAAACAGATTGTTCCTAAACAGCTCTACTATTCTACTACACCAACAAAGAAGAAAGGCCATGCAGTGCTGTAAAATTAAAAATGCAAACTAGGGACCATCAGATATAAGCAGGAAATACCTCCAACGTATTTTCAGGAGGTTTCCTTTACCTATTCCAAGGGCAGCAGTCATCTTAAAACCTCACTGCTAGAAGCACTATCACTTAAATGCCAACAAGCAAAAAGAAAATGTATTCTTCATAATTCTGTTGTCCAAAAAAATTGCAAGTACTAAAATTTTCCGAATAACAGACGACATAATACTCTCATGTATCCCAGCATCGGTCTCATTGGCATTTCATCACCAGCAAGGACCTATTCAAGTTCTTATAGCCTGAAATACACAAAAGCTTTATACATATATAGACGTATCAATCCTTAATGACAACCTGAAATAGCTTTTCCCACTTCCCAGAAACATGAATTCCACTCCATGGCTCGCGCAACTACAGTTAGGTGAGGGGGCTAAACCCAGAATTAACTAAATTTGCAGTAATCACACCACATTTTGTTCAAAATATTCTTATACCCTAAAGGAAATGTTCTATAAATAAAATAAAGCAGAAAATCTATGTATCTATCTAATAAATCTCAGGCAAACCAACCAATAATTATACAAACAATCAAATTAATTTCAGCAGCAAAACCTTGCCAACCCCATTAAAAGAGAGAGATTGATATAAAGATTTGACGACATAAAGTTGAAGACCTACTCTTTATTTGTTTTGAAGTAAAACAAGCAAAGAAATTCTCTTTAAAGATTTTAAAAAGATGGAGGACTCAATAGGACCAACCAACCTCTGCTGGAGAACCATCAGCAACTCCATTGTTGACTCCTGGCTGAATTGCTTGCATTACTTCTTTTTCTTTCTTTCTTTTCGTTTTGACAAATTTCTCAAGATTGAGGAATAATCTCAAAAGGGGTATCAATATATAATAATATTAGTAAATTGAAACCATAAATAGGGCGAGAGGGTCAAAAACACCTAAACAACAAAGATTGAGAAAGAGAGAATCAAGGAATAGGAAAAAAAATGGAGAGAGAGAGAGAGTTAACGTTGCTGTAATGTTACTGTGTTTCCACGTGTGTTCAAAAAGAATTTATGGAGTAGAAACATAACACTGTTATGGTGGCTTCGAAAAAGACGAGAGAAGTCATCTTTCTCTATCCCGCAGTTAAGCCATCTTCGTACTGCTCTCTCCCTTTTCCCCTACTCTCATCTTTTTCATTCAGTTGCTACTCGCTCTCACATTTCTTTTGTTTTTTCCCCTCGTAGTGAATTTATTTTAGGGAATGGAATTGTGAAAATGAAAATGAGATTTTATTCTTATTTTTGAGAAATATAATGAAAATAAGAATAAGAAATTAAACATAATTTTATTCTCATGAGAAAATGGAGGTGGTAATAAAACTAATAAATGAATGGATTTAAAAAATAAAACATGTTATTTTTTATTTTTTGTTGTATACCAACTTTTACTATTATCATCACAGATAAAAAATAAATAAATAATGTATATTATTATTGCATCATTTTTATTATAGAACAAAAATTTTAATGTTTTTATATATTTTAATGGAAAAAAAAAGGAAAAAGAAAGGAAAAGGGTAAAAAAATCAAGTCAATAATATTTTAATGTTTTTATCAAAATTTAAATGTGATGTTAACGAGTATAATTTTTAAAAAACACAAGACAAATTGTTAGATCCAATAAAATTAATTTTTCTTATAATTCATTTGCCACCTTATTATATAAAAAAAAAAACAAAGAAAAAACAAATGTTCTTGGGCCAGGCCAGGCGATGCTAGAAAAATGGTAGCCTTTGCTCACTCAAATTTTACTTGCCAATCCTGGGCCTCCAAACTCTGTTTCAGTTAAGCTTTATATATTTTGTATTTTAGCCCATCAAACTCTGTGGTTGACAATTTTCAAGTTATAACATCCTGTTGATACTCTAAGATGCCGACGGCTAATAAAATTGCTGCGATAACCTTATGATTGTGCATGGCCATTTTTTGTGAGCACTATCTGCTCCGGCCGCCCTCATTTCAGCCTGAAAAAAATTTTGATGTCTGACCGGGACTAGTTTAAGATTTAAATTCTATTTATTTTTGTATTTTAAAAATAACTTTTAAAAAAATTAATTTTTTTTATTTATTTTAAATTAATATTTTTAGTGTTTTCAGATCATTTGAATGTATTGATGTCAAAAATAATTTAAAAAAATATAAAATATTATTTTAATATATTTTTAAATAAAAAATACTTTAAAAAACAACATCAATCAACCGCAAATACAACATCCAGCCAGGGTACCCCCAACATTCCTGAAAGTTGATCCTTACCGTTTATGTCCAATCATGGGCCTACAACCTTAGCTTTGCTAATGGTGTTCTTGCTGCTGCATCTTGTTTTCTGCAACATTATAAAGAAAACCAAAAGACTTTAGTGATTTACGGGGCCTCTAGACACATGTTTCTAATAATGGAAGCAGTGTTTTTACGGTTTTAACTTTATAGGAAAAAAATATTTATGCTTGTAATTAGGGATATAATTGTCTTTTAAATGGTGCATTAGCCATTGCAAAATTGATTGGGATCAACTTGGTAGGACACCTTCTTTTAGTACAATTAAATAATTGTTTTAACCTTGAAAGCAAAAAAAAATGTAAAGTTTTTGTAGGGGGATTTTTCAGTATTTTTCAAAAAATTTACACAGTTCTTAGAAGAAAAATAAATTGAACATGCAAGGGGGGTTTTTATGTCTTTTCATTTTAAAAAACAATGAAATTTCAAAACTACCCTTGGAATCCAAAAAAATAAGGTTAGTCTAAAGGGTATTTTGATCTTTTTCATCTGGTTTTATTGTTACTTTTTAGTCTTGTTAGAAGTTGTTTAATAATTTTATACTATTAAATATTTATAAAAAAGAGTTGTTGATGTGTGCAACGCGCACATCAACACATGATGACCTCCGAGCCATTCAGGTGATGTGTGAGATCCCTTCTTGTTACCATAAACCTGCTTTCATGTTGGCGTTGGGAGCGACAAGTCTTTCTTTTTCCACTGGTGTGGTGCGTGTTAGCAAGGGAGGTCTAGTTGGGCTGCAGTAAGGTTTTTTTTCCTTTCTTCTCTCTCCCATTCCTTAGCAATTCACGCTTGACACTTCAAAAAAAATAATTGTCTTCCAGTTTGTGATTTGATCGATCTTAACCCTCCTTTTTTATCACAATTTATTTGGCTTTTGATGCTTTTTTATTTTTTTAGTTTCATTTTACGACATTTTATTCAATTTGATTTTTTAATCTGATTTGGTCCCTCTACTTTCGATTGCTCTATTTCTGTGTTTTATACTTTTCTTGATTATTATTATTTTGCAATTTCATCCCTTCCAATTTTATTGCATTTTTTTTCTTAATCTTTTTTTTATCCTTATTCTTTTGATTACTATGTTCTTATCCTTTTTCTTGATTTATCTTTTTCTCAATTTCATCCTAAACTTTTAATTTCATTTGATTGTATATCGAATTTTGATCTTTATTCTTTCGATTACTTTTCTTTAATTCTTTTTAATTTTTTTTTCAAGTTAGCCCCTAATTATTTTCTTTTATTTTGTTCTTATACTATATTTGGTTTTCATTGTTTAGGTTTTCAATTGTTTTACGGTATATTTTACTTTGTTATTTTTACATGGTTGCTTTCCATCATGACAATCCTTTATTGAGAATTGAATATTTATTTTTGAATTCATAATTTGATATTTTATTATTAAACCCTTAGTTTCATTTTTTGTTCCACTTTCCTTTTCATATTTTTCTCTTTTTTTCCAATAAGTTTTTTTTATATATAATTTCATCATTTGACGTTATATTATTAACCCTTGAGCTATGTGATTTTTTTATTTTTTTTTCTGCTGGGTTATCAAGTTAATTTAGGTAAACTTGCATTTTATTACTTATTTTTTTTATTTAACTTTGGTTTTTTTGCTAGGTGTTTCTTTGGGAAGTCTATTTATTTTTAATCTCTGTCTCATATCTCTAGTGGTGGGTTGGTCGAGTTAACTTGAGTGGACTCGGGTTTTTTTTCTTAATTTTTTTAATGATTTTTTTTTCAATTTCATTATTTTGCATTAAATTATTTGACATTAAGCTTTGTCATTTTTTTTTTGCATCTCTTATTGTTTTGTTATTTTGAAAGCGGATTGGTTAAGCTAACCCGAGTCAATTTGCATTTTTTTCTCAAAGTTTTTTTTATCTAACTTTGGTCTTTTTTGTTAGGTTCTTGTTTTGTAAGTCTATTTTTTAATCTCGATCTCATGTCATGAGTGGTAGGTTAGTCGAGTTAACTCGGGTTGGCTCAAATTTTTTTCCTCGATTTTTATGTGTTTTTTTCTTCAATTTCATCGTTTTGCTTTAAATTATTTGCCCTTGAGCTTTATCATTTTGTCACTCTGTTTGGTTATTTCAAAAGCAGGTTAGTAAAGTTAACCCGGGTTAGCTTATTTTTTTTATGTTTTTTATTGAACTTTGGTTTTTTTACTAGGTTCTCCTTTTGAAATTCTTTATTTATCATGGTCTCATATTGCGGGTTGTGAGTTCGTCAAGTTAGACCGAGTCACTCAGTTTTTCTTCTTCGATGTTATATTAGTTTTATTTTTTTTGTTTTCATCTTTAACATGAGGTTAATAGATCTTGAACTTTATGATTTCATTTCGCTTTCCTTTCTGCGAGGTGTTTCGGTCTCATATTCTAGGTCACATTTTACTAAATGTAACTTGATTTGTCTCAGATTATCGTCACCTGAATATCTTTTTAGCATTAAAAAATCTTAGCCTGGCTCGCAGCATAGCGCGGGACATCTATCTAGTTAACATATTATAAAGGGCTTGGTTTTTTCACTGTAGCAATAAGTAGTGAAAAGCCAAGCTTTTTTTTTTATTTTAGTCCTCAAATATTTTAGGCCTTTTTTTTTCCAAACTTTATTTTTTATTTTTATAATTTTATCCTTTAATATTAGGTTAACTGGGTATAAGGCTTCATAATTTGTTTCGATTTGCTTTCTATAGAGTTATTCTAATCTCATAACCTATATTGTGAATTTTATGGGCTAGTCATAATAACTTGGGTTATTTTTTTTTATCTATTTTTTGTTTTATTTTTTCAACTTCATCTTTCAACATTAAGTTAATTAGGAACTAGACTTTATATTTGATAAATTAACCGAAGTTGACTCAAGTTATTTTTTTTTGTTAGTGTAATCCTTTAAAATTGGATTGGTTGAGAATTAAGATTTATAATTTTTTATTTGCTTTCTACGTGGTTATCACAGTCTTATGACCTGATGCAGATCAGACTGGTTGACTCAAGTTTTTTTTTAATCCTTTTCTAGTTGAATTATTTTGAATTTCATCCTTTAATATTGGATTGATTGGGAATTAAGATTCATAATTTGTTTTAGTTTGCATTCTATAAAGTTATCGTGGTTTTATAACTCATGTTTGGTCGGTTAACTTAGGTTGTTTATCAAGGTGTTTTAGGCCAATATGAATTGAAAATGAGTTTTTAAGCCAAAGATTCAAAGCCCTATTTTTCCAATGACCTCTGGTTGTTGGATTCCGTAAAAGCAGATGATGTTTCATTTGTTGTCGCTAATGACATGTCGTCTGCTTTTTATTTAAAAAACAACAGGGCAGTGACATTTAAAAAATTAAAAAAAAAGATAGACCTAGCGCATGAGCTGGAAGGCCCACGCGTCAGGGCTGTATTTTTAAATGCCAAGGCCCACGCGTGTGGGATTTTATTTTTTTTTGCTATTTTATATAAGGGTTAAAAAAAATTGATAAAAAATCATTGAATTCAATTGAGTTCATAAGATAAGTTGCAGGTTTAACGAGTAAGTTTGCAACATCCAAACTATTTTTTTTTAGTTGAATGCTTTTACTGCTCTTAATTAAAAAAATATATATTTTTTGTTATTAATGATATATTTTTATCATCTCGGCACCACGTTCGCATCATAAATTTTTTATTTCTAAAATAAGTATTTAATATAAAAAATTATCATGTAATTTATTGTCATATAATTAAATGATAAATAATTTTTAAGGTAAAAAATTTATTAAACTTGTCAATGTTTACTAAGTAAGTAGCGAGAATTGAACAGCATTATCAAAACACCATAGTCCTGAAAAGTCCAGGTCCATCAAGTGCATAGAGGTAAGACTCCATTTTCCTTAGAATAACAAGGGCTGTCACTTTTCCAGGACTAGCTCTCTCACCTGGAATGTGTTTTATTAGAGTTCCATTTGCACGCCCAATTTCGAATTTCCGTTGAGAATTAAATTAGAGAAAATATAATTTCTCTATACTTACTCACTTTAAACATTACTGCAAATGATCATGCTTCATTTTTTACATTGCAAGTTTATTTTTTCTAAGACTGCTAAGTCTTTAATATCATTTTTTTTTATTAATGTGGGTGTCCAGATCAGCTTGCGCGTACCTCGATTAATCCCACAGGTCCTGAAGTTAACGATCATGTAAGTTTTTAGTTGTCATCATATTAGCAACCACAAAACTTGAATCTGAGACCACAGGAAAAGTAAACCTCTTAGTTTCAAGCTCTTACTACTAGATCATCTACTAGATGGTTAGAATACTAACATTTCTTATCTTGATTGCATATTGTTCTAATTAAAAATAATAAATAGAAACATATGATACAATAAATTAAATTATTTAATTGATCTAATCTTATTCTAATTATTATTTTGATTTATATTTATGTCAATATATTAGAAACTTAATAGATAACACTCTTTAAGCATCATTATAAGAAATTACAATAAAACATAAATCAAGTATAACTTGATCACGAGTATATTTTGAAAATTAAAAGACTAAAATGTAAAGTGAAATAAAGACATGATTATATAAATTTATAATAATTATCTTAAAATAAATCATATGTTATTTTTTAAGGGGCTGATGATGCCACCAATCCCATCGGCTAGGATGGCAGGCCTCCCAGTAGGTATTGTCCACCGTAATCACATGGTAAATTTTGTTCTTTTAAATGATTTTTCATGGGGAAATAGATTTTTTTGTGCTTATAAGATACTAAAGTCTTGTCTCTTAGCCGATGTGAGAGTGGTGGCATCATCAGGGGCAAAGTGATATTTTGAGGGCGTTTGGCCTAAAACACTGTTTTTTTAAAATTTATTTATTTTATTTAAAATTTATTTTTAAATATTTTTAAATCATTTTGATGTACTAATATAAAAAAAATAAAAAAAATTATTTAAAAATACTAAAAAAAAAACATTTTAAAACATAATTTTTACCGCAACCTCTAGCATGTTGTCCTGATTATAGAGGTTGAGTTATCTTTAGAAAAATAACATTATGCCTCGTAACCTGTACAACAACAAAACACCATAATAAATAGATGTATTAAAGACTTACAAGAGAGTTAGAAAATAGATAATTAGGATTATAGATGAAACTTTCTTTAGGATATTAAATAGGATTCATGAAACTTTCTTTAAAAAAATATTAAAACTACTATCTTCATTGCGTTTTTCGGATGTTTTTCATGGGAAATTAAGAGGGAATGTCAAAGTTGCCACATGAAATTCATGAGCACGAGGAAACTAGCCATGAAGAAGAAGATGAGGCCGGTCAAAATCCTCTTCACTACGTACATAAGACCTTGTAAACCAGAAGCATCCTCAAACCCTAATTTACTATCACATTATCTACCAAAAACAACCCTTTTCATATGATTACTCAATATATACCCTTTTGACCAACCTTCCTTTTTTTTTTTCAAAAATTAAAAAAAAAACCCTCTGTTCGTTCTTTTTACAGCTCCAAAGCAATATGGCAAATGAGAAGAAAAGGGAAGAATTAAAAGTAACATTTTATTCAACTTCATTAAAATCCCACTTCCTTTTTGTCAAAAATTAATTATTTTTTTTTTAATTTAACAGGTGGTTATTGTAGAATTCAGAGTCTCCATGCATTGCAATGCATGTGAAAGAACCACGGCCAAGATCATTTCGAAGTTCAAAGGTAAGCTTCCTTGATCTTTCGCACAGATAAAAACTGATATGTTACGTGAAGCAATCATTTTATGCTTTCGTTAATTGTATTCTAGGTGCAGAGACATTCACAGCGGATATGGACAAACACAAAGGTGGTGGTAACAGGCAGACTCGGTCCTCAAAAACTCTTAAAGAAACTAAAAAAGAAGACAAGGAAGAAGGTAGAGATTGTAGCCAGCCAACAAAAGGGAAGAAGAGGGATTAAAAGATACAGGAGAAAATGTAGCCTCAGTGGCAATTCCACAGCCAATTAATGGCCATTGCCCTCCAATCTTCTATTACAATTTTTTCACCATTATTTAATTTTTATGCGTGTTAATTTTTATAATTAACAATAAAATTACCGACGAATTCTAAATCTCATACGACCGTTGAGAGTTTGAGACCCTTGAACCAAAAAATAAAATAAAAAATGCAATTTCCCTACCAAGATGGAAAATTGGATGCTGTAGATTTTTAACTTGAGACCATCACAACTGGTCATGGAGAAAGCAAAAACAATAAAGAGAATGAAGCCTCAGGGGCAGTTCCACAGCAATTAATCATAGTGTTATTAAATCGGTGATGGCATAGTGGATTGATTTGCAACCTGATTTAAATTAGGTTTTATTTTGAATCAATTTAAAAATTGATCTGATCAAACTGTTCTGCTCTAATCAAATCTATGTGAGACCTAGTTGGATAAATTTGAAGAAAATTTCTTATCTAAAATAACATTGTTTTTTTTTTAAAAATAAAACAATATTATTTTAAATTAACCCGGCAAATCCACAACCTAGCGAGTCTAGTAACTATGCAATTGATGACCAATGCCCTCCAATCTTCTATGATTGTTGTGAAAATAATGGTTTTTTCTATGGTTTTTAATGAAGAGAATCCAAATACATGTTCAATCTAGAAATAACACACGCTACACCGTGAGTTAAATTAATTTTTTTTATAACATAAAAAAATTTAAGTGTTGCTAATGTGTTTTCTAATAAAACAATTATTTATATCCTCAAAATATGATGTATATTGGAAAATATCTTTTTTAATTAATGATTCGATGACATATTTATTAGATCAACCTGGTTTAACCTCTCAAATCTATAATTCTGCTCATGAGACCGTGATAACTTTATAGATTATGAAAGTCGATCCTAAACAACTTATTATTGAAGAATAAAATTGAAAAAAAAACATTAAGTTAAAAATAGAATAAAAAAACTACTCGAGTCAATCCGGATTAATCTGCCAAACCTGCAATCCGGATCATAAAATTGGTATAACCTCAAAGAAAACAAATAAAAAAAATTATGAAATTCAATTTTCAACCAACATTATGTTTAAAGATGAAATAAAAAAAATCAATTAAAAAAATATAAAAAAAGTAATTCATGTCATCTCGAGCTAACTTGTTAAACCTGTAGCCCGGGTCATGAGATTAGAATAACTTCATAAAAAGCAAATAAAAGAAATTACAAAGATGCATTTCCAATAAATATAATATTGAATGTTAAAATCAAGAAAAAGAAAAAAACTCACGAGATCGAGATAACTCCATGGAAAATAAATAAAAAAATTACAAAGTTTAATTGTCAAATAACCTAATATTAATTGATAAATGTTTTTTTTTAAATAAGATTGAGTTGTTGGAAGGTGCAATTGATTAAAAATATATATATTTAATTAAAAAAATCTAAAAAAAATAAATATAGTCAACCAGAATCAAATTGTTAAACTCGTGACTTGAGTAATTATAAAATCAAGATAATTTTATAGAAATCAAATGAAAAAAACATAATATTTTATTTTCAACCGATTTAATATTAAAAAAATTAAATAAAAAAGTAATTAGATAAAACTGTTTAAAACTCTAGGTA
>Ga0325411_1003386_pt1 | contig 17961 bp, 14 predicted proteins | sample PopdelMetagenome_13_FD_206181 | JGI IMG/M metagenome (GOLD analysis project Ga0325411, IMG submission 206181) | Populus deltoides microbial communities from Bellville, Georgia, United States - Xylem-PdIQD-R4 | ecosystem: Host-associated > Plants > Phyllosphere > Stem > Wood/Secondary xylem...
TTTCACACACACACTTTAACATATGATTGTGGGTTGCACATTGGATTATTACATTACTTATGTTCTTTTGTTAAAGGTAACAACTAAGGGATAGGGATAGTCTATATTTTACACAAAAAAAAGAAAATGATGATAATAAAAACGTAGATAAGTTTGGTTTCGAAGCCTCCCTAACCTAAGCAATTAAGCCCGAAGGGGTGTTTTAACACCTAATACCCTAAAGTCAACTGACTTGGGAGCTATTGGCCCAAAGCTTGTTACATGGGTTAAGGAGAAAAGTTTAAGGGAATCAAACATTGCACTATCTACGTATCAGTATCTGCAACCCGAGTTACTAAGCTCGTAGGGGTGTCTCAACACCCAATGCCCTAAGACCAACTGGTCTGGGATTCATTAGCCGAAAGCTCGTTACATGGGTTAAAGATGCATTGTGTTTTAAGTTATATGGAAAAAAAAGAAGAAAAAAAGAAAAAAAAAGAAAAAAAAGAAAAGATTATAATCCCAACCCAAGGAAGTTAACCTTAAACATTAGAACAGAATATTGTTTTCCTCCAATAAAAGCCTCATCATCTATGTTTTCATACATTGAGCACATAAAAAGGAAGGTTTATTAATATTTTGTTTACGAGATATTGAGCAGATATATAAACTTAATGAGAGTTTGTTTATCTGGATAGATTAATGGAAGTTGAATGATGAATGTCTTGCTTTGTGGAATTTACAAATAGTTTTTCTATTTTAACGCTCCCTTTTAGTTTCCTTTTTTTCCTTTTCCTTCCTCCCTTATAGTGTCGCTCGTTCCCCTGTATTTATAGGTAGTCAGGGAGAGGTTCACCATACCCTGTCCAAGCACAGGGCATGGTGGCGAGGCATGGGTGTTCTGCTTTTTATCATGGTGGGGGGCATGGGTCTCCTGTTTCTCCATTAATAAGGGTATGGGTTGTGTAAGTAGTTAGGCATGTAGGGAGGTAGAGAAGGAGAAGTTGAGTGGGAAAAGGAGATTTAAAATCTTCTTCTTCCCTGCCTTTGCATGCGCAGGGAAGAAGAACATGCACAGGGTCGTTTAAAATGGCACCGTGTCCTGCTTTTTTTTTGGGAAGAAAATGAAATAAATTTGGGAATAACCAAAAAATAGGTTATGATATAATTAATGGATTTAAGAGGAATTAGGTTTATGGGAATGCCTACGCATTCAACCAAAGCAATAAGGTTGTGCCGTACTGCTTCTATTCCAGACACAAAACAGTCTGGCCTAAGCCAGTTGACTCTGAAATCTAAATTTAGGGTCCTATAGAGGAGTGAGTAGCAAATTTAGATGAAGAAATGAAAGCCAGAATAGAAGAAAGGAATATGAAGAATTGGGAGAAAATGAAGAAATATATGGCTTTATATTATCCTACTCCTTGTTCTAATCCTTTTGGCTCAGAATTTCCTCACCTCCACCTCCTTTATTTGTATAGCAATGTATTTATTGTTGTAAAAAATTTTCACTGGCAATATAGATGTTATTTTAACGAAAAGTCACAGAATGGTTTGGAAGTTTTAGAAGTTTTTGATGGAATTAGCAATAAAAATTTTGTTGCCAATTGCATCAGCTATTTTGTTGGCTATATTTAGTTTTTACTAATGGAATCAACGATAAAATCTTTTATCAATAATTTAATTACTAATAGAAACTAGTCTATGTATTTTTTTTGTGCTAATATTTTATCATTATTTCTAAACCCTGACAAAACTTTTTTCGACATCTTTTTGTTGGTAAATTTGTTAGCAATATAAATTTTTAATAGAATTGTGGTTACATGCCGACAAATATTCCTTCTGCGTTTTCTAATTTTCTTGTAGTGTATGTTTTAAAAAATCCTAACAAAGTGTATTAAAACCCCTAACCAAATGGGCCAAAACAAACATAAAAGGCCATCTTTTAAAAATCTGATGAGTGTTCAGACAGTAACAGTTGGACAACAACAATTCAATGTCTAGATAGCAATGGTTGGACAGTAACAATTGTACAGTAACAGTTCAATGTCTAGACAATAACAGTTAGACAGTAACAGTTGGACATCAATGATTGGACAGTAACAGTTAGACAACAATGATTGGACAGTGATAGTTCAATGTCTAAACAGCAACGGTTGGACATTAACAGTTAGACAACAATAGTTGAATAGTAACAGTTCAATGTCTAGACAGTAAGAGTTGGACAGTAACAGTTCAAAGTTAGATAGTAACAGTAGACTTTCACGTGAATATTATATGTAAGAATATAAAAGAATTGAGTCATACGAACACTTGCACAGTGAGATACTAACTTTGAAAATATGCATGATATATGTATGTTTGTTATTATAAGGAAATGAACATGCACAGAAAGTAACATATGAGTAATGAATGAATATGGATTCTCTATAATATCGGCTTGAAGGAATCATAACCAAAAACTTCCTTGTGATTCAGGAGGAGCAACCAGGATTGGATCTTCTGTTAGAGGAGGTCACGAGACAGGCAGAGCAGGTGCGTGATTTTCCCTCCTTTTTGCACTTATACAATTTAAAATTCTTCTGGTGAATGCAATTACAATAAATATCGTGTTCAATGTAAATAAAGAATAGCTTCGGCAAATGGCATCACAAGATTAGACTTTGCAAGGTCACCCGGTTCATACAAGTAAATAAGAGTATTCAAATTAAGAATATACAAATGAGTGTTAATTGGGTTTAAAAGATTTACAAGAAAAATATAAGTTGTCTGTTAGAATTCTTATGGATCCGATAGAGAATTAATACTTCTTTCATATACATTACATGAGCATATGTATATTTTTTTTATCAATATATTGGTATGTTTATTTATGTAACAGGTCTATCAAATATCCAGGGAGATCATTAGTTTAGGACTCTACTTTGTCAAGCTTATGTAAATATTTAACTTAAATAAAAGGGAATTAACGCATTTATGTAGTATGCTTTTGTGTAAACCTTGATGTATTTATAAAAGTTTAGCTTAGCATGTAGTACTTTAATTATCTTGTAATTAACCTTTAAGAACACTTATTATGTTGTAATGCTTTCTTTGCATGTTAGTATTCCTTTTTCTTTTAAATTTTATGATCTGATATGTAGGCTATGTTCTTATTGAACTTACTCGTAGGATATATATATATATATATATATATATATATATTGTGTGGATTGTATGAAGTGTTGAATTATGATGCTTGATATAAGGTCTGGAATTATGGGACCTTGTAATGATGGGTTGATTGAGTAAAGTGATAGGAGTTGATAACTTGGAATATCCTAAATACAAATGAAACTCAGTCAAATTTTTGGGTAGATTTAAAAAACAATTATCATCAAATTAAGAGAATATGTTGGGATCTTTTAACATTGATCAAGTCGTACAACCGGGCTGTTACATCGCTAGTTTGGCAGGTTAACTCAATTAAGTCGATTTTTTTCCTTTTTTAATTAACTTTCCCCCTAATTTCATCAATTAATATTGTGCTTGATTAAGAATTAAGCATTATGATTTTTATTAGGTTATCCGCGACCTCATGACCTAAGAATAGTGTTTAATATATTAACCCAGGTTGACTTGACTTATTTTTTATGTTATTTCTTTAATTAAATTTTTTACTAATTTTATCGTTCAATATTGTGTCAATATGGTTGATTGGGAATTGAGCTTCAAAATTTATTTTGATTTGCTCTCCATTAGATTATATGAGTCTCATGATCAAAGTTACAGATTTGAAAAAAATTAAAATTTTTTTTTTCTTTGCTTCAAATTAATTTTTTGGTTTTTTCAGATCATTTTAAAAAATAAAATTTAAAAAATAAAAATATATATATTATTTCAATGCATTTCCAAATAAAAAATACTTTGAAAAGCTATCACAATACCAAACGGACTCTTAATATGTGACTGTCGTTGTAAATGAGCCAAGGACAAAACTAACTAGAGTTTATTTTTTAAAAGGTTGTAGCCAATGAAGGCATTGATTGAGTTGCATGTCGCTTTATAATTCGAAAGGGATGTTTTCGTGTAATTCCAAAAATAAATGGAAATGAGGATTAGACCATTCAATCAATCAATGAATGTCATTAGACAAAATAAAAAATAAAAAGGAAAATGCAATTTAGAAAGGCTCTTTGCTTGACTTGACAATTATTTAGATTACGTTTGGTTAGTGTTCTGGGATAGGATGAACATATATAGAAAAGACAGAAATGTGTTGTGTAGAGGAGACAGAAAGAACTACATAAATTAAATGTGTTTGAAATATTTTTGTGAATTTCTATACTTTTAAAACAGAAAATACAAGGAGACATGTTTTCTCTACCAACACCATCTGTCTTTTCTGTCCCAAAACAATAACCAAATGTTACTTTAATGATCATGTTTAATATTCTCCCCCTACACATGTATGCTTGAACCTATACTTATTGGATTTCGCTTTGTATTGTGACAGTTAGAATATGATTTTTCTTAATTATGAGTTTCATGTCTCAAAATCTAAAGTCACCTTCACCTTAAACAAGCATACACCATTTTTTTTTTGTTTATGAATGACTTAAAAGTCTATGATTTTCTAATGGATATGCTTTAAACATTGCTAGATTGGTGAATTTAGGAGAACATAGATTGTATAGAATGAAGAGTCATGACTTCTATGTGTTTATGCGAATCATTCTATTTGATTATAGGGATATATTTCCAAAAGAGATACGGGATACATTGACAAAGATTAATCACTTCTTTAGGGATAAAGGATATAGATTTGAGAAATGGTGATGGAATTGCTGACATACATGCAATTTTATCAAAATAAATTAGATTTTTGACAAATGGCAATGAAATTAAAAATAATAAAATTTCCAAAGGCAATTCCATCAGCAATTGTTAACGTGTTAATAAGCTGATGAAATTACCAATGGAATTTCCATAAAAAAAATCTATGTTATAACCGGAAATGAAGGATTGTTTTTATTGGGTTTCAATAAGGGGTTTGAGTTGTAAATGGTGACAGAAAGTGGATAAAGTTTTTTTATTTGTTTCTCCAATGCGGTCATTGAGGTAGATTGTGAAGAGAAGGATGAAGGTAGGGCTTATTTTTTGGTGATACTAGATTCTGTAATGTGAATCTAGTTGGAGAAAGTTCTTATTTTGTGATGTTGTTATGAAAATTTTAATTGATGATGGAAAGGTTAATTGATGATGAAAATATTAATTGGGTTGCTGCAGCTACTATGTGTTAATTGGAAATTGATGATGGAAACGTTAATTACGACATAATTTTATATTGTTGTTGTTGTTATGGGAATGTTAATTGATGATGAGACTAGCTGCTTTTTGTTCATTCTTTATATATTGTTATTAATGAGGGTAAAAACTACATGCATTAATAGTTGCATGTTATGGGATGCCATATGAGTTTAGATTGATTTTGTTTTTTTTATTTAGGTGTCTTTTATGATGAAACATTTTTATGTTCTTAATATTGAGAAACAAACATGAAGTAGTGAAGTGTTCGTGATTAATTTTTAAAATGTAAGTTAATTTGATGAAGTTTGAAAATAGTTAGTATTGTTTAAATGTTGTTAAGTGATTTTGTTTCAATGATAATAATGAGAGGTGTGATTAAATGCTCAATGTTGTTAGTTTTGTTTGGATTATGATGATTTAATGGATTTGAAATTGGATAATTGAATTATTAAAAAAAATGTTGTGAGGCATTGTTGATTTTGATGAAAAATATTTGTATTGTTTGGATTTTGAGATTTTAAGCTAATAAATGATCTTGAATGGATTAATTCTAAGTTTGAGATTTTTATTTTATTCATTGAATATAGTTATTCATGAATATGTGAAAAATTTAGAATACGGTAATTCATGAATATGTTAGATTTTTGTTTTGTTTAGTTTGGTTAGTGATCTTGATTTTGTTTGCTTTGGTTTGTGATTCCAAGAGAGACTTTTGAATCTGTGTACATAAAGCATGCTGTTTATTTGGACCATATTGCTTTATATATTTTATCTATAATTATGAGTTTATCATATTAAAATTGAGAATTAACTTGTGTTATATTTTGTGATGCCAAGAAAAAGTCAAAAAAATGCTACTACTATTGTTGGTTCAATCGACAATAACATTGGTGATGTTGATGACCATACTATTAATTTAGGTATCGGTCATATAGAGGCACCTAATGCACATGATACTGATCGAGGTTCAAACACTTTGGGCAACAAAAATGGAATCCCTTGTTCAAAAGAGCAATTTTTTGGTAAAATTATTTTATAATAGAAGGCTGACCACTCTATGTAAGTTATGTATTTAAATTATTTAATTTGATTATGTTATTTTAAGATTTACATTAAATAAAAATGAATGACTTTGTGTGACTTTGTTTTTAGATTTACAAATATTGAAGCTAACTGTTGTATCACAAGTGTGATGAAATCATCGTTCAAGGAACAATCGTTAGTATATAGTTTTTTCAAAAAAAAATAAAAAATCCAATTAATGTACAAATTGACATTGCAGGGGAAATTTTGGTGGGAAAAGAAAAACGAGGGGTGGTCAAGAAAGTGTGAGAAAACCAGAACGTAATTGTAAGTATCAAGCAATTAACAAATTTATATTTAATTTAACAAAACATCTTATATCAAATTGCATGATTTGTGGTATTATACCCACAATTATGCAAAAAACATAGTCAACTCTGATGACATCATGGTCAAGAAAAAGTATAGACCAAGTCACGTCAAAGATAAAAATTGGGTGAAGTTTCAAGAATTTGTGGTATCAAAAGACTTTAAAAGGCACTTGTGATCCAGATCATAGTATTTAAACAAAGAAACACATGGTTTGGTAAGCTAGCACATCAGTGGATTGCTTTTATTTGTCAAGCATGCAAAATGTCTGATAAGAGTTTTAAAATATTTTTTATCAATTTTTAATTTATTATTTATTTGTTAGAATTTTTAACAACTTATTTATTTTGTAGGAATAGAGATTGGGTGTGAGCTTACTCTGATGGAGTTATATGAGGAAACTTATATAAGAAAGGTGGATTGGGGGGAAGTGGTGAAGAATTTCTTTTTAATTCTTCTAATTTTTGTAATTCTTTAATTATAATTAACTTGTTTTCCTTTTCTTTTTGTTTCATATAATAACATAATTAATGGACCTAAGAGGAATTAGGTTTATGAAATGCCTACACAATTATCCAGATAAATGAGGTTGGGTCGTACTACTTCAACTCCAAGCGCAAAATAGCCTGGCCTAAGCCAGTTGACGCTGAAATCTTAAGTTAGTGTCCCCTGGAAGAGTGAGAAGCCAAATTAGATGAAGAAATGAAAGCCAAGAAGGAAATATGAAGAATTGGGATGAAATATAAGGCTTTACGTTATCTTACTCGTTCTGATCCTTTTGGCTCAGGATTTTCTCACCTCTTTTATTTGTGTAGCAATGTATTTATTGTTGAAAATTTTTTTTATTAACAATATAGACGCTATTTTGTTGAAAAGTCACAAAATGGTTCAAAAGTTTTCGATGGAATTAGCGACGAAAATTTTGTTGCCAACTGCATCAGCTATTTTGTTGGCTATACTTAGTTTTACGGATGAAATTAACAATGAAATCTTTTATCAATAATTTCATTACTAATAGAAACTGGTCGGTACATTTTATTTTTTTAGAACCAATAATTTATCATTATTTCCGTCGGCATTATCAATTATTGATGTAAAAGCTATCGGATGGTAAAGCCCGGACAAATCTTTTTGACAACATCTTTTCGTTGGTAAATTTGTTAGCAATATAAATTATTGATAGAATAGTGTTTACTGCGTTTTCTAATTTTCTTGTACTAAAACCCCTAACCACATGGGCCAAAACAAACATAAAAAGGCCCTCTTTCAAATAGGAGAGGAACCCAACACAAAATATGTGATAAACATTCTTAAGATTTCCCTGTTTTTTTCCCATAAAATTCCTGTTAGTATTAAATCGATCTTGTCCGAAAAGATAATGAATTCAATTAATCGACAACATTCACATTTTCACGAGATATAAGCTAAGTTTCTTTTGAGGAGAGAAACAGTTCCTAGTTTATTTTAAAATGATCATACTGTTGCGTAAACCTTTTCTATTATTTTGCCCAGGTCAATACTGTTGCGTAAATCACATAAAACAATAAGCTTTGACTAAGAACAAGAAGACTGAAACGACCTTCTTTCAGACTTCAGCAGTTTTTGGACGCAGCTTGCATCAGGCTGGTGCTCCTAAAATCTCATGGTCACAGAAGCCAGCGCTGGTTTAGACGCCTGGTTCATAGATAATGATGCAAGGTTGCACAACATGCATCAAGAAATCTACAATTTAACTGCCATCAGGTTATGATATTTTGATTATGGCCTTGCTGTATTTTTTTGTGATAACAAATGCAATTTTCATTCAATTTATTTCCTAAAACTATGGTTTTAATTTATTTTCCTTATACTTTTATGAATTGAGCCTGTTGTTATAGGTAATTCATTAACAATTAATTGTTTTAAAAACTACTAATCTCATTATAGTCTCTGTTTCTTTGCTTTCAGCATTGCTTCATACCATGTTATGGCCTCACAGATATTTATGTGCTTAGACCCTGACTGGCATTCCTTCAAATGCTATTCCTAGTGAATAACCTTAAATTCAATGACAGAAATGTGAACACCAAATTAGCTTTGAAAATCAATATTCTGATTCTGACCTCTATTAATTTTCCATTTCCTAACATCAGAATTCAGAGCAAATCCAAGACAATTATATCTGAGCCTATAGTCTTCTGTAATCCTTTTACATATGAACTTCGCAGGGTAGACCTTCTAAAGGGAAACATAAAAACAGAACAGAAATTTATTGGAAAATAACAATCCCTTTAGAAAGATTACAAATTATTCTGATCAGAGAACTTAAAAAAATCCAGAAAAATCAAGAAAAAAATTTAAAAACTGGCTAGTACAATAATGTTGATACCACTGCAGAACTAGGTCTTTAAAATCACTTGAAAAATTTGAATTTGATCCAATGACCGGATCAAAAGTTATGGTCATTGGTCTAGCATCACTTGATTTTTTATTGAGCTTAACTTCATCCAACTGGTCCATAAATATATCCATTATACTATCTGCATGATTTGTTAGTGTAGATCCCATCAAACAGTGGCAGATCTACTGACGTAGCAGAAGTCTATTAATAAAAGGATCACTGTCCCTTTGTAGATAATTGCTCGAGTCCACGAGCAGGAAGTAGATTACTCGAATCCACGAGTAAGAGATTGAGGTTCTGAATGAAATTCTTATTTCAATGAAAATTCAAGTGTCTGTAACGAGGATTGGTTGCTTGTATTTATAGCTGCCAATCCTAATTCCAATCAGAAACGTGCTTGCGGAGATAATTAATAAAAACATACAATATTCCTATGTAGAAACGTAAACTAAAGTTCTAACTTTTAAACAATAACATCAGTAGCAGAGGGGCACTTAAATAATGGAATCCGTGTGCAATAAGGAACAGAGCAGTAGTGGCAGAGTATGCTTCTAACTTAGAAGCTTGAATCCTGACGTGTTTATCCTTGCTGCACTAGGATTCCATTTGGTCTAGAATTCCTTCCTTACGCTGTCCTACATCAGTCTCCCTTTCTTGAACAGAACGCGTCCTCGCGTTGATTAGGTGAGAAGGACATTCATCGGGGGGATGATATTCAAACAGGTCAGCAACATTGAAGGTGGGAGAAATGGTCATTTCTACAGGGAGGTCCACAACATATGCATTGTCATTAATCTTCTATAGGATTTGGAAAGGGCCATGCTTTTTATTGTTCAGTTTGCTATACGTTCCTGCTGGTAGTCGCCCCTTACGTAGATACACCATCACAAGATCTCCTACCTGATAGACTTTTGCTCGTCGTTTGCGGTCTGCGGCTGTTTTGTACCGGACATTAGCTTCCTCTAGATTCACTTGCACTTCTTCCTCAATTGTTTTAATCCGGTCGGCCATATGCTCTGCTGCGATGCTCATTCCTTGAATTTTAGGTAGCAGTGCTGGATCCAATGCATGATGTGGTGGCTGGCAGTAGACAATTTGGAATGGAGTTTTTCCCGTGGACCTGTTTAGCATGCTGTTATAGGCAAATTCAGCCTGTGCCAGTGTAAGATCCCATTGTTTCGGTCTCTCCCCTGAGAGGCAACGGATTAAGTTTCCAAGAGTGCGGTTTACAACTTCCGTCTGTCCATCGGTTTGAGGGTGGCTAGTGCTATTGAATTTCAATGATGTATCAAACCGTCTCCATAATGTCCGCCAAAAGTGGCTTAAAAATTTTGTGTCTCGATCCGAAGTGATAGATTTAGGAACCCCATGTAGACGAACAACTTCTTTAAAGAACAAATTTGTGATGTGCACGGCATCTGATGTTTTTGTGCATGCGATGAAGTGAGCCATTTTAGAGTACCTGTCCACTACTACAAAGACGGAGTCAAATCCACGCTGAGTTTGTGGAAGTCCCAGAATGAAATCCATAGATAAGTCTTCCCAAGGTGCTGCTGGGATGGGTAACGGCATGTAGAGACCTGTGTTCTGCGTGTGTCCTTTGGCTGCTTGGCACGTGGGACAGCGTTTGACATGGTTACCAATATCCCGTTTCAGCTGGGGCCAATAATACCTCTCTTCTGCCATGGCCACTGTTTTATCTCATCCTAGATGGCCCCCCAAACCGCCACCATGTAGCTCGCAGGTTATCTGTTCTCGTAAGGAGCTCCTGGGGATACATAACTGATTGCCCCGGAATAAATATCCCTCTTGAATATGCATGCCTTCCTGTGAGAGTCCCTATAGACATTTGGTCCATATAGGGCCAAAATCTTCATCATCCGCATACAAATCCTTAAGGCAGTCGAAACCTATAACTTCAGTCCGTATGGTGACAAGTAATAGTGCCCTTCGACTTAGAGCATCCTTTACTTTATTTAACTGCCCAGCCTTATGTTTTAGGGAGAAGGTGAACCTTTGGATGAAGGATACCCAACGTGCATGCATTCGGTTCACATTGTTCTGGTTATTAATGAATTGTAAGGCGTGGTGATCACTGAAGAGGATAAACTCCCTTTGCACTAAGTAGTGCTCCCAAACCTTTAAAGCACGAAACACAACATAAAGTTCAAGTTCATAGGTGGACCACTTCTTGCGAGATTCACTTAGTTTCTCGCTGTAGAAAGCAACAGGCCTACCTTCCTAAGGCAATACAGCATTAACGCCAACAATAGACGCATCACACTCCACTTCAAATTATTTATCGAAATCTAGCAGTGTGAGAACTGGAGTAGAAGACAATTTTTCTTTAATGAGTATGAAGCTTTGTTCTGCTTCAGGTCCCCAATGGAATTTCCCTTTTTTCATGCAGTCAGTGATCGGTGCGACGATTCAACTAAAATTTCTGACAAACCGTCGATAGAATGTTGCTAGGCCATGGAAGCTACGCACCTCGCTGACATTCTGTGGAGTAGGCCATTCCCAGATGGCTCTTATTTTGCCTTCGTCGACTTAAATCCCCTCAGCACTCACAACAAATCCCAGAAATAGCAAACTACTGGTCATGAATTCGCACTTTGTCAAATTAACATACAACTTGTTCTGTTGTAATACTGTTAGCACTTCTCTCAAGTGCTCAAAGTGGCTAGACTTGTTTTGGCTATAGATTAATATATCGTCGAAGTACACTACAACAAAACGACCAGTGAAGGGTTTAAGTACCTAATTCATTAGGCGCATGAAGGTACTTGGGGCATTGGACAGTCCAAAGGGCATTACTAGCCATTCATATAAGCCCTCTCTCGTCTTGAAAGTAGTTTTCCATTCATCCCCGGGTCTAATTCGAATCTGATGATACCCACTCTGTAAATCAATTTTTGAAAAAATTTTCGACCCTGACAGCATGTCTAGCATATCCTCCAGGCGAGGAATTGAAAACCGGTACTTAATTGTGATTTTGTTAATGGCTCGGCTGTCTATGCACATGCGGCAACTGCCATCTTTCTTTGGTACTAGCAAGGCTGGCACCGCGCAAGGACTCATACTCTCCTGAACCAATCCCTTTCTAATCAGCTCTTCTACCTGCTCTTGTAGGATCTGACTCTCTTTCGAACTCATTCGATAATGGGGTCGATTTGGCAGACTAGCCCCTGGAGTTAAATCAATCTAGTGCTGAATATCGCGCATGGGGGGTATCCCATCTGGTAGCTCTGATGGTATGATTTCCTGAAACTCTACTAGTAAGGGTTTTAGCTCCTGAGGAATGTTGTGAAGTTCGGTACTGATTCCTCCCCCAATTACTACTGCAAAAAGCTCTCCTGTCTTCTTGGCTTCGTCCATAAATTTTTCCCCATCGACCAGAAGCACTGACTTCCCTTTAGTTTTCGGTTCGACTACAGAAAATTCTTCCTTTATTAGACCCAACACGACTTTCTGCCCTTTACTCATGAAGATATACACATTATCACGCTCCTTGTATATAGCATCCACATCAAACTGCCATGGTCTGCCTAGAATTATATGACAGGCGTCCATTTCAACCACGTCACAAGTAATGTTGTCTAGGTAATTTTTCCCAATGGAGAATTGAATGCGGCAAATTTCTATAACCCTTGCTTCTGCACCCTGTCTGATCCAGCCGATCTTATATGGTGATGGATGTCTTTCAGTTTTTAACCCCAGCTTTGCTACCATGTTTTTTGAAATTATATTCTCACTGCTGCCGCTATCTATAATGACATCACATATCTTTTTATTCACAGTGCATCTGGTTCGAAATATGTTGTGTCGCTATGATTGCTCTATTTGTTTTGGCGTAAGTAGTAGTTTTTGAACTACTACGGAACGTGACAATAATTCTCCCTCATCTCCCCCTATGACTTCGTCCTCTTCATAGGTGTATGCTAATTCATCTTCTACTCCTTCTGCTGTTAAATCTGGTTCTATTAAGTTCACTGTGCTCCGCCTGGGACATTGATTAGAGCGATGTCCTGGTTGCCCACATTGATAGCATTTATCTGTTGATGGACGAGCATAAGGATTTCTAGGTGCTTCTATCGCTCCTCCAGTCTTTGAGGGTGCCCCGTTATTGTTCGGTCCTTTGGAAGTATTGATGGGCGGTGGTTGAAAGGCTGGAAACTTTCCTTTGTCTATTGCAGCCCGATTAAGATCAAAAGAGCTTCTCGTTCCAGCTATTGACTTTGCTCTTTCCAGTTGTGTTTCTGCTTTTGTAGCCAGATTGATGGCTTCAGTTAACGAATATATGGTTTGCATGGAGACCCGATCCTGTATAGCCAAACATAGACCACCAACAAACTTGTTGACTTGTTGCGCATTAGTTTCTGACAGATTATTACGTGAGGATAATCTGTGGAATTCTTCAACATATGTTTGCATTGTTCTGTTTCCTTGTCTGCAATCCTGATATTGTTGAAACAGGATCTGTTCATAATCTGGTGGTAAATATTTGGCTTGTAGAAGTCATCTCATCTTTGCCCATGTTTGTACCATCCCTTTTCTCTGTCGCATTCGCGTGAGTTGCAGTTGCTCCCACCATGCAGAGGCTCCTCCCATTAATCTGTAAGCAACCAATTTTACCTTTTTATCTTCAGGGATCTCCATGTAGTCGAAGAACCTTTCAACTACTGCCAGCCAATCAAGAAACCCCTCTATTTGCAACTGACCATTGAAACTAGGTAAATCCATTTTCATACAGAATGTTTGTGGTTCTCGCCCTCCCACATTGCGTTGTCCCTGGTGATTGTGTTGAAACATGTGTTCGACATATTCCTCATCATCACTCAGTTCATCCTCGTAGGCTAACTGCCTACGTGGAATTGGATGGCATTCACCAGCAGGAACAATCCTTTCCCTGTAATTTTCGCCTTCATGCTGCAAGTTATTTCCTGTTGTTAGCCTAGCAAGGGTTGTTTGTATTGCTTGTAACGCTTGCTGGGTCTCACGCTGGAAGTTCCTGAACCAGCTTGTGTGATCATGCCCTCTTCATGTTTGCCGTCATCAAGAGCTTCATTTTCACCCCGTGTGTTTGCCATCTGAACAAGTTAAACTAGCTCTGATACCAACTGACATAGCGAAAGTCTATTAAATAAAAGGATTACCGTCCCTTTGTAGATAATTGCTCGAGTCCACGAGCAGGAAGTAGATTACTCGAATCCACGAGTAAGAGATTGAGGTTCTGAATGAAATTCTTATTTCAATGAAAATTCAAGTGTCTGTAACGAGGATTGGTTGCTTGTATTTATAGCTGCCAATCCTAATTCCAATCAGAAACGTGCTTGCGGAGATAATTAATAAAAACATACAATATTCCTATGTAGAAACGTAAACTAAAGTTCTAACTTTTAAACAATAACATCAGTAGCAGAGGGGCACTTAAATAATGGAATCCGTGTGCAATAAGGAACAGAGCAGTAGTGGCAGAGTATGCTTCTAACTCAGAAGCTGAATCCTGACGTGTTTATCCTTGCTGCACTAGGATTCCATTTGGTCTAGAATTCCTTCCTTACGCTGTCCTACATCATCTCTATTTGACTGCTCAAAATATTCACTTTCTTCCTGCCCGGCTACATCACTTGTGGTTTAGCTAAGATTAGAGTAGTGTTATTAATTGGTTGATTAAACTTAAGTTATGGTGATTATTATCTGCAAAACTAATGGCGTTCTATTTGAGAATCATGTAACTAATGGCAATATTGTATACACATTATTACACTAATAAAATCTTATGACCATAATGCATGCATGTATATATTTGGAAAACTGAACATAATTCAGAAACACAATAAGAACAATTGATAATCCTGCTCCAATGTTTTCAACAAGACCTTAATATAATTCCAGTCTAGCTAAGCAGATAAAACCACATAAGTTTAACATTCTACACTTTATGAAATTGGTGAAAATTTGATTCGGGAAATAGCTACCGAGGCTCCAAGAGTGAGGCAGTAATCTCATTGGTTGAAGATAATCCAACCTTGCTCGAAGTGAAACTTGATTCTTGCAGACTTCTGTGATTAAGAAAACCTGGTTCTTTGGGCTTAGGCAATGCACTCTCTCCTCCCAACATCCATACTACAGAGGCCATGCATGGCCTGTCATCTGGATGCTGTTGCACGCATAGGATGCTAATGTGTATACATCTCATCACTTCTGACGGATTGTATGACTCATCTCTCAGTGAGTCAATCAACTCTAATGCTTTGCCTTCATTCCACAATCTCCATGCCTAACACATACGAAGGACTTTTTGTCATTCTTTAACTCATCACTTATAACAAACCAATTTAACCCTCAATACTTACATGTCCAATAAGGCTTTGACTATCGTCTGGATGGTAAAACCCTCTACTTTTCTTTCCACTTATTATCTCAAGCAGTAAGATACCAAAACTAAAGACATCACATTTCACTGAGAATAGACCATCAGTAGCATATTCTGGCGCCATGTAACCACTACAGAAAGCCATTAAAATAAGAGCACATAAATGCTAGTAAATGAATGTTAAATCTAGCTCATGGATCAGATGTCTTACTAGTTCCGATCACTTTGTTTGTCTCGCCTTCAGTTTGGCCAGCCACAAACATTCTAGCCAAACCAAAATCAGAAATTTTTGGATTCATGTCATTATCAAGTAAGACATTACTTGCTTTCAGATCTCTATGTACGATTCTCCATCTGGAATCTTGGTGTAGATAGAGAAGCCCCCTTGCAGTCCCACAGATAATGTTGAAACGCCTGGACCAGTCTAGCAGTTTACCTTTTTGCCTGATCTAACAAAGTCATGTTTTCATATCAGGCCAAACTGATATTTGAATACCAAAACAACAAATTCGATAGCAACAAAAACCTATAACAGCTCTTTTCATTTTAGGCCAACTAAGTTTATTACGTTACTAGGGGTCCTTACCGAAAATGAAGGAGTCCAGGCTTCTGTTGGGCATGTATTCATAAATCAGCATTTTCTCCTCTCTCTGAATGCAGCAACCGAGAAGCTTCACAAGATTTCTGTGCTGAAGCTTTTTAATCAGTATCACTTCATTTTTGAACTCATTTAATCCTTGTCCAGAACTCCTTGACAGCCTCTTCACAGCAATTTCTTGTCCATCTTCTAGCATACCCTAAAAGATAAAGTTTACTAAATACTTGTGTTGTTCTGCATGAAACAAAATGCCTAGGTTCTCTTGTAGTAAGTTTGCTAAATATTTATAATGTTTACCCCGTAGACAGGTCCATATCCGCCTTCTCCCAACTTATTGTTGATTGAAAAGTTGTTGGTGGCATTAGCTACAGCTGTGAACTCAAAGTGTGGTAACTCCAAGTCTTCCTTTTGTCCATCATCGATCTCATGATCATTTTTCCTGTAGTTTTCCATTCTATCTAGAACAGGGAAATAAACTTTTAGATGAGCTGAAAATGATCAGAACATTAGATCAATCCTATTTAGCTGATGACGTCTGTGAATTGATACTAAAATGAAATGCGATGCCAAACATCAATGCTTATATATAGCTAGAAAAAGTGTTGATAGTCCAGCTGTTGTACTGATTCAGGTAAATTGGCTCCTTTCATAGCAATAAATACAGCAGCTGGCACTGCTAACATGTTATTTTCGGTGCTGAAATTCTACTGATCAGGAACATTTAACAAATTTCTTTCACAGGATACACGAAAATTTGTCCACCATGTAGAAATAAATTGTTCAAACTATTTATTGTTTCCATTCATTAAAAACCCTAATAGAAATTTAAAGCAAACCAGATGATCATTAATTTAATGAAAGTGTCTAAGCAACTAATTACCTGCACACTTTGCCTTGTTTTTCCAGAGGCAATAGCTGGCCACTAGTATCCCCAAGACCACGAAAATGGTAGCTGTAGTTATCACTGCAATCTTCATCTTAGGTTTAGCTTTAGCTTTAGCCTCTTCACGGTCAGCTTTGATAATGTTAAATGAAGAATATATAGTTAGAAATCCGCTAAAGAAGCTGTGATCAAGGAAATGATTTAACTTCAGTGGCTTATTCACATACCTATTTCTGAGGCGAGCACCCGAATATATAGTTCTTGGCCTCCAGCCAATACCTGTCTGATATCCATCAGATCATCAAACCAAATAGCACAGCCACTGCCCCCTCCTCTAATATCTAAATTTGTATACGCCGTACAAGAACAGTTTTGTAAGCATTTAGCCCTGCATTCCTTGAGATTCATAGTTTTGTTGACCCAACAATATGTAGCATCCGGCAATTTGAGCCCGTCAAATTTGATGAACCCATCACCATTATGACATTCTAATTCCTTATTTCGCTTACACCCATGAGACCAGTCCATTGTGTTCCATGCCTCTAGTGACTTCGGCTTGAATTTTTCTAAACATTGACAGACCGGCATGGCACTAGTAATGCACTTTCCATTTGCACCACAAAGACCATAATTGTCACAGTAATCTCTCGGCACGGAAACATATAGAATCCAACTTCGAGTTTCTTCACTCCATATGTATCGCTGACGATGATACGTTGTTTGGTTCAAAACTATCCTCGTGATTATAGATTTATTATTGAGGTTATATGTATAGTACAGTTCCTTGTCGTTTGAGATAAAACTGAAACTAAAAAATGGGTTAGGCCTTATCTCTGGGGCACCACTGAATCCAATTCCATTCCATGGGCCACTCCGGTAGTGCTTGTTTGAGCCCTTCCAGCTTACTATCTCAGGGTTACCCTCTGGTTGCACTCCCCAAGTAAAGTCTCCAGGAGATGGATCATCCAAGCTCTTCCAAGATGAAAGATACCGATCAAATCCTGTCCTTAAGTCCCACCCAAGCTTCATTCCTGGTAACATTGTATCACATGGATAGTCGA